>Ga0116230_10006418_pt1 | contig 11589 bp, 13 predicted proteins | sample S1TSphfallax_3_FD_88678 | JGI IMG/M metagenome (GOLD analysis project Ga0116230, IMG submission 88678) | Host-associated microbial communities from peat moss isolated from Minnesota, USA - S1T2_Fd - Sphagnum fallax MG | ecosystem: Host-associated > Plants > Peat moss > Unclassified | place...
AAAATCAATTTGTTTCATTCACACACTTGTTCAATAAAGTTCCAAATGTAAGTGAACTTTTTTGATTGAATATAACCCACATCAAAATCCAATAAATGAGCTAAATATAATGATATTTTTAATAAAAAATCAATGTTGGTTCTTAGAAAATAAAAAAATCAAACTATATTGATTTTAATTGCTTGGATTAAGTTTGCATATTGTTACTTCAAAGTCACCATGATAGGGCCTATTTTAAAAACCTATTGTTAGAGCCCATTTCAAATTGAATTTTTTGGAGTAAACTCATGCTTTTATTATATAGTTTGTTATGTGTCCTTTCACAATGTTTTGGTTTGTGAAAAAAGGTAGGCAATATTGGATCAAATAAATGAAAAAGAAACATGCAATTTATTAAATGAATGAGAAAACTATTGTTGGTGCAAAGTAATTTGTGAGTTAATGAAAGGTTTTAATGTTAAAGTGTATTTGAAACAACCTTGATAATATTGACATCATTAAAATTTCAACCATGATGAGAAATAAAAGAAAATAATCTTTTCCATTTTTTGTGAGAAGTTGAAAGGAGATGGAAGCAAGTTCATGCCACCCCTTTCATTAGAGTTAGAAATTTGTTTTTGATACTTTTTCAATTTTATGAATTTATCTTTAAGAAATTATGGTCAACATGCAAAAATATGTTTTGAAAAAACTCAAATGAAAGATAGAAAAACATTTAGAAAAACCAAAATGAAAAAAGGGTGCATCATTATAAGGAACTTGATAACACAAATACAATGATGATTTTTAAAGGGTTGATTTGTGCACTAATGATTCAATATTATAGTTCAAATTGTATCTTAATGTCATTAGGTAGTTGGTTTTGTTCCAATTTTTAATTTTATTTTTCATTATATGTATATATTCTCTTTTAAGTTGGTTTAAATTTATTCTTTTTTTTCAATAATTGCTACCAACTTGTTTAAATAAACATTTACCATTGAAGCCTTGCATGCACAAATTAAATTATGTTCTTAAAACCATTGATGACATCCACATCTCAATCATTGTGTTTTCAAAGGACCTTGATTTTTATTATTATCTATTTTATATTGCTATAAGGGGCAATACGTACCAAATGCAATTTTTGAATTATGACTTTGGGTGTATTAACAAAATCATGATTATTATGCTTTATTTCAAACCACAAACATTTAAAGAAAATAAATCAAATGAACAACTTTACTTTACAAATAAAAAATGTAATACTATTTTATCCCAACACACCTTTGGTTCTATTCCCCATTAAAAGGTGAAAGAAATGGATTATTGAGGGGAGAAAAAACCCATAGGAATTTTAAACAATTTATGACTCAAATGTCACTAGAAATCATATTTGGAACAATTGAAAACATTATAAGCATCTATTTAAATTTGTAAAAAATTGATAGGTGACATATTATTAGATTCAAATGATGATGGTGTGATTGGAGAGTCACAAAGCAACAAAGGAAGAAACATAGAAACAAACATAAAATAAATGTTGGCAAAAGTAACAAGAATCCATAAATTACTCGTCAAAACCTTTTACACCACTAAATTCAAGGAGCGCAATTTGAGTTTTCCATAATTATTTGGTTCAAATTCTAATTAAGATCTAGAGCGATATTATATTTCTTAAGCATGTTGATCAAACAATCAATTTGATTATCAACTTTCTTCAATGAAAAATTGAGTTATTGAAATTTTCTAATCATCATTAGCTATCACTACACAGGAGCTTCGGCGTGGGCAACCCATTTTGTAGAAATTGTCAAAATTGTACAATCTTGGCAAAAACCTGTCACAAAACAAAACAGATGTTGAAATGCAGCAAAATTTCCTCAAAAAGAACATTCTTTGCTTGCAAATTTGGCTAAACTTTTGTTTTAGAAACAGGAGATTTGTGACAGAATACTCCTTTTTCAATTTTTGAGGTTGAAATTTTGTGAGAACAGCAGCAGCCTCCCACTAGTGTATCTACCATCTTCAAGAATGCAGGCATTGCTACCTTTTTTCCTCTCACAAGTGATATTTGTTGGCTTTCACTACTGCATCTCTAGCTTTGCTTCAGAAGAAAATGACTAGATGTGAACAACCACCACCTCTCTTTGAACACTACTACAAACTCTTGCAAACTTTCCTCCCTCACCAATATGCTGCAATGAAGAAGAGCCATAGCAATGGCTGCTCTACTGAAAGTGAACAAACAATCCCTGCATGAGCAACTTTTGTTTTGCCATTAATCAGACTGCAATCTAGCACCCACCCCATCATTGCACAGGAGAGAAAACATTCCCCATGCACCATCCTTGGTGAAGAGCAAAAGCTCTCACGGAAGTCAGAAGAAGAGCTTTCACAGAAGCAAGAACAGGAGCTTTCACAGAAGCCAGTGCAAGAGCTTTCACAGAAGAAGCCAATGCCAGAGCTTTCACAGAAGAACCCGGTGCACGCAAACAATCCGTCGTGAGAAAAAGACGATTTCCAAGCTTGCATCCTCTGCTTCTTCAAGCATGCTAATCATTCCAGCGAAACATGCAATGGTGGCTAGGAAGAAAGAACTTACAGGATGACCAGTATGTATGTCTACGGAGTTGCTTTCCTTGACAGCTCGAACAGCTCCATCTCTAGCTTCATCACCAACCGTATAGCTGCAAATGCACAAACGGGGAGGAACTGGAATGACGTTAAACCGCCCTGATTCTGCTCATCTCCCGTAATGACTGCAAGCAATTCGCCATTGAGAAGAAAAAACTGGCCTCAGATCCTTAAGCCAGCGGAAATGATCCCAGCATCGCCTTCGTGATTGCCACGAGAGAGAGACGGAGACAGAGAGGGACACACGCAGAGAGGGACGGAGGGTTGAGGGTTTACGAATGCTAGGGTTTGGGGATTTTAGGGTACTGGCGAAGAGCAGAACCGAAACCCTAAAACCTTCGCGTCATTTTTGCGAGCAAGGGAGTATTGCTGATTGCTGCTGCTCCGATTTGCTGCGATCCGTTCTCGTCCTTCAATTCCATGCATCACAGAGAACATCGTATTGCAGGGGTTAGAGCTTCTTCACCAGGTGCAATGCGAAAGATGTGTGTCCAGGAGGCTTAAGGAAGGAGAGAGAGAACATGACGACGGCCAAGCACTTGGCGAAGCTTGTAAGGCGCTCACAGCAGCAGGAGCGGAACACACAGTGCTGCAAGGCCCTGTTTTCGTCTCTGTCTCATTCTTCTTCTTCTCCTCCTCCTAACTCCTCTTCTTCTCCTGCTCGGTTCTACCAGAATGGCAAAAGTCTTAATCCGAGCAGGCGGAGAGGGGGTTTCGATGACACAACAGCAGCTGGGATTCTTCTTCCTAGAGTCTCAGGGTTGCGGTTTTCTGGATCCTCCTGGACTGTAGGTGAATCGATAGAGGCGAGAAAGTTTCAGATGGGCCTAGGAGGAGTCCAGTTCATGGAGTTCATGAACGTGAGGTACGCGAGCACAGTAGTAGAGGGTTTGCGTTTTGGAGAAGAAGAGACTGTGCAGGCAGGTCTTGCAGAGGTGCAGAAGAATTTGGCTTCTGGTCTGGCGGAAAATGTGTCGTCCATGAGTGAAGTTGCGGTTGCAGCTGCGGATTCTTCAGTACCCATCGCGGCGTTGCAACATCTCATCGATTACGTCCACATACAGACCGGTCTCCCATGGTAAGGCTGAAGCGGCTTCTTCAGTAGTCTTGAGGGTCTTGCTCATCTGCAACAGTTACGATGAGGGCAGCAGCAGCACACACAACCGACCCTAAACCCTAAACCCCACAACAAAAGCAGGGAGCTGTGGTTGTGAAAGAAACCCTAAATCGGATTGAAGTAGTTTGCTTTCTGGTTGAACCTTTTGAAGCAGTTAGTATTCTCTGATTGCAAAAAGATTTGATTGTGAGCATGACAGTATCATTTTGATTAAAGATATGACATTGCAAATGATATCTCTCTGCAGGTGGTTATCAATTGCAGCAACAACACTATCCATCCGAATCATGCTGTTGCCTGTCTTGGTGTACCAGATGAAGGCGACTGCACGCTTAACAGTGAGTGTTTTTTTTCCTCATCATTGTATCCATTTGTTTCTGTTCTTGAGCTTTGTTTTTTTTAAAGATTTCACCTGCCTCCAATGTGGGAGGGATGGAGGGTGAAGGTAAGCATTGACCATCTTGTTTCTCCTTTTACTTCAAAAGATGCCCAAAAGTTGGGAATGACTGGGTATTGTTTTTGGTCCTTGCAAATTGGGTACTGCATGCAGCTCCTGAGACCAGAGCTGGAGCGCATCACTAATTCTATCAAAGAAAGCGTAAGTCTTGGTGACTCCCTCCTTTGCCATTAGAAGAAAAAAGACTGCTCTCAACTTCTGTTTCTTGTATTTGAAATGTAGAGTAATCCCCTATTCAAAACAAAAGACCTTTGACAATCCACAACTCTTATCTCCAATATTGTACTTCACAGAACAGAGACCCTGGATTAATAAAAGTGCCATTTGTTTATGAGTTCTTCTTATGTCCCTCTCTCTCTTATTCAATTGTGCAGGGGTATGACCCCAAGGTTACAGAGGTGAATCAAGCACGGATGAAGGCTCTCTTTCAGAAGTAAGGGCATGGAGTGCATACTGATTCCCAGCATGTGCCGCATATAACATGGATGATGGGACAAGTTAGGGTTAGATAAGATGGGGAGTTAATGCTGTTGTTTGTTCTGTCTGCATTTTGTGTGCTTTCTTGTGTTCTGGAGTTATCCAAATCATTGGTGGACTGATTGTTGGTGGCACCATGTCAGGCATAAGACAAACCCCTTTACGCCTCTAATGGGGGCTTTTTTGCAAGCCCCGATCTTCATAAGCTTCTTCTTTGCTGTGAGTGTTCCTTTGCAACCTTTCTCAAGAATTGTGCTGCCCATGGAAGAAGTCCCTCTTTTTCTATGTCCTTGGAAATAAGATGCTTGCATTTCATGGGGTCACATCATGGTTATGTAGTCTTCACATCATGTGTAAGGTTTATTATCTCTCAGTGAAATTGCTGAAAGGATGTGAGAACACAAGATTTTGGGAGATGGTTTTGTGAACATATTTTGAATTGGAAGTCCCTGAAGATTGGCACCCTGCTCTTAGTTGGATTCTGTGATGGTTGTAGATAAGGAACATGGCAGAGAAGGTGCCTTCATTCAAGGAAGGTGGGGCTTTGTGGTTCACTGATCTCACCACTCCAGACAGCTTCTTCATCTTGCCTGTCATGAGTGGCCTTGCTACGCTTTTGACCGTGGAGGTTCTCTCTGCCTCTATCCTTCCCCCTTTCTCTCTTTGTGGAATGATTTGTTATAACTAGAGTCACAGTGCTTGAATGATCACCTGCTGAATCTTTGAAATAGTTTGTGTCATCTAATCAATATTGTGGCTTTCTTCCAACAGAGTTAATCTAACATATGTATCTATTCCAAAATGGTTGAGCATGCTGGGTGTAGTTAGGAGCTGTAGATGGCATGCAAGGACAACCCATGATGAGTAAGATGAAGATGTTCCTTCGAGGATTTGCTGTCTTGATCATTCCTGCTACCGCTAGTTTCCCAAAGGTGAGGCTTGCTTTCCATCCAACAAAATATCCTGAGGTTTTCTCTTGTCCTCTCCCTGTTTCCATGCTGATTTCATTGGCCAAGTATTGGTTCCTGTGTGCCAAATGTGCAGGCACTTTTTTGCTACTGGCTCACCACAAATATGTGCTCATTGGTGCAAACCTTAGGTGGGTTTTCTCTCTCACTTTTTGTTGGATGTTGTATTGGGAGCCATCATACATGGAGCTTTTCTGGAATGACATTGCTGCCTTGTCTTATGAGCTTGTCTCAGGTTGAGCCGATTTCTGTTCATTTTCATGTTTTTTTTGGTGTGCTTTTGAAATGTTTCAAGGTCGTAATGGGGTTTTATCTGTGATCAGTTTTGAAGCAACCTGCGATAAAGAGGGCTGTAGGAATTCCTGAAACAGCACATCTAGCACCTCCAGTGACTGCAGCCCCAACAGCTGGGGCATCCATCATGACATTGAGTCAACCCCCAAAGCGGACAAAGAAGGACAGGAGATAGTTCTGCTGCTACTTATCTATTCCCATTTGGTTTTCTTGAAAGAATTGGGGGCCAAGAAATATATCAGAAAGAGATTGTTTATTTCATAGGTATCTTGCATGGATGATGGCTATCCAGCATCCTATAATTTTTTTCCATTGAAGATACTTCACATATAAGAACAACAACAACGGGAGCTTTACTATTGGCTCTTTTCTAGATGGGGCATAAATTTAGGTTCATTAGCTTACAATTCCTGAAGTTGAATAGGAAGTCATTAATGTCAAAGATCAGTTTTGCAGTCTAGAATGCACACAATGGATGCATTGAAATAAATTGATGCCAACCCAAAATTGTGGTAGAAGTTTAGGGATCTCAGCTAGTGTACAAGACCCCAGTAAATTTAGCAGTTAATATCTCTACTGACTGTCGTTCGTTGCTTGCTTGGCAGTCTATGATCTCTGGATGGCAATATAAGAGCAGTCTTTCAGCTCATGCATTTGTTCTGTATATTGTTTGCTTTCTGCTTTGATGTTATTTTATATCAGTGATACTACTGTGATTCTGTGGCTTGGGTGCTGCAGGATTTCTATTATTTTATGATGCTAGTATTTTCTGTGGTTGTTGTATAAGTACTTGTGTGGATTGGTTACTTAGATGTTAGTTTCTGATGATGTTGGCAGTCTGTGCAAAGAGAACCTAATGTAATGATGATGGCTGGAGACTGTCTTGAAGGAGCCATCTCTCAGAAGTGTTGAAGGATGCTCGGGAACACAAGCAAGTTGGTGATTGAATGTCATTTCATAGTTTGATTTCAGGCTCCGAAGATTCCAGAGGCTTTGCACCCATTTTCACTTGCACACACCACTGCATATGTACCTAGAGCCTTTCTTTGAGATCCCAGAGCCCTGCAGTGGGCTGTACCAGGGAGCCATCGCCCCTTTGGGTTGGCATTTGTGACATTTGGATGGGGAATGTACTTTCTCATGTGGCATCAAGAGAGGTGATCAGATGCAAGAGGATCAGTCAAATTCTGGTGAAAACAGAAATGAAGAAGCAGGAAATCTCAAGATCCAATTAGCTGAATAAATATGGTGACTCTGAAACAAGAAAGCTGGACATCTGCCCAAATCCTCCAAAGAGAAAAGGTCTGGGCCACTTCATAAATTTCTTGGTTCCAAAGATTTCAGAAGGAATTTCAAGTCCAAGAGTAGCTCCACCCATATTCAACACTAGCATGGAATTCCAAGCCTAAGAGTAGCTTCACCCATATTCGGCATTTGGCCTGGCCAACAGCATTGCTCCCATGTCAAGATGTGGTGACTTGGAATGTTGTGGGATTGGGGCATGTGAAATGTGGGCAATGGTAAAACGCACTGGAATTATTTTGACAAATGCGACAGAAAAGTGTGTGGCAAGACTCTATGTCACTTGTTTTCAAAATGTGACTCTCATGTTATTGCCCACATGAAATGCTTTTGTATCCAATCGTGTCTTTATGTAATTACATTGTTAGCTTCTGCTAGAGTACTGCATGTGAAGCCTTTTTGTTAGCACACGACTGATGAACAGAAATCGGACCTGAGATGCAGACCTATTTGATGATCCAGTAAATTGATTATTATGGCATTGTTCCTGCCAAGATTGAATATTTATGAGCAAATGTTTGTGCTAGCCCTTGATGTTGATATTTTTCTGAGTTCTCTTTCCTCTGGGGAAACACATGTGTCTGTGTCAGTGTGCTGGATATGACAGAGATCTGTATTGTACTGAGACTCTTTTTTTGTCTGTGGCAATCTTAGTTCCTCTGTTGTTGCATCACTAGAAACCCTATCTGAGTTTCTGACAAGTTTCTCCAGAGATCAATTTCAGAAGTTGGATCATTCTCTCTCAGATGGTTTCTGAGGACTGCAGGTGGCTTGGTGATTTTTTCTTGACAGTTTCTGAGCATTGGAAGTGGCTTTGGCTGTGACATATGACAAGTAGCTGAGGATTTGATTGATGCTCTTAAGCCTTGACCCAGATTTGTTTTGAGCTGCAAATCTTCAGGAAACTTTTGCAGATCCTCAGAAAACATTTGCAGCCAGGAGCTCAAGTTGCAGGAACATTTTTTGCACCTTTGCAGCTGGTTGCTTTTGACAAGGATGTGATCACAACTAACTAGGTTGTGTAGAATTAGGGTTCTCTGATGAGAGTTTTATGGAAGATAGTTTACAGGCCCATTGCATTGTGTAAGAAAAGTTTTGGCAAACATCACAGCATTAGTCAAGATTATATCTCAGCAATAGCAAATCAAGCAATTACAAACTGCTATATCCATATGCAAAGTCAATTGCAAAACGCTGAAGTGATTTCAGAGAATATGAGCTCATTGGAACTTTGTGAAGCTCAAAGAGCATCTGTTTGCAGAGCTTGGTACTTGTAGTGGCGGTTGGAGATTTGCAAGGGGCACAAATCCTTGAGCCAAATCCCTTTGCGGTAGAGCAAGGATTTGACAAAACCAGACAGCTACATTTCCATGAGAATGATGAAGAGAGGAAGATAAATGAGCTGATGACATACATGCTTTGTTCTGACTCTGTTTTTATCCACAAGATTGATCAGAAACCACGTGGATTTTACATGGTTTTTCTTTGGGTCTTGTGGGTCAGTTTCACACCTAAGCTTTCTGTTACCAATTGTCAGTAAACTGCTGACTATGCAATGCTTTTTCTATCATCATCCACAAGATCTGCAATTCAGGAACATTCATGACTGACCAAAGACAAGATGTAAAATGTGCTTATGGAACAACTGCAATACAGAAGACCAACAAACCTGAAAGAGATGCTGTAAGTGCTTGAAAAATCTTTCACTTGCTGTCACACTGCATCAATGCCCATGTCATCACCTGCATTCAGGTCCAAAACCATGTTCTGGTAGCAAGATCCATAGACCTTGTGGACAACAGCAAAAATAGTGGATGTAACCCTGAATACCACATCCTTCAGTTCGAGCACAAAAAAGGATTTTCATTTCACCAACCCGCACAACATCCTGTATTGAAAAAAAAATTACAATACAGAGTCAAAGCAATATATAGATCAACACCATACTCTTGTCAAAGTTTTGACAATATAACCTTCAGTATTCTAGTTACATGAAGGATTAACCAAATTCAAACCCATTAACAACCATGCATATAAAAAATCTAGTTTGGTTCAAAGAAATCAAAGCTTAGTTGACTTCATTACTACACTAGAGAGTACATTACTTGCCTAGTGGCTCAAGAACGACTGCCCTCTTGGCCTTGTTAAACTTGACACACTCTCGGCCCTGTCAAACTTGTGACATCGTTCGCAACCACTCTTACAGATCTCCTCAAGCATCATCATTGCTGCTGGACACTCCCACTGCATCTTTTCTCCCAGGGCATACAAATCTTGATCTTCCTCACCATATCCACTATATGTAGCCTCCACAATAAGCTTCCCAAGTTGGTACATGTCCGATGCGTTAGTGTATATTTTCTTTCCGTTACAGTCTTCCAACGTGCTCTCATCCCAAGCTGTTAATCCATCACCTTCCCATTCCTCTCCATCACATCCAGCAGCTTCCAAGTCTATTATGATCACCCATTTCCATTTATCCTCAACATTTACTTTGATACAGTTTCCCCATCTCAGATCCCTGTGGGTGTAGCCTGCTTTGTGCAAGTCCACAAGGCTATGTAACATGTCATGAATGGCATTTTCCAAATCCCTCAAAACAACAGGCCGTGCATGTGGATCACCAACAGGTTCCAGCTGCATTGCTGTATTCTTCCTTGTTGACCAGACACCTTTTAGCTGGATAAGGTACCTGGAACCAGCAATTGAATCATACATGGACTTCACCTTTGCTTGGTCCAATGGTGGGATTACTACCTTCCTTACAAGGCCGGGATAGACAACTACTTCTCCACCACTACTACAAGGGAGTGGCTTAAATAATCTCACTCAGATTTTATCATCCAATTCTTCCTGTAGTTTCTGTAGGAGACAGTGCATCTGAATGGTGCTATGTAGGAACTTGGCTACATTGCTCAACAAATTCAGGTCATAAGTAGGTGAGATAAATTCAGAAACAATTTACTTGCCTTTCGAATAGAGCTTCAACCATCAAAACTGCCTTTCAGCACAGCAACCGCCAATCACACAAGGGAGCGTACTGTAGTACAGACAACTCCGTACTTTTAATTTTGACATGTTCTCATGCACAGCCTCTGCTAGATCTGCATTGGCAATCTTATTCTCCCATCTGAGAATGAAACAATCCCTCACAAACAGCTGAAAATCTGGTCTTAACAGTGGTTCCAGTGCTTGTGATGCTGCTTCAGATGATGTGGGATTGCCTGAATCCAGTATCGAGTCTAAACCTTGTAATTTTCTGTCTGCTGGAGCATTATCATTTTTAAAATTTAGGAAATCTCCAGTGAGGTGATACAATTGAGCTGAGCTGGTGGCCTCATTGGCTGGACAGGGACTACTCATCATGTGGAACACAAATTCAGAGAAGATTGCCAAGGAAATCGCTGCTTTGGAAGGATCAATTATCACCAGCTCAGGCTGGCACAAATTCTTGTATGTTAGATTCTTGATAAGTGAGAGCTTTACTGGTCTTAGAGACAAATAATCTTGGAGTTCTTTGACATGTCAGGGGAGCTTAGCAGGGGCTTCCAACAGTTTTTCAAAATAGCTACTTCTAGCAGAAACTCCAACCAGGTTAATTGCATACAAGGACTGGTGTTCATCTGGTGACCTTTTCACTTTCTTTGAAGGTGGCTTTCCCTCTGCATACACCAGTCACTAAGAGATGAAGAGAAAGAACAGTAAAGCTGACTATCTCATAATCACTCAAATAACAGGACTACATATTTGGCACGATTTCAGCACAGATGTTTAATCTATTATGCAAAACAAGAATACAAAGGATACTAACATACTTCACTTATCAGCACTGAACCAGACAGACTGCTCTAGTTATCAACAAAAGACTAGATGCCAAACTGCATCAGAATTCAAAGCAAAGTGACGAGATAGGAAACACTACAATGATCTCTCTTTGCACAAGCATAGCTGACATGATGCACTTACTCAAGAATATCATGGGGAACTACCAAAATCTCAAGACAAAAGTGACAACTGGCCATGACACCCTATTGAAACAGTGCAATGCAGCAAGCTCAAGGAAATGCCAACTCAGCTCAAGTCACTTGAGAAGCCCAAGGAAAGCACACAAACTCGAGAAACAAACCCCAAGTACAAAGAACTGAACAAATCCCAGTGTCAAGTTATGGATGCAGCAAAGAAAGACAACTCTAGAGAGCAAACCCTACATCCTGCCAATATTCTACAAAACCATCTCCAACCTGTTCATTGGCTTTCTTTAATGGACTGCAATCCCGTACTCTAACCATCAACCAATGTTGTTGAGCCGCATCTATGATATAATGCACAACCAGAATTCCACATATAGATCACAAACA
>Ga0116230_10006419_pt1 | contig 11589 bp, 13 predicted proteins | sample S1TSphfallax_3_FD_88678 | JGI IMG/M metagenome (GOLD analysis project Ga0116230, IMG submission 88678) | Host-associated microbial communities from peat moss isolated from Minnesota, USA - S1T2_Fd - Sphagnum fallax MG | ecosystem: Host-associated > Plants > Peat moss > Unclassified | place...
AATAGTCGAAATTGGATAGATATTTATGTTTTGCCATTTAAAGCCATGGCAATTATGGCAAGTTGTTGTTTTTGCATTCATCTAAATGTCAAGAAATTCAAACTAAAAATTCATTTGATAAAATTTTAATTTAAGACCTCTGAAAGTGGACACCTATGATAACAAACAAAAGTCAATTTTGCAAAGGACCAATAAAAGGACTCATATAATAAAAACAAATTTGATGGGAAAAATATTAAAAGGATAACGACTTTTTAACCACATTGGAAAAACACATATTTTAAAATATGTGGATTTGTAAGACTTTAAAAATTCAAAAAACTTTCCAAAATTGATCCAGAATTTTAGAACTTTGAAAGTCCTTTACCACATATAAATGAAGTATAATCTATATGATGTGTTAAGAAAGTTGTAGCTTATTATAGAAGAAAACATAAAAATGTAAAAACTGATTTTTTGGTCATGATTTGAAATAGTTATCATTTTTATAAACATAACACTAAATTTACGAAGAATTAAAACATTTTAAAAAATTCAAATCTATTCAAAAATGATTAAAAAAATGTCATCTACTAGGACAACTATAAGCATTTATCATGACAAATTGCAAAAGAAATTGCTCCAAAATTCATTCAAATGAAAAAAAAATTTGGGAAAACAAACATGCAATCCTTTTCTAAAGTAATCATGTTAGTTCATTGCACCCATTTGCACCCATTTTTATAAATAAAAACATTTGTGACCTCAATGTTGACCCATACAAAAATAACCTAACAAACCACTAGGTCCACCCAAACATGTTGATTTGCAATTTGAATGTTTTATTCAAAATGTGATAATCCAAAGTTGGTGACAAATTACATTTGAATGCAAAGTGGAAATTGGAAATAATATAACCCAATAATTCCACCTCAAATTGATGGAATACACATTTATCTAATTTGGCATAAAAACCAACTTCTTAGAACTTTTCCAAAACATACGTACATGGTGTTCATGGTTTGCCATGTTCTTTGAAAAAATGAGGATGTCATCAATGTAACGTACCACAAAATCATCCAAGTACTCACAAAAGACATCATTCATCATATGTTGAAAGACAGCAAGTGCATTGGTAAGGCCAAAAGGCATCACAACATATTCAAAATGGCCGTAATGAGTTTTGAACACCATTTTCCATTCATCACCTTCTTGAATGCACACCAAGTTGTATGTTCCACGTAGGTCAATATTGGTGTACACTTTGACATGATTGAATTGCTTCAACAATCCTGAAAATCATAGGCAAAGGGTATTGATTCTTGATGGCAAGTCGATGTAGTCCATGGTAATCGACACACATGTGTAAAGATCCATCCTTTTTTTTAACAAATAGGATTAGAGCACCATCTAAAGACTTGGAGTGTTGAATGAACCTTTTTTCAAGATTTTTGTCAATGTATTTTTGAAGTGCCGAAAGTTCATTTCGTGACAAGTTATAGATGGGTTCAAATGGGGGTTGTGCTCTTTCCTCCAAATCAATCGCACAATCATATGGTCGATATTCAAGTAATGTGTCTACATTTTTCTTTTCAAAAATACCTTTGTAATCTTGGTATTGAATAGGGATCTCATGTTGTTGTGTCCCAAGATTAGGGGTTGGAATGGCATACACAAAAAATGCATATCCTTTTTTGTTGTTTTTATGAATATTTTTGCTTTCACGAACAAATGCTTGAAATGTTTGGATCCTTGGTTACCTTCAATATTTATTTCATGCTTGAGTTTCTGCATGCATTGATTAGTTCTTGTTGGGTCTTCATGTGCAGAATCATGTTGAAAGTTCAATGTGCTTGTTGGAGAAGCTTCATATTTATGTGTAGTTTCATTTTCTGATTCAAAATGAAGACTCTTCATTTTCCAATCCACTCGAAAATCATGCAACACGAGCCACGATAACCTAATGATGATAGGATTTATCGGAGATGAAATGACATTGAAGACAACTTTGTTACTATTTGACCCAATTATTACCATTAATGCCTTGGTCTCATGAGTTATAGGTCTTGAAGAAAGGTTCCAACCATCAATCACTTCAACCACCACTAATGTTGCTTTATCCACCAACGTTAAGTTATGTTGTTGTACCAACCCCTTGTCGATGAAACATGTAGATGCCCCTGAATCAAAAAATGCTTAGGTTTACATAGTCATGGATTTACCACCTTTGATCATGATGGGCAACAAAAAACAAAGTGCTAGTTCTGAAGACAAGGTAAGATCGTTTTGAAGACATGATGCATCAAGGTCTAGTCTCATTATCCCTATTAAGACTCAACATCCTTGTTTCCCTTCTTTTCTAGCCCTTGGATAGTGGTAGAAGTTGTGGCACATGTTGTATATTGAACACATTTTTTTGGACAAACAATAGCTATGTGGCCTGGTTTTTTATAATACAAACATAAATTGTTTACACGTTGATGTTGTTTCTCCTATTTTGTGAGTGGTTTGAATTGTGTCATGTTGATTTGCATGGGGTCGTCATTGGGTGCAAACACCATATGTTTGGGTTGCAACATGGGTGGCATGAATTGCTTCAATGTTGGTGATGGTTCCCAATGTTTCTCTTGTCAACATTCAAAAAATCAATTATTGCAATGCACAACTTGCGCAATTGCTTAATTCAAGGCCATGGGATCAGGCATGGTCAACTTAAAGTCCTTCATGTCTCCACAAAATCCAAACTGAAATTGGCTCATGAACGTAACCTTGTCCCATGAAATGTCACATGCTAGTTGTTTAAATTCAAAAGCATACACAGAGGCTGGGTGTGTTCCTTGGTGAAAAGCTCACAACTTGTTTATTGTTATATGTTTTTTTTTGAATCACCAAAAGAAGCACCAAATTCTTAAAGAAATGCTTCAAAATTGTTTAAAAGAAGAGATTGACATTCCAAAAAGGTGCAAACTAGGCTAAAATTATGCTTGATAGTAAAATGCCAATTAGTCCAACTTGGGTTTAGTCATTTGGATAATAGTGCTAATGAAGTTGGATGATGAGATGTTTTTAGTTGACAAAACCTTGAAATTTTGAGCGCGTGTTGTTAAACTTTGTTGGTAAGATGATTTGTGGTTCTTTTGGAATGTTATAAATGCTACCAATGTTTGGTTTCCTTGTAAGTTTGTAATGGATTCACGAAGAGATTGATTTTCCTATTGTTTAAGGGCAACAAAAACTTCTTCCATGGATGGAAATATTTCTTCTTTTGAAATGGACATGGCCAAAAAAATATGTAAATTAAAACTTCAATAAGAGGTGGGTGGTCCACAATTTCAACAACACATTCAAAAGGTGGGTACACAACCTCTTGAAAACTCTTACGTTTGAAGTAAAAGGGTAATCCACATTTGACTTCCACCAAAAAACAAAAAGAAAAAAAAATTTATAATGATAACAAAAATAAATGTAGGTTTGATGGGAGTTTGTTCAAACTATCATGGGCATGAAAAATTACAAGAACATGAATTAAGCCAAGGACTCAACAAGGAAAACAAATCATAAGAAATGCAAATCTAAATTTAATCCAAAGGTGGAATCACCAAGATGTAAGACAAGAGCATGGTATATGCTAAAAGATGATTTAAACATAATTTTATTCTAATAATGTATGAAAACAAAGGTTATGACAAGAAAGTGTACCCAAACTGACATTGAATAGACTAAACGAAATGGGAGGTCCTACCACTATTTATACCCCATTGGGGACCTAGTTCAAGGGAGATTCCATAAAGGTTTCCATATGTGCATTAACTAAGGAAGTTTCTTGAAAAGCTTATTAATTAATGGTGAATTAAGAGTTAACTAAAAGTTAACGATGATGTAAATAGTCATGTAAATGATTATGTTGGTGCAAGTGATGATGTAAGTGATGATGCAAAAGATTATGTTGGTGTAAGCAATGATACAAACAATGATGTAAGAGACTATGTTGGTGCAAGCGATGGGTGATGGTGGTGTCTATGACACACTCATTTGTGGTTAAATGTTCTTCACCATTTGAAACATGGAAGTGGTTTCCAAAGCATACATTGCACAATAGGATGTAGATTCCAAAATTAGTGGCATGGACATATGCATAACACCCATGTCAATTATTTCATTATTTTTTATAGTTAAATATATGGCAACCTTTACCCATATTTGAAAAGGGGCAACTTATGTTAGGTTTTCAAGGAAGACAAGAAGATCTCTACCTTGAGATCAACCAACAACTTGTAGAAACTTTTGTCTCTCTTGATTTTGTATCCTAATTTTGGCAATGTGTTTTCTACATCACAATTCGTAAAGGTTATTTCAAGCATATCAACCAAGGTATCAAAACATAAGTATTATAATTCATATTCAATGTAAAGCTCTAATATTGATTTGCCTTTTAATGCTTGAATATTTAGTAAAAAAATCAAAGTGACTTATAAATGCCATGGATCCATGAGCTCAACATTTTGAAGGACAAAAAAATGGGTCATCTCTTGGAAGTTTACAACCAATTTTCATGGGTGCCCATTTCTTTCAACCACCTCATCAACCATACATGGGTTTTCATCTCATACTTTTTGTTTTGTGGTTATAAAGTTTTGTAAGTATTTTGTGCAAAACTTTAATGCCTCTTCTATTGCATAACCTTCTACCATGTTCCCTTTAGGCCTTACTTTGCTTTTCACATAACTTGGTCTTCATGTAATGTTCCATAGGATACATCCAACGTGTATGTACTAAGCCACAAATTTCTAGTTCTTCAATTAAGTGGACTAGAAGGTGTGTCATGGTATCAAAAAAGAAAGGGGGCAATTATTTCTAGTGTGATTACCACATTGGCCATTTTTCCTAGGTCCACAATTTTGGCACGTAGTTTTTTGAACACATGACTTTTGAGTAGATGATAACGATTAAGTGCTTCATGCATAATTGCAAAATGTCTAAGATCATAACATGAAAATCATGTGACTTCATTCCCCTAAGATCCCCATCCTTCTAAACTTGTTTTTTGAAAGAAGACACATAATGAGTTAGAGTTCTCAAATTTAATTCATGATTTGCACAAACCTTTATTTTTCCTCATCTATAAGAACATACGAAACTATAGGTTTAATGAAGCTAACCCCATTAACTTATAACCACAAATGTGGCCAAATGCCACATTATTCCCAGGGATGTTATTTTGTGAGCATGTGAACTATGAGTGAATGAGTGTGAGTGCAAGAAAATAAAATTATATAAAATATATTTTATCCATGTTAGAGGGTATATTCTGTAATAGATTTAATTGACGTGGAAGAATGTTTTTTGATACATTGGCATATTCTTCCATTTCATCAACATATGCCAGGTGGCCTTACCCATAAGGCAACTAACGTTTGCACATTACTATAATTAAAATGGCTACAATGTGTGTGATGTCCCATTACAAATAATCTACTTATGAGAAATGATGCACAACTGTTTAGATTCTTCAAACATTGGAAGACAAGATTTGTAGTAGATTTTGTGGTTGTTTAAACAAATGTAGTTGTTTTGACATTTGGAGTCGTTTAAACATTTTCAACCATTCCAAGCTCACCTATCCCAACTAAATAATCCAACCAAAAACCAATCCTCTCATGTTAGTAACAAATGTAAAAATTGAATGGACAACTATAAATGTGCCATTAATCGGACTTGTTCCCAAATGTGGATTATTTTATGCATTCAATCTAGCCTTTTTGTTAAGGTTGAAGGGTTCAATCAAAGTAATATGACAAAGCTCTTTCATTTGAAACATGTCATGGTATCCATATCCACGACATTTTTTTTGAACACCACAGATTTGGATTTGTATTCATTTATAAGAAAAAACCAACCAAAGACTGTAAATGGAAGACTTTCCAAGCAGAGGTTGGATTTTGGGAAAATTTCAATCCCTTGTAGGATTACAAGGTATATGGGATAGTGATAAAAAAAATTATCTCAAGGTTTTTGGACAACTTGTTGTAACCACTTAGAAACAATCCATGGTTAATGGACCTGACGAACCAAAATTTTAAAGCACAATTTCACCAATAGGGTGATTACTTGCTTGGATTCCAAACATTGAAAAAATAAGTGACTCGATTTTTACTAAAGATTGGCCAAGAAACAATTCCAATTCACGAGACAATCCATGTGAAACACCAACATTTGTTTATAGTAGAAAGATGGATCAGTTAGTGTTGGTTGATATAATTAATAGTGAAGTGGAGGAGGAAGGCTACGCAACATGGTTAGGTTGCAAAATTTTGAATTCGGACAACAAAGAAAAAACCATGATGAATTTGGATGAGGAAGAGAAAAAAACATAGAATCGACAACATCAAGGTCATAAATGGGTTCTAATGATGTGAACAACACATCTACATAAATAGGTTTTGTTCAATATGTTTGTGTTAAGAGGTGAAATTGTGGCCCTTTATCATTACTGTCCTCCAAGGGGTAAGATTGGTGGGCAAGGTCAACACTTTAATACTTCACAAGAAAAACTACCCTCATTAACTTACTTTACTACAACTACTCAAGTAGTAAAGAAAAAGTCATACAAAGAATAATGAAGAAGGTATGGGCATGTTGTCCAATACCAGACCTACCCTCCTAAAAGTAGTCTAATCCAAGGAATAGGGGGAGAACGTAGAAAAAGGGGCAATATGAGGAATGGGTAGAACTTGAGAGTAACTACTTTCCTTGGTTGTGCAATACCTTCAACACCATAAGATGTTGCCTAGGGGATTTTGTAGACCTTCTACCACTATTGTCCCTCATCTCCCATGCCTATAGGTCCTTTAATGGTTTTGCCTGCCACCTATAACACTTCAACAACTTCCTTTTCTACTCTCTATCGTTTGTGACTAACTGCCTTCCCTCTCATCCTTTCCTACTGCCTCCAACAATACCTCTTTGTCTACATGAGGTTATTAGTTGGTTTGTCCCCCTGTGTTGAGTTTCCACCATCAAAGGTTGGTTGCTACCCTCTTGTGGCAACCGATAGTTTAGTGTTCCAGAAGCTACAAAGTGGTAAGCCCCATTACTCTCTATCTTAAAAGAAATGTAATATCAAGGAAACATTTTACTTATAAAAAATAAACTACTCTACCTTCCACACTTAAGAGAATAATAACACAACATAAGAGGGTGAAAGCACACCAAGGGTGTTACACTTTGAATGTTCGGGAGTCCATTTTTCATACTTTAAATTTTTTTTCGATAGTAATTTATTCCAATTGATATATGCAAATGATGAAATGGGACTCATGTCAAGAATGAATTCATACATCAAAACACTATATTAAAATTTCATGGTCAAATCTTTGGTATTCAATTTGTTATGGATTTTTAAAGTTGTACAAAAACACCTATCTAATAAAGGATAAATTAAATGGACTCAATACACCTTGATATAATGTCCTTTATGAATAAATGACTCGATGGTAATATAGTACTGTGGCAAATTGATATTAAATAAGAAAATTTGAAAAGATTTTATTATTAAATTCTGAAATGTATATCAAGTATAAAGCTTATGAAGGAAGTCCTTCATTTGTTGAAAATAATGATTTTCATGTTCATATTTCAAATATAAAATTATCATAAAATAAGTTTTAAATGCTTAAATCCTTATGGAAAAATATTTTATAACACCTTGCCACATGGCCCATTTGATTCAAAGTATCTTGTTTTTGCCTAGTTTTGTCATACTTTCCTAATGTATTTTATTTCGTAATGGACTAAAAATGGAGTATCACAATGTGCAATTTTTGTTCCACCCTAGTGTGTTTTCACCCAAGAGACTTGAATCCTTCAACCATCTTACATTAAACCACACCCAAAATACATACATCTTTCTCCATTCATCACATCCCTCTCCATGAAAGTCCTACATTCCCCAACGTCCCATTCCCAAAAGTCTGAAATGAATTAGCCATCCCCCAATACTTCCTTTAATCCTTCTTCCCCACATACCACACAAGGCCCACATTAACCCTTGGAAAATAGGGCCTCTATCCTAATCCCTCCCTATAAATCTTTTAGATGATTGGGTGGATTACTCCCAACCACTCATTAAATTGGGCTACTTAATCCCACTAGCTTCACCCCTTGGGTAAGGGGTGGTATGTTTATCACTAATAATTATTAGTTACTAGGAGGCCTATGGAACTAACTAGTTTAAAGTCTACATGTTAACAATCCGACATAGAGACAAACAATACCATTGAAATCTAAAAGGAATAGAAGCTAGATGCATAAAAAATGTAGTAGCAACCAATTATGTTTGGAGTTTACTAGTGGGAAGAAACAATTGAAACACTCCCACATATTGTTTCAATCTTTGAAATGTTGAATGAAATGCTTGAAAGTAGGGGTGCAAACATTTTGAGTTTGCATTCAATCATAATTAAGTCTTAACATAAAATTGTTCAAAAAACCTAACTAGTGAATATTGGTTTATGCAAATTGTTATTCATGGCAATAATGGAAGTTTGAAACAAGAAAGTAAACTCTAGTGAAATAAACACACTTGCCTACAAATGTTGAAAATAGGTATGTATATTATAAGCACATATTTAACCATAAAAGTTTATATGGTCCCCAAATTAGATATTTGTATTCTTGTATTGCAAAATGACTTAGAACCATGGAAGCCATTATGAGAAGGTTTATTGGGTATAGTGGAAGTAACCATTATATATAGTAAGAAGGAAAGGATTGTAAAACAAAAATGGGTAAAAGGATTTCAAAGTCTTAGGATTCAATTGTCTATCCCAGACAATGATTTGAAATACAACACCTATTCTCAACGCCAAAAGTAAACAATTTTTTTGAGAAAATGAAAATCTAATAGGGGCATTATGGGTCCAAATTCTTTAAAGTGTACCAAAATCTCATCACAACATCACCCTTTTATGTCTTTTTTACTTAATCTTTTTTTACCTTGTAAAGACACATTTATGGATGATTGTGATGGAATATAGATTGTGATGGTTTAAAATATAGTCCTTTTAAACATTTTGATAACTTTTGACTCATTATTTTTTATGAGGACCAAAATATAAAGTAAAAAAGGATTATAATAAGGACTAGGCCCTTTTTGTCCTATGTGGTACACTTTAAAAGATTTTCACCTTTCTAGGAGACATCAATTCAAGTGCTTGGACACTTGAAATGTTCTTCATCCGCTATTCTTAGCACCAAGAGTAGGGGAAAATTAGATGCAAAAAATCAAGACATAGGAGGATACACTTTGGTCCCTATGTAATAGGATGTTTTTGCAATATTAAAAATCAAAATTTAACAAAGAAATAAGGCTAGATTTTGCATTGCTAAATTGAATGAGAATATGTTATGCAATTTTATAAAAACATTCATCCTTTTACAAGTAAAATAATCTATGATTACAACACCAAACACATGAAATATTTGATAATTTTGAATTATGCCATTTTCCCATCAATATACATTGGGAAAAAATAGATTTATTCACACATATATTTGGTAGGGCCACATGTGTGAAACATAAAATGTTGTAGTATAAAGAATGCCAGATATTTTCAATGGAAAATATATATGGAAAGGAGAACATTCACATTAGAATGGTGGTGATTGAAAAGGGGCAAGAAAAGTAGAAATGCCAATAAGGAAGTGTAACACATGAATTTAAAAGAAAGCACAACATATTTATTAGAGTTTTCCATCCAACCTAAGGATCATACAGAGGCTCATAACAAAATGGTCCACCTTCGAACTCAACACAAAGACGACCTATCTCATTCTAATGCTTCATCATCTATGAAAGCTCTAACTGTAGGGTCATAAAAAAAAGGATTCCTAACCCTAAGCGGTGAAACCTTGGAAGCTAGGACTTGGGCTTGAGCCTCAACATACAAAGGAACATAAAACGCATATGGGGACTAAAATGGAATTCTTTTGTTGCAAAAAAGAAGAGAGTCTTGGACAAACCTTTACAATTGAAAATAAGGAGAACATAAGGACATGAAGGCAGGAAGATGGAAGAGCAAGAAATTGAAACATAAAAGAAACAGAAGCAAATTTACTCACAATCCAAGTTCTCCTTAAACTGCCTAAACATTGGGGAATCTTCATCATCAATGTGAACAAATGGGCAGCTTGCTTTAGGAATGGGAACTATAACTAGGGGCTCCAACACTTTGGTGAAAATATCCATGTCTAGCTTTAGAGCCAAAACATGATGCCAAGGGCATGGCATGTCCTGATGTTGTTGCCTGCACAATAAATGTGAATTAAAACCACAATTGGAAACAAAGAAACAAAATTGGAGTTTGGGAGAGGGGAGGTAGCAAACCTATGGATACATATAAGTTAACAACAAAAGATCATGTTTTTTAACATGCTTCAATGAGGGCTTGGAGGGTAAATGGATGGAACTCCTTGGTTGTTCAAAATGGCTTTCAAGTTTTAAAGATAGACATGGAGGACATGTTTGTCCAATTGTAGAAGACATCCTTTTAAGGAACATCAATACCCTTTTGCAAAAAGTCCTTAAAAGGAGGGGGGAAACAAGAGGAATTCCTTGTAAAGGATGAGGAATTAGAACCCTTAATTAGAATAGTCACCTGAGTCAAAAAGGTCTGCAACATTCCAAAAAATAATATTTGAAAAAAGGATGCTTGGAAATGAATGGAAAGAAAAAAAAGGAGAAAATGGGGAAATTCATACCTTTAAGGAGGGGTCCTCATAGCTTGTAAGTGGGAGAGAATTGATGACCGCCCATTTCATGCGAATTAAAAAATTGTAGCTCTTAAAATAGGACTTGATCTCTCAAGAACTCAAGGATCATCTAGGTGGAAAAACAACACATGAACCCCATTAAAGGACAAGAAATTTTTCACGTAGTCAAAAATTGATACTATCCAATCTTCCTTTCACTTGTTCTAGAAGGGGATGTTTAGTGAGCTAGGGGTGACTAGATGAATAGGAAGGTTCCCCATGATGTCAACAAGAAAAAGGTTTATCTTGTCTTCAAGATTCACTTGCACATAAGTGGGTAGATGTAAGAATCAACAAACAAGTGACACATGGAAGATTTTAATGAAAGAAAGTAGGCATTGAAATGGTATCGACCTCATGAATGAAGGCAAAGATCTTTTCATATGCTTTTGACCACTCCCCATAAGCAATCCTCTCCACGACAATGTTGGGCAAACCCATCCTTAGGTGGTACTGTACAACACAACGGGTTTAGGACCGAAACTATGTATGATTGTTACATAGTTATGAAATCTATGTTCTTGGTTGTAAAATTATCCTCCCACTCTTCTATTGTTTATGTAAGCATCGCCATTCTCCTACTATGAACTACACACAAACAACATCAAAACTATTCAAAACCAAAAGCTTCTAAAAATCCTAAACTTCCATTCTCACCAACTTTCTACTCATATCATAACTTTGTACAAAAAAATGAGGGGGGCTCCATTCAAGGTCACAACCACCTCCTTAAATACTAACCAAAAGGGAAACTACTCAAGAAACTTCAAAAGGGAAACTACTCAAGAAACTTCCTAAGGG
>Ga0116230_10006422_pt1 | contig 11588 bp, 10 predicted proteins | sample S1TSphfallax_3_FD_88678 | JGI IMG/M metagenome (GOLD analysis project Ga0116230, IMG submission 88678) | Host-associated microbial communities from peat moss isolated from Minnesota, USA - S1T2_Fd - Sphagnum fallax MG | ecosystem: Host-associated > Plants > Peat moss > Unclassified | place...
ACATGTTGTGTACTGTTAGGTAACCATGCTAGCCTGTAGAGGGCCTTACATATTTTGTAAGGTCCGAGGCCGGGTGTCATTGCAAACTGACAAGTTTTTAAGTAGGAGAAGGGTCTATCTTGAGAACCGTCTCAGACTTCCACAGTATACATACCTATGATCAGGGGCTCCTTGATAGAGCTTGACATTGTGTCCAGAACCAATTTCTGGTGACTAATTTGACACATAGATACAAGGAGATTTGTTGTGTCAAAGCTTCAAATTTTCAAACTTGCACTGAAAGGAATTCACTTTCAATGCAGTTTTGTATACAGCAATCAACCTCTGTTTCTTCAACACCTACCCTATTCTTTTCAAATATATCTAGAATTTGACCAAAACTAAACAGCAGCAGAAATTAGAGGCCAAGCTTTGTCATGTTGATCATCTGTGGCTTGACCACAGCTGTTGGGTGGCATACAAGACACTTGCACTTCACTTCATTCTAAGCAAGTTCACCCAACACAAGCATGGCAATTTTTTCAACAGTCCCAAGTACAAAAAATCCATAGATACTTGAAATGAATAACATCCAAAAACACATTGGCCTCGTGTGAATGTAAAACTTCCATAGCTAAAAGAAGGAAATGTTCACCAAATTTAGGTTAACAAAAGTATACAATCATAGAGATTATTATTTTCCCCTTCATCACTCCTCCACTCAAAAAATTCACCCAGTTGCCACATTTAGAGTTTAGGGTGGCTTTACAGTTTGACAGCTGGAGTCCACACAAACTCATACTACATATGGGCGGGGTCACAAGTATGTACGTATGAGAGTACATGTGGTTGACCCATACTACATCTGGGTGGCAGTGAGTATATACTACCCCATACTTGGTGATCCTGATTCTAAGTGAATGTGCACATTGGACTTGCAAATCTCACATAGATCACTCATGAATCAAATACAGGTCTAACATCTTATATGAGGAGAAACAGATGAAGATTGACCAATCATATACAATAATGCTACAACTACTGAAACAGGACTAAAACAGCAAATTACATATCAATAGCTTTAAGTATGTTAATAAGTATATACCCAACAAGGATGTGGAACAAATCAGAGAAGGACGCTAACCGCTTTCTCCCTTGGGAATTAAAAAGATGAACTTGGGATATCAGCTTATTCAATACATAGAGAGCAAATGTGTTCAATATTGGTGTTCCAATGTCTGTCATGCATAAATCTGAACATAAATCATGATCTGGATTCCCAAATCTAAGCAGACTCAGAAAGAGGCCCCTCCCACACACACTGCCCTCCCCCCTGCCACCCCCTCAAAGCTATTTAGAACTTATTACTAGCTCACACAACTGTGGTGCCCACAATTAAGACCTACTGGTCAAATAACTGTCATGCCTCGCATTAAAGACCAACTAACTAGTGCTCACTGCTCAAAAGAACGTGGAAGGTTCGGGTGGGTTGGTGGGTGGGTTGGAGAGGTGCCTGGGTGCCATCAGCATCAGCAAGCACCTCATGGGCAAGGTAGGTATGAAGGAAGTCATCTACTGGCTGGTAGCAGATTCACCCCCATGAGAATCTTATTTGGAGTTTTTTCTTTCTCAAAATGAACTAGGTACTGTGTGTTGAATCTTTACAGTGTTTACGTGGAGAAAGAAACCACACATGGGTTCCCGTATCGTCGTCGTCGTCGTAGAACACCACCTCTTGTGTGCTTCTTTCTTGCAACGCTCATGTATGGTTGCTGTTCAAAAGGACTTCTTCTACTCAATTTGGAACTGCAGCCATCTATGAGCATGGCAAGGACACCAACCAAGCCCCTCGTGAACAAGAATTGTAAGCCTTTTTTTCCGCAGAAAACCATCACATAATTTCCTGCAGGTGTTTTCTACAGGCTGGGAGGAATGCTCATGGCAGCTGCTGCATGGGTGCACTGGTTTAGGGTTTAGGGTTTAGAGCTAGATCTGTACAGAGTTCGAGCTCCAGAAGAACATGTGTTGACCATGATCTATCGGTACACTGTTAAAGAAAGCTGCTACAGTTTGTCAATATTATGGCTACAGATCCTCCGTGACTCGTGTCTTGAGGTTTTCTACAATCCGTGCCCATGAGATACTCGATCAACAAGAAGCAGAGAGCTGTTAGAATTTTGTTTGACAATCACTGTCCACCGATGGACATGGTGAGGTCTAGTGTAATCCCCTTTGGAGGGACCTGTACTGCTGCTGCACTCTCTCTGTGCTGCAATGACAGACAATCTGAAATCTCCTCGTTAGTTCCTGGCGGTAAGCTGAAGGATCTTGTTATCCAAGATGGTGGTGAGTAGCTCTTTGTACGGGAACTGTATGGGGAAAGAGAGAGACTGGTAGTACTGTCAAGCTGCTGCTGATCGTGGTTGCTGCAATCTCGCTCATCTGTAGACTGTACTCCCCCAGCTTGCTTCCGAGATGATGAGAACCAGCTTCCAGCTGGTGGTTGAAATGCCGAGGGTCGTATGGGTTGTGGAAGTTCTGGCCCGCTTGAAAACCGTGACTTTTTCTCTGCACCAGGTTCTGCTTCGTGTTCCATGCCTCTCTGCAAGCAATGGGCAGGGTCAAAAAGGTCTGAACCCTGAGCGAAGAATCTAGTTGAAGAACAGAGACTGTACAAATCAGATGGGGTGCAGCTGCTTCCATAGACGTCAAGACGAGCATCATCATGATTGCAACCCACCTGAGATTGTGCAAAAGCCCGCTTTCGTTGGACATCCGACATGCCCCAGTCTGCACCAATGACAAGACCTCTGCCTCCTCCTGCAACTTCACCATGAGCCCCGCCGCGCGCCTGTTCTCCTTGCATGTTCGAAGATCCACAGCTGCTATCTAGCAACTGTCTGAAATGAAGAGGAGACGCCAATGACGACGCGGTACTCGCCGTCGCATGAGCGCCAACAGATTGACCGAGATGCGCAATTTTCAACCCGACTTGATCCATTCGTGGCAATTCATCTTGAGATCCCCATCTCTCACAGTCTGTGTGCATCATCATCCGCTGCTTCTTCAACGAATCTCCTCCCTCTAGTGATGGGTAGTCCAGCGCCCGATGCTGCTGCTGGATGCCGTCCTGATGTGCCACAGAATACAACCGTTCTATACCTGCCCACATGCAGGATTCGTTGATCCGCGACCCATTAATGACGATCTGCAGCAGGCAATAACTATTCTAGACGTACCTTGCATGCAAACACAAGATCTTGAGAATCTCGAACGTTGGCAGCAGGTTCTGATGTTGGAAATCGGTGGACTAAGAAAATTGAAACCGATGTGATATCAATTGCGAGAAGATGTTCAACAAAATCTACTGTAGAAGTTTACAACAAAGATCCTTTGTCCAAGAAAGTCAACAGGCCATTGGATTGGCAATAGATGAGGAGCTAGGCAAGGTCTGGGTTGAATCCCAGATCTTCTTCGAAGCAATTCCAGGATACAATCCTGAAAGCACCAAAGGTGTATAATCGCAGCAGCAATTGAAGTGGGTTTATAGTATACATTTCTGAAGGTGAGGTTACACGTGTATTTCATTACCTGCGTCCTTGGCCTGATGGCGCTGTTGTCTCTGATTCCATGGCTCGGCAAGCAGTGCTGGTGATGGTCTTCGAGACCACTCATCTAGCTCCGTCCGGAGATCCATTGAATGACCAGGTAGCGTGATTCCAGTAAGCGACTTGAGATCGCCCCTCGACCAATCCACCGCCACTGGAGTAGCATTTCTTCCACCTTCGCCATGCAGAGCTGGCCAGCCAAGAAGTCCGGTTGCGGTCTTCTGGACCCCCGTACTCCCCAGCGCGGCAGCTGCTGGCCGCGGCACCCATTCTTCATGCACATTCTGCCTGCACAAACAGCAGCAGCAGCAGTCGGTAGCTGAGACGAACGCCCACGATCATGGAACACAATTCTTGACGAAATCCTCTCTTTCCTGAGCAACTGGATCGCTGCAGATTCTATAAGATCCGTGAGCAGAACTTCACAAATGTCCCTGGGTCTCATTTCATTCTGGTGGCACAATATGAAACTAACCAAGCTCCAATCAAATCTGTATGACTCCTCGTGCATCTTGTACAGTGAAAACCCTATCCAGATGGGTGATTCATGGATTGCTCGAATGATAATCTGCAAGAATTTCTGTTGCATGTTCATGATTACCTCAAGGACATTGTCAAGTGGTGGTCGAGCTCCAGATCAGATTGCTGCTGCATGACCCCAGCAGGAGGACGGCGCAGAAAGTTGTGGATGATATGCTGGTGCTGCCCACCACTAAAATCTGTGTCAGGCTGCAGTGAAAAAGCCGCAAGGCTGTTTGTAGAACCTGCGCCATACTCAGCAGCTGCAGCTGCGTGAATGATCCCATGATGAGGGAAACGTCTGGCAGCGTTCATGAGTTGCAGCTCATGGGTGGCGTCAGAAGTATCTTGAAATTCCAATCCTTGATCATCATCATCCTCCTCATGTCCAGCCAACGTCCCGCGACCTGTTATCACAAGTTTGTGAAGAAACAATTTTCCATCCTGGCATTAAGATCAAGCAGATCATGCAAAGTCTCTACTGTGAACCACGGGCGTTCTGGCAGCTTCATGTGCCTTCAGGACCCCTAGTAGGAAAGATTCAGAAACTGATCATGCAGCAGACGAGCACAGCTCTTGAACAACGAGTATATAATGCCTGCAGGCAGCTTGCCTTTTGGATTAAACGCAAGTTCAGACTTGAACTACATTCTGAAGGGCATACCACTATGTCCGTTTTCGTCGTTCTTCATACTCCTATACATCTGCAGCCACAAACATCACACCAAGGCCACATTCGGCAACTTCAACATCAGAGCTTCAGATCTTCCGACCCCGATTACAGTGCATGTATCATCATGTTGCAATGCATCCTTGAACCCATTCAAAACCGCATTCAGGAAGCAATCATGTTCAGCAAATCAAGTTCAGTACTGTAAGATCCAACCCTATTCTTTGATTCTACACTGTAATTCGGAACAACTTGCGATGCTCAAGGTTTGAAAGACTTTTCTCTATTTACTTGAAGTCTTGATGCAAGCTTCAACATTGAGCTGCTTAGTTACCATTACAAATAGACTCAATGTAAGAAAGAGAAGCTCATGTTGCACACTCCTTTTCTACAATTGAGGACTCGAGAACTATGTCACAGGATAGAACGCGATGCAGCCGTATGAATTCTACATGAGAAGGTCTCAGGGAACTTTGACTGGCAGATCAGAATGTGGAACCAGATGCTATCTGCACAACCATGTGCTGCATGCATGCATGGCCCGTTGATCTGATGTTGCAGGGATGAGCAGTGGCCACAGGACAGATGAAAATCACCTGGAGGTGACTCTTGACGTGAGCGATGGTGAGACCTTTCACTTCCATGAGCTGTAGCACCAACTTTGGTGTAGCTCCTGCAACACCCAACAAAATTCCGCAATGCTCATGTCAGCGGTTAGCCCAGCTCTACACACAAATTCTTCCAGATCATCTCCAATGCAGCAGAACTTCTAGGGGCAGACCTGTGTAAGTTCATGATTCCCTCAGGCTGCCAGTGCTGTCCGGAGCACAACACTTTCAGAGATTCTCTCGAGACTTTCTTAACAAAGAGAAAGCGGCTCAATCAATTTAGTTTCAATGACACAGAGCCCTCTTTCTCATGCATGCACAAGATCTCCGTGCAAGTACACACGGATCAGATTCATAAGGAAGCAGTTCAAGCTTTAGTCTAGACGCTCACTTTCTTGACCACCAAGGCGCTCGACTGCATGAACAAAGCAATGGTGCAAATCAGCTGTCCACCGCAAGCGAGGCATCTTGGAGCGCAAGTACTGCCGCACGGTTCCTCCGGGCCTAGTGCTACCTCCTCCTGCAGAACTAGTGTAAGAGCCGCCTTGGAGGAAGCCTCCGCGATTACCACTGGCCGGGGAGCTGCTGCTTCCACCACCTGTGGCGGTGTTGTGGCTCTCTGATGACTGCTCAACTACGTACTGATCATCATGATCCCCACAGCTCACGGACGTATGCGGTCTCTTGTTGAGGAGGTGGTTTGATCCGTGGCCCCACTTCTCCTGCTGCTCGCTGCTATTACTGTGCTCTTCTTTTGGCTGCATTCTGATGGCAGACCCAGCACCCCTAGCTAGCAGAAGTAAGCGCTGCTTGTGTCAGCTTCGACGATGAGTGCCAGGGAGACATCCGACACTTGAATCACGGCCCACCCAGATCCCCAAGACTGACATTGTCACTGTTTCTCTCACCCTCACGGCCCTAGTCCTTGCCCCTCAGATTAGCAGTCTGAAGCTGGACAACACCTTTGCTGCACCCAACTAGCTGAACTGTGGATACAAAAGGAGCAGCTTGGGAAGAGACAAAATGTATGAAGCTCCTCAAGAGACATGTATGAAGAAGATGTCCGGCTGCAGACAGGTTCTTTGTTTGCTGTTCAGTCCGCCCCGACACACCGACGTTTGTACATCAGAAAAGCTTCGACATCAAATTTCTGCCGTTCTAAATTTAGGTCCACTCTGCAGTCTCAGGGAAGAAAAAAGAAGGCACTGATCTCCCGGGCCAAATGAAGTGTTCAAGACGACAAATGGGTTACAAAGTTGAGCGAGCAAGCATCAACTAGTTCTTGAAGAAAGTCTGGCAGCTGTGACCCGTGCAAATCTTTCAACTCCCGGCGATGGTATAGAACCTGTCTCGAGACAGCTTCTAAGGCATTTCGGAAGATCACCAAATCATCCACTCCTGATGAAGTTGTAGCAAGTCTGACATCTGCAGACGTTGGAAGTCCGTCGAAAGTTTCTCCGTCGGAATTGCTATAAGCCCTAGGAGATCGTCCTTTTGTCGTTGAACATGTGCAGCATTCCGTCAAACGAGATCAGAGGTTAGAACTGTTGGAGAGAGAATATTGTTCCGGCGAAGTTTGCAGGCCGAGTACTTTCGCCGAGTCTGTTTCTCGGTTTTCAGCTACAAGAAAAAAAGTCTCGCGCTGCAGACAACTTTAGGAAACGGAGCTTGTGCTAGCAGACTCAGACATTCTCGCAGAGCAAAGCATGGGTTATCGTATAAGTAGTGAATAAACCCTTGCTTGAAGGAAGGAGGAAGCAGCAGCTGGTTCCGTCCGCGTGAACAGCAAGTAATCCCACCAATTTCAACACTCTGGGAGCAAAACCCGCCTCACCTCAAGGAGAAAAGTCTGCTAGCACAGCTCCCCAAGCTGTTGCGAAACGACTGGTATAGGCGGCCATAGGAATTACTTGAAATATGCGCGCGTGAAGAGAGAGAGCACTGCTGCATCTGTTTGTTTCGAGCTGCAAGATGAAGCCTTCAAAGAGTACTGATCATCGCATAGAAATCACATCCACAAGTCTGCACTACGTCGGAATCGGTCTTATCGCAGACACACATGCGCGTCGCAACAAACTAAACAAATTCCCAAGGCTTGGTCGAGTCTGCGACTAGACTGTCTGCGCGAGAGACAAAGATTGACCAGAGGTTCTCACCTTACTAACTACTCAAACTGCATCCCTAACTATGGTATTTCAACACAGCACGCTTCTCGATGCAGGCAACTAGGTTCAGAGATCGAGGCAAAAAGCTTCCGCGGGCATTTGGCTGTTTCAGTGGAAGCAAAAGAAAACAAAAACACCATAGGAAAAAGAACTAATGATCCCGGCGGCGTTTGCAACTGTCTTTACAATTCCAGCAAGATCTGGAAAAGCTCATGAACCAGCCAGACGGTTAGCCAGCGGACTAACTGGCAAGCTGTTCCGAGCGAGCGAGAAAACAAAATGCTAAATGAGTCAGAAACCCTCCACTTCACTCAATCATGCACTCCTTTCCCGCACGACAGAAGAACATGCTGCAAACAGCCCAGGGGGTGTATACACATACTCACGAGTCACGAACCCCTGTCGAGTAAGTACTACAGCATCCCATGAGCTACAGGAACACCATGGAATGATTCTAGAAACAAGCGGATCTAAAGCGTGTGAGAGAAGAAACCTAGGAAGGAGGGACAAAACAGGGTTATAAAAGCCTGGCCGCAAGTAAGCTAAGAAGGCAGGGGCTGAACAAGCAAGCAAGCAAGTAAAGGACGCACACTCCACTTGAGAGACAGGATTCCGGCAAGTGTTTTATTGCAGAGAGACAAGTGGGCACGAAGCAGCAGCAAAGACGAAGAAGAAGAAGAAGAAGAAGAAGATGAGCGTTCACGACGACGAAGAAGAAGAAGAAGGGGTAGGCAGGTCATCAATGAATGCGTGTGCTGCTGCTGCTGCTGCGACGCAACAAAACCAGCGCCCAAGAAACAGGGAAAAAAGAAAAAGGCGAAAAAAAGGAACCCGTAGTTTGACTTTCCTTTTGGTAATTCACTTTTCACCATTCTCCAGCAGCCATGGTTTTTTCTTTTCCAATTTTCTCAGGCCTGTGGCCTGCCGATCATCCATAACAGGACTAATAGCCAAATTTGGTTCTTTTAGCCACATGCTAGAACTTATGGTCTTAATCTGGTGATTTCAAAAAAAAAAATCCTTGAATTATGGCTACTTTCTTTGGGCCATCTTTTCCCCCAAAACATTCCCTTTGTATGAGTTGCAACCCCCCCCCCCTCCCCCTCCCCTCCCCTTTTTTTTGTGGGAAAGTGGCAAAAATTATGCCAGCAAAATAAATAAAAACTTTGTTGTCCAGCTCTATGTTTTTCAGTTAATTTTGTGATGAGCCAAGATGGAGATCATGCATGCACAAGTCTAGCCAGATTTGGCTATTAAAAATATGAAACAAAATAAATAATAAACATCCTTATTTTTTTGGCCACCAACTTGAACCATGAAACAAAATCTGCCAATTTTTCTAAATTTTTTAAAATTATATATATATTTAAAATCATTGAGTTTACCACAATGTTTTTCAAATTTTGAAATAGTGCGAAATTTGACACCCAAAAAAAATGCTGGTCCCACTCTTTAATTTGAGTGATTTTACAAATAAACTACAAAATTCATCACCTCACTCACAAGGCAAGTAAAAGTTAGGTAAGTTGCTTGCCTACTTATTTGCCACAGCCTCTTTCAATTATGTACTTGGGATGCATCATCATTTCTCTCTTTTCTTAGACTTCATTTCTTTTTTAATTTATTAATTTTACATTCTACATGTGAATGGTAATTTACGATGATTGGATGGAAATTTTCACCATTTTGTGTAAGTTTTTTTTTCCTTTTCATAGTTGAAATGGGTTGGATGAATGTATAGAAGTAAATTTGCAATCAAGAAATTGAACTGTTCAAAAACACTCCATTGGATATTTATTGCAAGGAAAATAGAAGAAAAGTGGGAGAGAGTGGAATTTTTTACACAAAGCTTTTTGTTATTAGGGTTGTTGAAGATGAACATGATTGGAACCAATGTATTTAATTTTTGGAGTATAAGGGTGTATGATCATTATTAGGCTTTACATACAAATATGTTCATGTGGGTGGGAATTAGGCATTTTGATTGCTCACTCTTCTTTGGATAATTATACAGTTTTCATTCTAATTGAAGTCCATGTATTTTAAGAAAATCTCTTGAGGTGGGTTTTAAATGGCCAAAGCATTGGACTTCCTTGTGATTTAGTCACTAATGCATCCAAAAAACATTTATTCTACAAGATGTTTAATTTCCCAGAATTTTGGGATCTAGTGTAATCATCTCATATTAAGTTGAAGTGTGTCCCAGCCCAAGAGACTTTCTCTTTAGGCGGTGTTTTGAGAAGATTAGGTTTTTCCTAGTTAACTTGAGAAAGTGTATCAGATCATCATGTACTGTGTATCAGCCTTTTTTTGTCCCCCCGGAAAACTTGTGCAAAATTATACCCTAAACAAGTTGTATGAAGAAATATTCTTTCACAGATTCTTGAAATTTTCGCCAAATTTGATAAAAAACCCCAAAAAAGAGTTCGCCAGATTTTCTACTCTTTTGAGAGTTTTCCAATAACTTGTGTCCATGAATGCTAAATCCTTTTGGGATGATCACCACCACTAATGCTCCATCACTAAAAATTGAAAAATTAAAAAGAGGCTGTAGCATATTATTATGGGTTTGAGCCTTGTTCACATTGTTGGATTATGTAGAGTAAAAGCTTGAAAAATAATTGGTTGATACATGACCCCATAACCATTAATTTTACCTTAATTTTTTAAGTTGGGAATCATTTTGGTGTCACACATAAGCATTGACAAAAGTGACCACAAATCCTAAGGCAAATAATATTGGCGTTTACTTATTTGTCAGAAGAGGCCAAAATGGGTAGGAAATTGAAATCCAATTCCAAACAACAACCTGCACATAGATGAATGAACACAAGTTACACCACAATGTTCCAAGCAAGAACTTGGAAACTGGAGGCCATCATCTTAACATGGTGGTTGTTCTTGCATGTTGTAGACATTTAGGATGTTGAAAGATTTAATCAACCACACACATGACAAGTGCACAAAATTTGCCCAACTTTGCATTCTTCTTCAACAAGAGACATCAATATTGTGTCAAGAACATTAAATTAAGAACAAAGATTTAAATGGCTTTTGTACGCGATGGTGCATTTTAGGTTTGGAATGTATGTGATGGAATTTTTCCTTTTTCCGAATGGGACCAAATCAAGTACTAGTTTGATGACATAGGTGTTCAGGTTTGGGGGTTCCGCATGCATAATGCTCAAAGCCTCCAATTCGTCCACCAAGGCATGTAATTTGCATTTTTTCAAAAATAACTTTTTTACTTGTTGGAGAAATGGTCGTACATCATCTACTACGGTTTGCTTTATTCGCAAGTGAAAAGGTCACTCAAGTGTAAAATCGAAGCTCACCAAGGCAACAAAATTCGTTTCGAGTATAGCCTATCTTGCACCACAAGCACTCACCATCACCCCTTTTAAAACATTTGAGTGCACAATATAATTTCCAAGACAAAAGGACACTTTTTGAGCTTAAGAACATGAATCCTCTGCTTTCAAAAATGAACTCCATGGATTGAAAATGTAGGGGGCCACTTAAGAATGACACCAAGCTTGATTGCTCTTTCCTTTTATAATAAAAGTTGGTTTTCCAAAAGAGAAAATGGAATCAAAACCTTCATAGTACTGTAACAAAAGCCTTCAAGAAATCCATTAAAAATGCTAAGTTGAATCGTTGTTCCAAAGCCTCCCCTTGTTTTTTTAAAGGAGAGGATGGGATAGGTGTTTTGTGCTTTTAGGTAAAGGGGAGGAGGGGGGGAGGGGGGTATATTTCTTTATTCAAAGAAACACACACCCATTTTGTCAGCTTGGAGACAAGGGTATCTAGGTAGTTATTAGTGATGCTCACCCATGCCTCCCAAGGCCCACCATCATGTGTTGGGTTGGATTTTATTGTTTCCTTGTTCCTACATTTTAGTGTAGCAGAGTCCCAATGTGAGAATTGGCAGAAATGACATGTTCCAACCATTGGGCACCGTACCCCCAAAACACTTAAGTGTAGGGCCAGAAGTGCTGAAGCTGTTCCCCATAAATTCTTATGTGTATGGACAGAAGTG
>Ga0116230_10006423_pt1 | contig 11588 bp, 9 predicted proteins | sample S1TSphfallax_3_FD_88678 | JGI IMG/M metagenome (GOLD analysis project Ga0116230, IMG submission 88678) | Host-associated microbial communities from peat moss isolated from Minnesota, USA - S1T2_Fd - Sphagnum fallax MG | ecosystem: Host-associated > Plants > Peat moss > Unclassified | place: USA...
TAGATTAAAAAATGTATATGAAGAAAGTTTCAATGCACTTGACTAATTATTTTTTCATTTGATGATGCTTTTATTTTCTTACACCAATTTGACATTTTTATTGAGTCCACAATTTTCATTTTTTCTATGTGACAAGTGTAATGTTGTAACTTCAAAGTCCATTACAAGTCCATAATCTTTTTAGAATTTATCCAAATTATTTATGATGATTCACATTAAAGTCTATGATAACATGAATAATTAAACAAATTATAATGTTAATTTTGAATATGGCCTTAAATTTTACATTTGCATGTAATTTAGAATAATGATAAGTGTGACAGTCCAAACAATCATGCTTTCACCTTTATTTAGACCCTACTTAGGCTTATGTATAGCCTACATAACCCCTAAACAACCCTACATAGCCCTTACTAATTATGCATAAACATCACCCCTACATATCCTTACATAACCCCTAAGTAGCCTAAGGTAGCCCAAAAACATAAATACCTCCTACCTAGGCCTACATAGCCTTACATAGCCCTTGAGTAGGCCTAGGTAGCCCATACATACCTCTTACCTTTGCCTACATAGTTTACATAACCCTTACATAATTTTACATACCCCCTAGAAGTAGGCCTAGGACACCCATACAAACCCTACCTAGGCCTACATAGCCTAACATAGCCCTTGCTTAGACCTTACCTAGGCCTACGTAACCTAGCATAACCCCTACTTAAGTTTACATCTAACTGGTACATAGTCTTGAATAATAACCTAATATAACATAATCTAGGTTAGTATTTATGCATAGGCTAATATACTCTGTAGCCCATGCTGGTATAGGTTATAGCCTAGGTTAGTTAGTATAGAGTACATAGCATAGGTAGCCTAGCCTAAGTATCCTAGTTAGTATGTTTGACCTTTCTACCTTCCTATGTCCCTATCTATCCTCCTATCTACCTTTGTAACTAGTGTAAAAAAAATTGAACATGTTTATTATAATATGTTCACAAATATTTTCATCTTATGAAGGTGGTGATGCGATGTTAAAGGCTTGACTCCTAGAAGTGGAGGTGAAGAAAACAAGTGCCCACATTTGCAATTTAGGCCACTACTTTAGCTAGGTGGCCTAACTAATTATTCAAATGGGTAGCTTAAGCAAGGTGCCCTAGCAACCTAAACTCCCGAGGTCAAGTGGGCGGCTTAACCACCTACCCTATGTAGCTCAAGTGGGTGGCCTAAGTACCTAGGTTGACAACTAGACAAGTTCTTTTAATAATATAAAATTATTTTAAATTAAAGTTATTCATTAGTTATTAGTGTAGGTAGGTAGGTACATAATTCAAAATTAATTACCAAAAAAACTTGTTGCCCAAATTTTGAATGATAAGTCAAAATGACCTAATAAAAAAGACCTATTCAAAATGACCCAATCAAAATGGACGTGTTCAATATCACTTGTCCAAGATAATTGTTAGTCAAGTCGAACATTTGTCATTTTTGGGTTGTTTTTTACTAGTTTTTCAAGTCAAAAAAGTTGTGAATTCTTGTAATGATTGTATTTCATTGGATTGATCAAGCTAATAATTCAAGCTCACAACCAAATAATAAGAAATATGGTGAAAAAAAAATATAAAAAAGGCTTGCTAACTGAACCCATACCCCATAGTTAGCCATGGTAGTTGTAGGTCCCAATTTCGAGTATGGCCCTTATAAAACCCATACTTCCACAAACTTCACTTCACCATTTGCACCCATCTATTCAGCTAACATGTTTGCTTCAAGATGTTTTCATGAAATCATGTGATGATCAATCAATGTTTTTTCACACACCTTTTGGAATTCCCCACAAAATTTCGTACTTTTGTTAATGATAACTTTAGCTAAAGCCCCAAACCTACTAAGTACCTTGTTAAAAAATGCACATGTGGCCCCTTCACTACTACAGTTCCACAACGACACCAACTCCTTGACCATTAGGAGAAATGCCCAATCATAACTTAAACATATTAGTTATGTCGAGGTGTTAAACTGAATGGACTGGAACAATCAAAACTCCGTTAGTACCTAAGCCCCATAATTGGTAAGGGTTGTAGGTGAAGCGTAGGTGCATTGAAAGATACTCAAACTTGGTCACACACCATACACCTAGAAACAAACTACCAAACTTGTAATTACATCCTTCACCACCATTACTATGTATCAAACAAATTATATGTCTATTAGACCCCAAAATGGCCCAACTTTTCATGAGCACATCTCACAATGTTTTCACATTGTTCTGGGCAAGGCACAACCTTCACTTGTCCACCTACCCACACTTGTTGGAAGGAATTACCTTCCCATTTGAACCACTTGGCCTTATGCACAACATGTTCCCTTTCTTTGGGGTTTTGATCCAATCGAAATTTGACCTATTTACAAATATGCAATGATAGATGCTTCCTCATAAATGTTTAGGGTACCATTGCCTTCTAACTCCATGTTGGCATCATGGGAATCCCCAACATCCACACTAATCTGAAGTAAATCCCTTGAACACCCCAATAAGGTCTAAAAGTATGCAAAGGCATGCCATCTTGGTATTGCTTCTAAGTCCACATCACCATGCCAATGAGCTCGAGTGGTATCATCTTCATTGGAACTTGGGTTCTAATTCAACCCATTAGCATTTTGATTAACCTTACTCAGCTTGTGAATTATATCAAAGTCAGATTCCTACAAGATAAGTGCCCACTTGGCCAACTTTCTTATGAGATGATTTGATTCCATAAGGTATTTCAAAAGCTAGTGATTGATAACCAAAACAAATGGGTTACCATGAAAATAATATCAAAATGATGAAATAACCCAAACAACTGCAAGGCACTTTCTCTCATGTATGAATTGTACTTGGCCTTTGTTTTGTTGTTGGATTGACTAACATATGCCACCACAAATTCTTGACCATCATCATCAAGTTGGGTAAGCATAGCTCCCAACTTTACAATGTTCCAATCAATGTGTAATTGGAACAATCGTTTTTAGACGAGTTGCTTCAAAATGGGAGTTGATGGAAACTTGGCCTTCAACTCTTGAAAGGCATGCTCTTATGCATCATCCCAAATGAATTCATGGTCAATCTATGTCAATTGGATTAAAGGTCTAGCTATGCTATTAAAACCTTTCACAAGCCTCCAGTAGTAATTACACAAATTAAAAAAAACTTGTGACCAACCAACATTTATTGGTTGGGGAACTTGTGAAATGGTTTCAACCTTGGCCTTTTGAACCCCCAATCCACCTAGATAGATCATGTGGCTCGAGTACTCCACCTAAGTATGAAAGAACTAGCACTTGCATGGATGAAACTTAATAAGGTTATGTTTCTTAAGTCTTCCAAACACTTATTGCAAATGATGCATGTGATCTCATGGGGTTAAGCTAAAAACAATGATGTCATCAATGTAACATTTGGTAAAACCAAGACTTGCCAACATTTTATCCACAATTCTTTGAAATTTTGCAAGGACATTCTTCAAACCAAATGGAAAAAACTTCATTGGTCTAAACAATCTTTCCCATGAAGGTCAATTCCCTAAAATATTGTCTTGACCTTGTCACCCTCCTTCAATGGTAGTTGATGGTAGCTAAACTTCAAATCCAAGGTATTGAAAACCTTGGCTTGACCAAAGGTGTAAAAAATCTCTTCCAATAGGGGCATGGCATATTTGTTTGAACGGGTTGGTTATTTCATCATATGGTCATCCCCACACATGTGGGGTTTAATCCAATTACCCAAAATGTCTTTCTTGGTTGGCATCTCTGTTGTTAAGGCATAGTCACCCTAAATAGTTACACCAAACCAACATTTAGCAACTATGTTAGTCGAGCTTGAACCAAAGCTCTTTCCACCTCACTAAGCTTGTAAGGTTGCTTGAACATTGGATTATCATCCTTCAATATGATTTGGACCTCTTGTCCTTTTAACTAACCCAATTCCTTCAAATTGAAGGCAATACATCCAATGAAATCGTGTAGTAACCGTCATGCTTCATGCACCTCACCTCCTATAACTACTAAGCCAATCGTTGGGTCCCCTGGTTATGCAATCACCTATACCTTGGGTTGGGATGATGGAACATTCCTAGCACCTAAGGTTAAGGCATGGCCTATGATTATTATGCAAAATGTGAAGAGGTGCCATCATCTTTTGACATCACCAATTTCCTATTCCACGCCCATAAATCTCCCTTGGCATCCTTGATGCCATAATTCCCAAAAATGTATTTGTCATGTTGTAACATCACCCCCTTTATGCACTGACATAACTAACCCAATAAGAGGTGCAGTAAGTAAAAGATGGGGTGGAGAGTGGGTGGGTGTAATGGGTCAAAACATCTTTGTTCTACCAAGACCAAACGAAAAATCCATGTGAGGCAGTTGAGATCCAAAACTTGCCCCAAAATTCGCCTATAAGCTCCTTTGGAAATGCCTTGTACATTTGTGGTGCCAATGTGGAACCCCGTGGCCCGTTCCTTTTCATCTACATTGGGTTTTTCAATATTGGATGAATGGGAGTCCCAAATCATCCTTGGGACCCCATCCCTAAATGCATGAGAACATGGAAAATTATATATTGTTGGTATTGTCGCAACCCCACTTTGGCCAAGTGTGGGGGTGAAGCCCAACACTCCCAAAGTTGGGGACTTGGAGTCCTCTGGGACTCCCGAATGTTTAGAGTTCGACAGCAAGGCCCAAAACACCTCGCATTGAGGTGTTCTTGCTGTCATTGGAAAGGTCTTGAAGCGTAGATATTGAAAATGGCCTCGCATTGACCATTTGGACATCTGTCGCTCAAGTTATGGGCAAAAGAAGGGCCGGAAGTCAAATTGGCAGTTTGACTCCCGACCACTAAAAGTCGGCAATCGACCTCTTCCCGACCTCCGAATTAAGAGTGTGACACGGCGTTGGAAAGATCTCGACGAGGGCTACAACTTTGGTTCAGACCTCGTTGCGATCAAACTCTACAGTCGGGAGTTATGAGTTCCCAAAGTCTCGGGACTCCAATCGGGACAATTTCGGGACAATTTCGGGACTCCAACTTGGGAGTCCCGGGAAAAAGAGCCATTTGGATGTAGCCTCGGCGGAGCGTTGCAGATAATACTATATGGGGGAAGGTGGTGGCTTCCCCCGAGTCCAGGCCGTGGTGAGTCTTGTGGTCCAAAGTGCCTGTGGCTTGTCGCAACACCCAAGGGTGTCCCGGAATGTGAAACTAACCTCGTGTGGTTGGTTTTTGGATGTAGATTCAAGCTTGATCTACTAGTCCCTCTTCCTAGTCTAATCCCGGGGCTTCTAGCACGCCCTTCTACCCTTCTATAGTGCTGGAAGTCGGGAGCGCCTTTTCGAGTCCCAATTCTGCAACTCTACATAGGTGAACCCTCAAGTGGGTTCACCCCGGGACTTGGGAGTGCGCTAGGTATGGTTGCATGTGGAAGGCCAATTGTTAACATGTAGAAATATCTAGATCAATTAATACCTTATAATAATTAATAATTATTAATGGTAGACTTACTAGCCTTTATCCAAGGGGTGAAGTTAGTGGGATTAAATAGTTCATGTTGTGAGTGGTTCAGGGGTAGTCCACCCAATCATCTAGGAGACTTTAGAAAGGGATTAAGATAAAGGCCCTATTTTCTAGGGGTCAATGTGGGCCTTGTGTGGTTTTGTGGAGAAGGAGGATTAAGGGAAGGGTGGGAAGACTTTTATGATGGGGGAAACTTTTGGTAATTGGAATGGAAAAATGGAGAATTCGTGGAAAAGTGTGTGAGTAATGGAGTAATGTGCTTGTATTTGTGTGTGATTTTAATGGAAAAATGGTTGAAGGACTTGATGTGTTGGTTGTATTTCTATTCTATTAAAAAATGTGGACGATAGAATAGTTTGAGATTGTACAACTAAATTGCTCCCTTGAAACGGTATTTTTGCATTCCTTCTAGAATAGAAAATAAAGAGGCATACCATTTGGTAGCCTCTAGAGTAATAAGTTAATGGTTGCCACTAAAAGATAACATTTTGTATTTGATTGTAGAAAGCAACGGGAAAACACTAACATGTCACTTGCAAACTAAAAGGCACTATTATAAGTAGTAGAGATTGGCTACGAAGGAATGTAGTGTGTTGTAGACAATAGAGAAAATGGGGAGGTCTCTTGAGGTGTTGTAGGTGATAGATATAGCCACTAGAAGACCTGTAGGCATGGTGGAGATGGGATAATAACTATAGAAGGTTTGCAAACCCCAACAGGGCAAAATACTGAAATGTTGAAGGTACTGCAAACCCTTGGAGAATAGCCACTCTTGGATGTTGTTTTTTTCCCATGTTACCTTTCTCTATTTTCTTCCCGTACCTCCTTGGATTAACTTACTTACAAGATGATAGGTTTTTCTTGGATAATAGATCACGTTTACTTTCCTCCTTTGCTTTTTATATGATTTTTTACTTACTATGTGAGTAATTGTAGTAAAATAAATTAATAGAAGGTAGTTTTGTTCTATTGAGTATAAAACATTGACCTTGTCCTTTTGATTTTACCTTCTAGGAGATGGTAATGATTAGGGGCCACCATTTCACCCTTTAACACCCACCCTTTTGACCACATGCTATGAAAAATTATGTTCGTCAAAACCACATTGCCTTGCAACTAAAAATGAAAAAAAAATCATAAACAATTATTATGTAACTACCCCCTAAGTATTACAACTAGTATGCAACTATCCCTTTGGAAATACGAGGAATTAATAAATAGATTACCATGTCAAAAAATCAGTCAATTGTAGTATAGTTGTAAATGAGTTGAAATGGGTTTTCTATATGATAATTTGTACATAATGTATATACATCCATAGTCAACCATGTTTGACTTTTGAAAGAGTTGCACTTAATTGCATGTGACAACTATTTTAGAACTATTATAAATGTGTCACTAACACAATTATGTTACAACTAATTTTCTTCTCCATTTTGAAGGATTTAAAATCTTATAGAAGTGCCTTTTCAAGCTATACAAATCATCTTTGAAATGCAAAACCAAGGGACAAACCAAAAAAAAGTTGTAAAGTAAATACGTTTTTATGAATTACAAGATGTGTTTTTTTTCATTTTTTTCATTTTGAGCCCTGCTACTTTCAAACCTCATAACTTTCTTATTTTATATTCATTTTGAACAATTTTGAGTGATATAGGAACGCCACTTAAAGTTCTACAAATCATCTTTCAAATGCAAAGTCAAGGGACTAGCAAAAAAAGAGTTGTAAAGAGAATTCGTTTTTTCAAATTGCAATTTTTTTCATTTTTCTTCATTTTGACCCCTCATACTTTCAAACCTCATAACTTTCTTATTTCTTATTCATTTTAAGCAATTTAAAGTGCTATAAAAAAGACACCTAGATTTTTACAAGTCATGTTTGAACTCTAATAGTAATAGAGCAACATACAAGGATTTTTGTGGGTGTTCAAGAACCGGTCTTTGTAACATTTGGTGGTTTGTCTTTTTGAATTTTTTACCTTCTCTACTTTTGGGGGCCATAACTTTCTTAATCCTATTCCTTTTTTGACATTTTTTAATGCACCATATGCGCCAATAGGAGGGGTTCAAGTTTTGTTTGGACACCAAAAACAACAAAGCCTTCCCTTTGGATCTTGCTTGCCCTGAACGTTTAAGTGTTCAATCACCAACCAATTTACCTTGTGTTGTAATTCAATTTGCAACTAAAACAAAATTAGACGATTTAACCCATATGCCTTGTCTTTGAATCCCATGTCACAAATTATGTAAAGAATGTGTCATTTTGTATGTTTTCACATGACAATACACATGTCATTTTAGGATGAGCTTAAAAAAGTTTAACATTAAAGGAAAAATTTAAGAAATGTATTTACAATACTATTATTTTGTTCAACTAGTATTGTATTTTCCTACCTATTTGCCTACCTACGTAAGTAAGTATGTAATGTAGGTATGTTGGTCCTAGGACCCGCCAACCTACTTATTTATGGCTATGTATTGACCTACCTAGCTATTAAAATGCATTATTTATTTATTTGATTTTTCAATTTTTTATTAATATGCCATGTGGCAATTTTTTTATTAGGCCACATGTCATAATATCAAACCATCAACAATCATAATAAATGATGGAAATCAATATTTAAAAAAAATTAAATCCAAAAAACTTCATAGTGCCACATTTCAAGTTTTAATGGATGGATGAAAATTACTAATGTCAACATGATGTTATGGTTGTAGTTGTAGTGGAATTGCATAATAGTTGAAAATGAGTGGTTTTGGCCTACTTGTAATTGAGTTGCAATGAGTTGCACCACATATATGGTGAGTTGTAATTTTACAACTCATGCAACTTGTTGGATAACACTCACAATGTAGAAATATGGTGAGTTGCAAGTGGTCATTGCAACTCAAAAACTAAGTTGCAAGGCCAATTGCAAAACACCCCTTTTAATTTTCTCATAGTGAAAGTTATAGATGGTTGGTCATCACGATAAACTACGCAATGAATGGCCTAGATCTAGTATATGACCCACCAAGCATGTGGGTGACTTAGGAATGAACTTGTATATTTGCTAAATCACCTATTGTGGTGTTATGTTAATCCAAATCCACTGGAACCAATGGGTTCATGAACTAACTCAAGTAGCATCCACTTGCATTGGCTTGCCAATCTAAGCTTTTATCTATTGCCAACCAACCAAAACAATTGGCTAATAATCCCCAAATGGTGAAACATTCTTTAACAAATATGCACCTGGGTGCATTTGTGTATGTTGTAAATCTTTTGCAACATGAATTGATTCCCTTAATAAACCCAACTTAGGATTTGAAAATCCTTGGCCCATACCCACATGTGAAAGATTTTGGCACGAACATCTAAAAATAACTAAGTCAATTGGCCCAATCCTAATCAAATTTGGCGCCTTTAGTAATGTGATGTTTGGTAGGGAACATTGATAACCTTGTATAATCAACATTGGTAACAAGTTGGGACATCATGACATACCACATGGAGGTTTATCTAGTTTATGGATCCTTTCCACATAATGGTATTTTCAAATTAGAATGTAAGACTATAGAATTGCAACTAATCCAAAATTAATGCCTTCAAACAATTCAAATAAGCATATCCCATCCTTGGGAATACCCCATTGAATATCCAATGGGCTCAAACCTAGAGGCTTATTACCAATGTCATGAATGACTGTGGTCTTGGTGATAATAGAGTGTGCCAAGCCTAATGAATCTAATGATTGGCCAATGCCTAAAGTTTTGCCAGTGTACCATGGTGGCATGGGATCCAATGGAGAAATTGGATTGATTAGCATTCCTTTCGGCTTTAACATTGCCAATTCACCATTTGGAGGTGTGCGGATGTTTCCTTCCAACAATTCAAGTCCATGTGAAAGGCCAAGAAATCTAGCTAATACAACTAATTGTTAGATTTTCTTGTTTGCCCCCCAATGAATTTCATTAGTCATGAAGTTTTGTGACTAATTGTTATTTGCCAGCATGGATTGTAATATGTAGTTTCTTCCCAAAAATCAATGCTTACCCTCAAGGAATACAAGACCACACCTCTAACCAACACATCATACGATGTAGCATGTGAGGCTATTACTTAGGCCTGCATTGTAGTGTATTTTGTTGGATTGTTGGGATTAAACTGGATCACAATCGAACTTGCTTGGTTGACCTTTGTGTCTTCTTTGAACCACTTATTGATGTTAAAATATGATATGGGTATGGGTCAAGATCAACATCAATCAATCCAAAATCATCAATAGCAATTTTACCCAACATCAGTTGTTGAGCACCAAAATCCAACAACACCTTATGGGGTTAATACTAATGGGTTGATGCTTCCCTAACTAAAACATTCATTGCTCATTATGCACAACCACAATACTAGGAATAACATTGGTTCAATCAATGGTTGATTGCACTAGAAAGTCATGAAGTTTGGTTGTCACAAGCCTAGCCTTGGGCTCGTGACCAAGGTAAAGGCTTGCAAAGGTGTGGGCCAAGAGTGAAACCTAGGAGTCACATTTCATGCTCCCGAGAGTTTAGGAAAGTGTGAGGGAATGAACCTTCACACTGCCAAGTGAGTTCCCACTTTGGGAGTCTAAGTCCTAATGGACCTCCAAATTTTCAAAAGGCGATTGTAGAGGTGAAAACTCATTGTATTGAAGAGGTCCTTATATCATTGGAAAACTCTTAGACCATAGATGTCTAAAATGATCTCACATGACCCATTTGGGCACTTACAACATAAGTTATGGCCAAAAGAAAAGGTTGGGAATCAAATTGCCAATTTGACACTTGACCACTAAAAGTCGGGAATCTCTCTTAGTTTCTTGCGTGTAGGTGGCGTGCTACATACTGTTAGAAATTTTTCAATGAAGGCTACAATGTTGCTTTAGATTACATCTCAATTGGAGGTTTGCACACAAGATTATGTGCCTACAAAATTGTGTAAGTCCCAATTTCGAGACTCCAATTTGGGAGTCCCGAAGACAAAATGACATTTGGGTGTTGGCCCCGTGGCCAAGCACAAAGAACATAATAAGGGGGAAAGTGGTGGCTTCCCCCCTAAGTCTTGGTTGTGTTGAAATTTATGAGTTCGTGTTTGCCCATGGCTCATCCATGCACTAAGTGCGCCAACTATGCAATAACCAACTTGTTGTTTGGTTTGTGTAGGTTTATGTCAGTAATTAACTTATTTGTACTCTTCCTAGTCCTTATATTGGAGTTGTAGCACGGCCCTCCACCTCAAAGTGTTGCGACCCAGGAAGCGTACCTCAACTCTTCATTCTTTTGCTATGTTCACCTTGGACTCACATTTGGGTCTATTAAGGAACTAGGGACACTACTAGAAATTCTATCTTTTGTAACCAATCACTATGCAACTGACATGCAACTACTTGTCATTTGCAACTATCTTGGTGATGTTTGTAACTATAAATTTGGTATTGTATAATTTTTTAGCCATATGGTTGTGTGTGGAACTAAATGTGTACAACATGGACACATGTCATAAAAATAATGGTCTAAACTTATACATACTTAAATTATTATACTTAATATATATACATAGGTTATGTATAATGATATCATGTGCCTTTAGTACTAAGGTTAACCCCATGCTAACTTAGGTTAACTTAAACCAACCTAGGTTAAAATAATTATAGTTAAACTAACCTAGGCTAAATAAACAAAAAAGTTAAACTAACCATGGCTAAATTAAATTAGGCTAAAATTAACAATGCTTAATTTTATTAAGTTAAAATATTTATGGCTAAATTAATTATGGTTAAATTAAATATGGCTAAATTAAGTTAGGCAAAAATAAATTAAACTATATTAATTATGGCTAAAATAAATTAACTTACAAGTACAAAACATCTTAAGTTAATTACTAGTTTAAGCCAGATAATAATGTTAAAATAATATTTTCATTAAGTAATTATAATTATTAAAAATATCCTATAATCATCTTTGAAGTGCAAAAGACAAGGAGTAATGAAAAATTAACAAGAAAAAAAACATGAAA
>Ga0116230_10006424_pt1 | contig 11588 bp, 10 predicted proteins | sample S1TSphfallax_3_FD_88678 | JGI IMG/M metagenome (GOLD analysis project Ga0116230, IMG submission 88678) | Host-associated microbial communities from peat moss isolated from Minnesota, USA - S1T2_Fd - Sphagnum fallax MG | ecosystem: Host-associated > Plants > Peat moss > Unclassified | place...
CCAGCCTGACGGCTTGCCAGTGAATTCGCCGGTGTCGCTCGTGTCGACATCCTGAATCGACGTGATCATTGCTCCGGTTGCTTGATCATACGCAGTATAGCTGATGTAGCCCTGAGCATCCATTGTCCAAACGGGCTCACCCAATTCATTATAATACGTGGTCGTTGAATCGGTCGTATCAGGACCATTCTGCGAACCTGAGATCGTCGGCATGGTTTCAGTGATATATTGAACCTGATTTGTGTTGGTGTAACAGCTCCCGTAAGTGTACGTCGTCTCGCGGGCGTCTTCATCGCCGGTATCACCATACAAAGTGTCGGTCGACACTGCGGCGAAAGGCGTGTCAGCACCCGATGGAGAAACATAGGTCCAGCTTTCAATGTGGACTTCAGTCCCGGCCTGACCCTCTTCCACATAACTGTCGAGTTCAAGTTCGCCAGGGATGTTAATGCTCCCGTCCGTTCCGTAGCTGTTGACCGTAATCAACCCAGTGTGCATTGCCAAATACTGGTAGGTCCCCGATGAAAGATGAAGCAGGTCGGCATAAGTATCTAGGGCCGCCCAAGTGTCGCCTTCACTTGCTGGTGCCGGCAGAATAACTGCCGACGGTGACGCTACCATGGTTGGCATTCCCTGATCGTCATAAGCCGTGTACGTTCCCTGATAACTCGTTGTAGTACCCGAGCTGTTTTGCGTGTTGTTCTGGACGATGCTGAGCATCTCCTCGCCGTAGCCATTGAAGTAATGCCATTCATAGGAGCCATCAGGAAGTTCAACGGTTGTCTCGGTTCTCCACGCACCGTAAGAAAATCCCGACGTTGAGTTCAATTGATAAGTGTAATTATAGACCCCCAAGCCATCACTACAGGAAGAGCAGCCTTCTCCTTGCACCGTGCGTGTCTCGATTCGCCCAACGAAATCACCGCTGGTGTAGTACTCATCATGAACATCAGCATATTTGTCATATGTGTCGGTTGTCAGTGTTGATGTCGTCAACGTCCCGGCCTGAAGGGCCGTAAGGTTTGTAGACGACATTCCCGCTTCCAAACGTGCAAAGGAAGCCGGCCCGTAAGCATATTCGAGAACGTCTTGTGCTACATCACCCGGCGTTACTGATGTGTAACGGTAATATGAGGTACTCACAACTGCAGTCGGCGGCGATCCGGCTGTTGTGGTTCCGCCTGTATCTATGAACGAGTTCGACGTGGACGTTCCAACCAGCTGCTCCGTCCCAGACCCAACCACTCGATAGATTTTGTAAGAGCTTGCGTTCGTGACTTCCGGCCAGGCAAGCGACATGGCTGTATTGCTTGAGTTTGCAGTAACGCTTGCAGCAAGTGAAGGATTCCCTTCCCCGCCGCCCGTAACCGCTGTAACCCGATAGGTATAGGTGGTTCCCGACGAGAGTCCTCCCGAACCGTAACCGCCGATCGAAGGCGAGGCCGGACCGCCGTCTTCAAGCTTCGCGAACTCAAGATCGCCGAGCTGGCCTCGATCATCAATGTCTGAGCCGGTGTAGTACGAATAAACCAGAGTCTGGACTGGTACCCACGGCTCGCTTGTGTCGGTTTCGCCCAAAGCAGTATCGTAGATCGTCCGTCCCAAAGTGATGCTCGCGATCTTACCGGCATTTGGATCACTGCCACCCAAGTAAGCGTAACGGAACTGTTCTTCCGTCGTGACGGTTCCGGTGGTAACGTTGCGTGTGACGCTGAGCAAGTTGCCGCTGGAGTCGTAATCATAACCGGTGTTGATGCCGGAGGTCGGAGACGCGGTTTCGTCAGGTCGTATCGCGGCCGGGCTAGTTTCGCTCACTAGGCGACCCCTTAATCCGACCGGATACGACGTATCCAATGAATTAAATACCCAAACAGTTCCATCCGATTCGGTCAACTTGAATTCCAATCCACTGTGGATTTTGACTAGCCCATCATGCCCGCCATACCGCTCAACGTAGCCAGACGAGAAATCAACAGAGGTTGCAGAGGAATCGGACTTAAACCAAAGCTTCTTGGTCGGGCCCATGACAACTACAGCGTCGCCACCTGATTGGGACGCTGAAATACTGGCCCCACCCATGGCGAGCGTATTCGAACCCCCGGCGGTGCCAGTAGCTCCGCCTCCAGCGGCTGCTCCATTCAGCAACGCCTCTCCAGCATCAAAAGAATCGGTCCCCAGATCGGAAACCAGGGATGGGGTGGTTGTCGACGCAGTGCCCTGATCCAAATCAACGCCATTTGCCTGACACGTGCAGGTTGGCGGCTCATAATAGGCGGAGCCAGATTGTGCGGCTGCATCTGTCTCCATCGCGGAGCCGCTGTAATACTGTGAACCGTAGGTGGCATCCATGAACACCCGCTGTTCAAGTAACAGCGGGAGCTCAACTATTCCACGCGATGCAGATTTCAATCGCCGTATCGTTTTTCGTTTGAGAATATGAGTGGGATTACCGTGTTTTGAAGGGTATTTCGGACCAACAGAAAAGACGCGATTGATCAAGTTACCGACCACCGATACCTCCCTGGACTGAACCCCTGATATCTACTCCTGAGAAATGCTTACAGGCGACCAGCGTAATGATTTACGATCCGCAATTGCAAGAAAATAATTCGACTAGATATTCTTGATGGTTTCTAAACGTTTTGAGGACAGAGAGTTCTATGCAAAAATATTTTTTTGAGTCGAGTGACGAATCGAGCCGCAGATGTTCATAAAACGTTGTACGGCCTTTTGAGCCTTTGTCATTAGAGACCGATTCATTTCTGAAATTCTGTCAAGGAACTGGTTCTTCCGCACATTCGGTGAAACGGCGCGTCCCAAATTTGCGCCCTCGCAGCCGACTTTCTACATTGATTCCATTGTTGCGGAATGGAGTCCGAGATGGACGTGGAGTCGCTATTGCCCGAGGCAGGACGCTTGGTGGCTGAACGGCTGAGCATTGAACCGGCGGGAATTCTGATGGAGCTGCGGTGCAGGGATGTTTCGTCCCAGTGCCCCGCGTGCAAGTGTCCGTCGCGCCGCGTCCACAGCAAATATCTCCGCACGATTGGTGATCTGCCATGGCGCAACACCCCGGTGGTCATCCACTGGCGCGCACGGAAGTTCTTTTGTGACAATCCCGATTGCCGACGGCGAGTTTTCGCCGAGCAGTTGTCTGGCCTTGTGGCGCGCCGTGGCCGCAATTCAGCGCAGTTGGAAAAGACGCCGGTCGACATCAGGCTGGAATGCGGTGGCGAACCGGGGCGCAGGCTGGCGGCAGATCTGGGCATCAGCACCAGCGGTGACACGATTCTGCGCCGCCTGCGTTGCATCGCAGCAGAGTCCGATCTTCATCCGCAGACCATCGGCATTGATGATTTTGCCTTCCGCAAGGGGCATCATTACGGCACGGTGATTGTGGATCACGAGTCGGGCCGGGTGATGGATTTGCTGCCGGAGCGATCGAGTGATTCCACGGCCGACTGGCTGTGCGCCCAGCCTCAGGTGAAGGTGGTGACCCGCGACCGCTCGGCCCTGTATGCCAGCGGCATCACCGCCGCCAATCCACGGGTGGTGCAGGTGGCCGACCGCTTCCACCTGCATGTGAATTTGCGCGAGGCTGTCGTGCGGATGCTGGACCGTCACCATCAGGACGTGACGGCGGCGGCGACAGCCGCGGCAAATCCACAACCGGCTTCGCCCTTGGAAACAATCCAGCCCGAACCCGTGCCCGTGCCGCCAGAAGACGACGTCAAAACCGTCAATGTGACGCCGGCTGAAGGGCAGTCGAGTATTTCAAATCCCGCTGACTGCCCCCCTTAAGTCGTTATTTTCGCAGGCGGTTCAGCGTCGCGATTGAACTCCAAAGCCCGTTCATAAATCCAGTATCGGCAGAAAGATATGGTGAGAAATGAGGAAGGATTTAGTTTCCCTAGTCTTCGAATGGAGCCAGCGTGACACCAATAGAAATCCCAGCGACGTTTTTGAGTGAATTTCAACGATTCTCTGCCAAAACGACCGAATTTCTACGGAAGATCTGATGAACCTAATGATCTTTTACTGTTAGCGACTGCGCTGCTAATTTGCTTGGAAGCCACTGTCGGTGTCCGGGTGTCGTTGCTGCGCAGTTGTGCCAGCGAGATACGCGGCGAGGCGAGACGCTTGAGCGTCGGGTGCAGCGTATGCGAATGTGAATCGGCGACGTGCGCCACTACTCGGCCTTGTCACAGGACGACCGCGTCAACACCGCCTTTATTGAACTCGTCGACGATCTTTTCTGCAAAAGAACAGTACACAAATGCTCCATCGCCGCCGATTAGCATGCCGTTCCAGTCGATCGCGAAGCCATCCGTGCTCAAAATCCATGCGCCGGAGTCGCCGGGTTGCGCGAGATTGGTATTCAGATACCATGGCTTCGGCGGTTCGACAACGAAGAGGTTTCCGAAGCAGTGAAACTGGCTGCCAATCTCGATCTCCTGCCAGATGGATAAGCTGTTAATCTGCCCCTTTACACGACCTGACACCGCACCCGTAAACCACACAGGATCTCGCTGCGACATCAACTTGATGGCCTTGACTGCGTCGATCTTAGGAAACGTGCCTGATGGAATGCTTGAGGCCCTTGATACCTCAGCCGCTGCGGCGTCGACAGGATACTCGGACGTCGTGTCTTTACTGCACGATGCGCCAGTTGACATCGCCGGTGCCATAATTCCGTAGCTGACGCTGGCGACCACGGTTTTACCACCCTGAGGCGGGGACGGAACGAATACATCGGTACCGGCCGTGTCGCTCAGGACGTGCGCGCACGAGACGATGTATTGCTTAGATGCGCGCGATCTATCTCTGAGCATTCCGCCGAGCGTACCGTTTGTTTGGTTTGGAGAAGTAACACCAACTGTCGCTGTGCTTGCGCTTGCTGTTGCCGCGAAGCCACGGACCTGAGGGTGATACTCGACACGCGTTTGATACCCAGGTAGCGCTCCCTGCAAACCTTCGGAAAACTGATCGATCGCTTTCGGATCGCGCAAGACAAACGTCACGATGACGGCACTACCCTCTCCGAGCCGGTTGGCTTTGACATAGTTGCGCCAAAACGGGGGCTCAAACGATCTTGGGTTTTCAAGAATATCCTCGTACCACTTTTCCCAATGGCGAAACTCTTCAGGGTGAAACGGATGGAACCAGCCCCATCCCGAGCGAACACTCACCCATTGCTGCAACTGCTGAAGCCAATACGAGTCATACTCGATTCTCACTCCTTGAACCGCGTTGGGATTGTTGAAGCGCCCAAGCACTTCGTTGAGCTGCCCGCGAATCTGTCGCCCGATCAGCATCAGTGAGTAGAGCACGTATTAACCTCCAGTTATGATCTTAACAGCACCCGTACCGCCAACCTGCACCATTGATTGCCACCCCATGCCAGCAGCGAAGATGACACAGAACTGCACGAAAAGATTCTGTTCGGGATCAATTGATGACTTGTAAACTGCCGGGAAGGCCATGAGCGCGATCACTCCTCCCGCGATAGCCCATCCCCAAAAGCCGGCGAGATGCCATGCTCCTGTCTTGATGTAATCTGCAAAGAATCTCTGCGTGACGATCCCAAGGTAAAGGGCGATCCACTGCGGTAGCCAATGGAGCTTACGCTTACCGTCGCTGGAATACGGTCTCGCGCTAAGAGGCCGCTTTTTCGAAAGAATATCAAAATACCTAATAACGCTGTTCAAATTTGGCACCACGACACCCACCTTTCGACTTGATGCTACAGCAAGGCCCTTCGCTGCGGAAAGCATTCATACTTACTTTATCTTGGTTTGTCGATAATTTGGGCATGCTCGCCCCTCTTCAGCCGAGTTGATTGCGTGGGTGAACTGACGGTCGACTGTCGCTCAGGGGGCCGGGGTGCGGAAATTTTTCTCGATTTGATTGATGCTTTGGCATGTGCCTATTTTAGCTGCGCGGGTTTGCTTCGTCGCCATCGTCGTCGGTCGGGTATGCAGCGGTCGATGCCGCAAAGCGGCTACAATTGGCCGCGTCCGACTGACGGGATCGTGACGCTGTTACCCAAGCTGCTTCAGAACCTGAGTCGAAGGAAGGGTAGCGTTCCGGCAATCGGCTGTTGGCTCATCCCGACGCTATGTATGCCAGACACCTGGCTGGATAAGCTATGGTCCGCCCTTGGGATTCCCCGGTGAAGGTTCCCCCCCCTCCTTTACCACCCTGCGGGTTTTTTCATGCGCCTTGTCTTGTGCAGCGACGCCTCGCCGAAGTGACGGGACACCGGTCGAACTTTTTCTGCGTTCCTGATCTAAAAATACGGTTTTTGTGAAAACGGCGGACGAAGCGACTGGAGGCCGGTCTCTGTGAACGCGACTGTGCCCGAACCCGATCCGCTCAACGTGACGTTTACCTATTTACACCCTTTGATTCGCTTCGCGAATAAGAGCGCCGCCGTGGCTACGATGGCCGCCGAACTCATGACCAACGTGACGCCGCGCAGCCCGAGCCAGTCGCCAAGCGATCCACCAATAATGCAGGCCGCCAAAGTGAAATAGACGACGCCCAATGCGCGATCTCGCGAGCGAAGGCGTGCTGCTACCGGATCCGGAGTGTAATAATCGAGACGTGGGGGGTGATTGTCGGCCATCCATTTACCAAATAGCGAAACGGGCTCTGTGCAGAGATATGGTACAGTATTGACGGGGTGACGAGTAGTGACTCCATTAGGAATTCCGCAAAATCGACTCAACCATCTCCCAATCCAGTTCAATGGGCATGCCTCGAAGGGGTTGTCGAAACGCGCGAATCAATTCGATTGGGATCGGTAACCCATGGATCTCCAACAATCCAAGATACGCGGCGGCGCGCACATTGAGGGACTCCAAATCGTCCAAGGCTAATTGTGCGAGCAACTTGCTCGCCTTCTTGTTGGAACTATTGCGGTACAAACTTACAAGGCAGGAAACGGCGGTGGCTCGCACCCCTGGGTCCGAGTCCGACGATATCGCTTGCGTAAATAGCGGCTCTAGCGCTGGATCAGGCGGCCAGTAGCCGGCAAACAGCGAAAATGCGCCCTCCCTGACGTTATTGCGGGGGTCTGCCATAGCTTCCAATGAGGCCTCGCGAGATCGCAGCAATTCTTCAAGACAATCACCAAGCGATTTCCGCCACCCCGCTTTCTGCAGCCCTTCCACTTGCAGGCGCATGCGACGCACTTTGCCAAGCGCATCGAGATTCTCTCCCTGCATTTCTTCGCCGCCGCCCGATGGATCATCCGCAGAAAATCGAGGCATATTACTTCCTTTGACAATGCATGGAACGATTTAACCGCTTTAATTAGAAATCACGGTCCGAAGGAATGCCAGTCTTCCTTCTAACGCAGCAAGTGCAGCCGTTTGCGCCCCGAGCATCTGCTGAAAGAGAGCATTTGGCTCGTTGTCTCCGAGTACCTCTCTAATTGTATCGATGGTTTCCTGCTGACTAGCAATCCGCGCCTCCAGATCACGCATTGCTTCAAAAATGCCATTGTCATTATGTACCAGCACTTGCCGTTCCGTCACGTAATATCGGTGCGCGCTCTCAACCTCCAGATTATACACGGTCCATTGCCCGTGCTTCCTCTCAATGGATTCCACCACCGTAACGCCATCACGCGTTCGCAGCTTTTCGCCCTCGCTGAGGCTGTTTGCTGGGACGAAATCATGTCGGTCCTCGCTGAAGATCGGGTGATTACCCGTCACGTCGATTGGTTCATCAAGACCTTGCAACTTCAGCTTGTACAGGTCCACCGTCTCGCTGTTGAACGCACCGATCACCACCGATCCGGGACCCTCCTCAATCGGTGGACACGGCTCGACCGCCAGCACCGTTGCCAGTCCTCGCACCGCCAGTCCCATCACCGCGATGTTCATCGTGTCGCCGGTTGAAAGGCCTTCAACCGTTTTGGCCGGACGCAGGAACGACATTCTGAATTCCTGCCCGTCCTTCACAAAGCTCAACCGGATCAGCCGAGTCTTCTTCGGATCAAGGGACGGGCCTGAACTGTCGCGCTTGGTCGTGATCACGCGTTGCCCCATTTGCATTGTTTCGATGGGCTGCAATCCGCCGGGTGCCAGCACCGGCGCCCCGGCGCGGAAGCAGCCAACATTGTTTACGTAACTGGCCACTGCGGCAACTGCACTTGCACCAGCCGCATAGGCCCTTATTCCGACATTGATCACGTTGTAGGCGCTCACCAGCAGCCCATCGGCCACGCCCAGGCTGGCGTAACCACCGGCGACCAGCGCCCCCGCCCAAACGAAGCAAACCGCGGAGATCCCCCGGCAGGTCCACACGGTTGGCCGTGATCCACGTGGGCTGCGTGAACGTCTGTGCCGGGGCGATACGAGTTGCTGCAGTGACGCTTAGGGATTGCACCGTGCCGACAACCGTTGGCGTTCCAATCACCCCCAGCGTCGTGCTGCCGCCGGTGTTGAAGGTGATGCCAGAGAGATAGAAATTGTCGTTGCCGTCCGGTCCGTATGAGAATAGTCCGAAGGTCCCGGCCTACGTGCCATCTGGGATTGGATAGCCCGCCGTCATGGTGTAATCTTGTGTGGACGTGCCTCACCGGGATTGTCGTCACTGGTGTACTGCGCGGTAATTTTCGCTGTATCCTGGCCAGTGGGGTTGAGCGTGTTATTGGCGAGCATCATCAAAGGTCCGCGTCAAGCGTCCCGTTTGCTTTGACTTATAAATTGTCTGATAAAAATCGAATAGGGAATAAACGCGACGAATCCAAAATACATTAGAATACGCGCTGAGAATAATGTGAAATGGCCTTGACCCGGAAGGTGGAAAATGAATTGAAACACCTCTGCGGAGACCACCTGCGACAAATACAGGGCCATCGCGAAGATCAAAATCCAACAAAATCGACGCCTCCCAAAGGGCCAAGTAGCGGTGAAGGTGAAAAAGAATGTCACTATGAAGGGGATCCACTCGAGGATCATTAGCGCGATGCGCAGGTGTCGGTCCGGAACTTGGTCGGAAAACCAACGTAGCCCCACCGCACCGATTCCGAAGCAAATTGATAGCGCAATCATGATGGCTCCATTTACGTCCAACGCCGGTTGGCAAAAGTCATTATTGCAAGAACCAGTCAATGACCGACGAAGCGAACGTCAGCACGCCTGCTCCGCTCTGTGGGGTTGGCGCACTCGCGAGCCATTGCAGAGTGTTGGCGTTGGGGTAATTGGGGTCATAGTTCATAGACCAGTCCGCAAAAAGATTCCACCAAGTCGGCGGTACTTGGCTTGGGCTCCCGGATACCCCCTCCCCGAGGAGTCGACCGCCGCCTGAGTAACCAACGATGAAGCCGCCCGCCACCTGCCCCAAGTTGAAGGCGAGGGTATCCCAGTCGCCTTTCTGGTAGGCATTATATGACGAGTAAGCCGTGGACAACAAACCAGCGGTACCCAATACCCCAAGTCCTGTCGTCACTACCGCCCCCGACACGGCCGTCGCTGTCGCTGCCTCAACACCCACAGCAGTCAATAACACGACTCCGCCCGAAACCACTAACGGTGCTAAGATTATTACGCCACCCGCGACCACGATACCCACCACGATTCCCTCAGCCGCGGATGACCTGACCGTGATCCACGTGGGCTGCGTGAACGTCGGTGCCGGGGCGATACGAGTTGCTGCAGTGACGCTTAGGGACTGCACCGTACCGACAACCGTTGGCGTTCCAATCACGCCGAGCGTCGTGCTGCCACCGGTGTTGAACGAGATGCCAGAGAGATAGAAATTGTCGTTGCCGTCCGGTCCATATGAGAATAATCCGAAGAGCCCCGCCCACGTGCCATCTGGGATTGGATAGCCCGCCGTAAAGGTGTAATCTTGTGTGGAGGTGCCTCCACCGGGAATGTCGTCGCCAGTGTCCTGTGTGGTAATGTTTGCTGTATCCTGGCCAGTGGGGATCAGCGTGTTGCTGGCGTAGTTCTGCGTCCAGCCGCCGCTGAATTTGTTGCGTGCGTCCGCACTGGTTATTACAAGCCCAAGCGAGTCGCCGCTGAAAGCTTGTGCCTTACTGTATTCAGACCAGTCGGCTAAGCCGCTGGTAGTCCCTGTGCCAGTACCAGTGCCGCTAACAGTCTGCACGCCATTAACATCGGTGGCGATGGTCAGGTGATCGTTGTAGCTGAAGTCGCTTTGGAATTTAGCGTTATACTTATATGAATTTAGAGCCTTATACGGAGGAAATTCTAACGACTGATATACAGTGGAGAGGAACGTCTCCATGGAGTTAAGGCTCTGATGCGCCTTGGACTCGCCGGTGTCGACAATCTGTTGATCGGCTGCACGCCAGTTTCCGTTAGGGTCGAGAACCCAAGTGGTAGTAACGTCGCTTGATTGGACTTGCGAACCACCTTCTAAGTATAGAAGGTTCATCGTAAAGCTGTCTGACTCGACGCTCGACGAGGTAACGGAATTTAGGTTCCAGATTTGGCTGCCAGAAAAAGAAAAAGTGCTGGACTGATATTCGTGAGACGTTCCATTGCCGGTGGATGTCCAGATGCCGTTGGTGCCAAGGGTCGACTGGGTGTTAAAGTTATCGGAATAAGTCGATTGGAAAGTACCCGATGCGTCACCGGCGACTTGTGAATCCGCGCCAGGCTCGCCCAGGCTGTCCGATCCGCTATCAACGTAGATACCTTCAAAGTTGCCTGAAGCGCTTCCCGCATCGGTTGACTGGGTCGATCCGGTCCCTGTGCTTACCCATTGCCCTGACGCAATGTTCGCGTTGAGCGTGGTGTCATCGGTATTATTGAATACGTCATTGGATGTAAGTGTCGCGTCGAAGGTTCCGTCCGAGAAGTTTGTGTTGTCATTATCGGTACCATCGTCGTAATTGTGATCGGTGTCAGTGTCGCTTCCAGAGGCGAGTGTCCAAGTGCCGTCGGAACCAAGGGTGGAACTGGATGAACCATTGGAAGTCCGGTTTTCGCCAAAGTTTTCTGAGGCGGACGCATTATCCGAGGTGCCACGCATCGAAAAGCTACAATTGCTCTGGAAAGATTCAGTCCAACTGCCGGATACGTTCCAAGTGCCTGAGTCTGTTCCTGAATGGACCCACGCCCCGTCGCTGAAACCGCTTGAAACGCTGTAGTTGTCGGTTTCAATATCACTTCCACTTTCTGTGGTTGAGGCGGAGAATGAACCACCAGGGATGTTCTGTGTGTAGCTGTCGCCCCCGTTGTAAGAATAATTCGAATGTTCGCTGCCGGAACTTGTGCTGGTGTCGCTGTTGATTGTCCACGTGCCGTCGGCATTGAGGGTCAGGTTCCAGTTCTTAATGTCAGTCGAACTGCTGCCCCCGCTGTTGTTGGTCGTACCCGTAATGCGGAAGCCATCGACGTAGTCCACGTAGATGCTACCATTGGAATAATTAGTTGTGTTGGAACTGGAAGAACTGCCGGAATCGCTGCCGGACCAGACCCAATTCCCGTTGACCAGCGAACCCGAGATGGAGCTTTGCTCGGAGTAGGTCGAGCCGCCGCTGTCGTTGCTATTGCCCGTTTCAGTGCCTCCATCCGATGGATATGAGCTTGAGCCGAGGTCGG
>Ga0116230_10006425_pt1 | contig 11588 bp, 10 predicted proteins | sample S1TSphfallax_3_FD_88678 | JGI IMG/M metagenome (GOLD analysis project Ga0116230, IMG submission 88678) | Host-associated microbial communities from peat moss isolated from Minnesota, USA - S1T2_Fd - Sphagnum fallax MG | ecosystem: Host-associated > Plants > Peat moss > Unclassified | place...
CAAATAAATCTTAGTTATTTTCCTTTTGCACATGTAGGTAATTTCTTTGAAAAGGTCTTGCACTATGCACACATAAATTTGATATTTAGATGTTTTGAACAAATGGTAACAATGGATGAAAAAAAATTGGATGAAAAAAGTTGAAACAACTTTGTTCTTAATTCTTGCATATTCGTGTATGCTTCATTTACAAGTTTGAGGATTTGGCAATTGTTAAATAAATTAATTTGTTTTATTCTGTGGATTTATCCAAAGTCCATGGATTCAAGCCACATATATTTGTGCACACTAAATTTTTTAGATATGAAAAGACACATTGTTTAATCCATTATGCATTGTTAATCCCACTCTCACTAGGGCTTTGTGGTGTATTGGAAATAAAGGTTTTGTTTTAGGGTGGGAATTGGGAATGGCAATAGAGGAGGATCCCATACTACATGCATTAAAGGTTGGCTCTCAGCAAAAGGACCGCCTAGAAAAGGTATTTGCCAATTTGGAAGTCCAAAGAAAAGAGATAATGAATGTTACCATGGAGTGGAAAAACTTCAAAGAGTATTTTGTAGATCTTAACTAGAGTTTGCAAAAGTGATTCCAAGATCTAATCACTAAGGAAAAGGCTTTTGAAAGCAATAGCAAGCAGTTCTACAAGAAGCCCTTAACAAAGAAGGAAGAAGTTGTGTCCACCAAAGAGCAAGCCATGCTTTCTAGGGTACAAAAACAAAAAGATTGTGCCAATGCTTCCCTATTTAAAAAGAAGCTCAAGTGGTAGGAAGAGAAAAGTCACCTTGAAATTGAAGTTGTTAATGGGAAGTATCCTCAACAAGTGATTGCTCATGATAGTGAAGTTGCCACCACCATGAAACCAAAACCTATACATTGTGTTTTCATTGTTCCCAATGGCCCTACTCCCTTTCAAGCCATAGAGGTGGATGCTACAACTTCCAAGCTTGTAGGAATTAGTAATCTAACCCCATCATTTGAAGTCATTATTGTTTCTTATGTGTCAATCATTACTAACAAGTAGGATACAACAAATCAAAACAACAATATGGCTCTTATAGGTATTGCCATCACTTCTAACCCTAAGCCAGTAATGTATGATGTGAGGGTGCAACCGTAGTTCAAGGCATTGTTTGAGAATATGGATGGAGATGGATTGTTGTTGTCTAATCATCATTTTTTGTTTGTTCATTTGTAACTGAAATTGGTGATTACAACTGGAGGTAGAAAGAGGTTGGCACTGTTGTGTCATTATGCTCGATGTTAAAAAAAGTGAAGCAGATGTGATTTTGTAGTATAACAAGACTACAACCTGGACATCCACGGAAGCTTAACACCAAGCCTCAATTTTAGCTTTTCATCATTCGATGGGCAATTAAAAGTTCCCTAATCTATGTGTTTTTAACTAGTTCTTCAAAGTTTTTTGGCTTAACCAATGTTCCCAAATAGGTAGTGGGTCTTTCCATTGGTAATTACCAAGTTCTTGTCTAAACCATACAAATACTTTTGTTCATTGATATACCTTATTGTTGTAGGCTAAATCGTGTCCTTGGTGAAGATTATACATAGGATTGGCTCAACCTTGATGTTGCTGCAGAAAATCAAAGATCATACTTGAAGGAGCATCCTCCTCAACCAAAACCAAAGCCTACACCAATATAAAGGGAGTTACCAATTATCTTTATGAATGACGATAACCATAAGTTAATGGAAGACATACCAAAAGGATTAAATGTGGTGGATTTTGCCCATAGTATAATCAATGACATGACTTGGGAATTGGAAGTTAATATAAATGAACATGGTGAAAGGATGACAAAAGAACTGGCCACAAGTAATAGATTTGGTAAACTTGAAAATCTTTCAAAGCCTAGTGGGACTGTTAGCTAGCAAACCAAACAATTACAAGCAAGCTCTAGTCATAACCATCTTCAAAGACATAGAGCATCTCAGGTATTGTTATATTGAGAGTTTCATGTTTATTGTTGAATGTTTTTGCAAGTCAATGTCAAGGATGGTGGGGTTCTGAATTAGTGTTTATCCTTTGCATACCATTTGTTTGCTCAAATGCATGTTGTAATGTACTTGGGCCAAAGAGCCTAACTTTAAAGTCTAGGTACATGGTGTTATTAAATTAGAGTATAGAGAAAAAAAATTTGATCAAGGAGAAATGTTATCACCTTTTACAACAAATAAGGTGTCATAAATGTTTTAACAATTAACAATTTAAGGTCCCAGCTACTACAATCTAGATTCAAGCAACAACTTGTGAATGCAACTATTGTTAAGCGCAAGGAGCTCATAACAGCCCTGAACTGGCCGGTACTCAAGGTGCCAAAGCATGAATTCCAAGCCAAATTTGCGACAAAATTTTCTAAAGCTTCCATCCATGTATTGGTGAAAGGAAAACAAGCGCCCAATGGATTTTCCAATTGTTTCATAGACAGATGGGATGATAAATCATTAATTTGACAAAAATATTTATGGATTAAGATTTCCAACTTGAATAAGAATACTTATTAAAGGGCGAAATTCAATAAACATACACCAATTATATAGTAATGAACTTTTAAAGTGGACATATGGACTATAATCTAGGTTATGCATTAGTATTCAAATGCATTTTTGTTATGATTTCATTTCAATATTTTTATGGGGACTCAATATATGATACATGATGAAAAAAAAAATGAATTAAAAAAAATTACAAGAAAAACTTTAACGAACAAATAACTATGGACTTTTGAATGACCAAATTTGGGCCATATTTTCAAAAGTCCCAATCTTGGTCATTTTTTGTTGGATTGATATTTTTTTTCACCTAAAATGTATATTAAAGAATTTTTAAAATGGACAACCATTTATATGAATTTTATTAATTGATTAATCACCACATAGGGCCCACAAAACATTGGTTAAATTATTATTTTTCGATTCTAATGTTATTTTCCATTTATATGGACTTTTGGGATTGGGACTCTTGTCACTTTTGAGCCACTGTAGCTTGCATCTACCCATGAGCTTCATTACATGGAACTAAGTTTGCATTCAATTTTTCTTTTCAAAATAAAGACCATAATTTTCACATGGATCACAAGATGGGTTGTAAACCTTGAAACACATGAACACTAGATTAATGGATTATTTACTTCCATGTTTAGTGGCACATCAACATTTGCTTCAAATGTTATGGGAAATTACATGAAGTCTTTAGTTAAGTAAGTGCCTTTTTCTTCCAATATGGATTGTAAGGCCACCACTTCTTATGTTCTCATCTCTATACTATTTTGGGCAACCTAACTTGCCCCATTTTTAGGAGATACAAGAGCTTGGTCTCTAAAGAGTGTCTTAAATAAATTACAAAAAGTTAAAGACTCATCCCCATTGGTGTCCACCAAAGTTGCCATATAATCATCAACAACATATTTGTATTATTGTAGCCTTAACATGTACAATGTGTTTATGGCATTTGAATAAAGTACATTATGTAGAAAGTCCATAAGGTCGCAAAAAATGAACCACCATAGCTTGCATCTACCCTCATCATGTACAAGTGAAGATATTTGTTGGGTGCCATTATCCCCATGAAGTGTTGATTGTTGCCTTCAAAAGCAAGAATCATTGTCTTGAATTTCTACTAAAACTAACAAAATAGTTGGGGAATTTTGCATTACAATTGGTGGGTGCACTAATGTTGTATGACCTAGTCATCGTAATTAGAGATTTGACGCACACTTTGCTACAAAAGACCTCACTAAATGAAGACGTCTTGGATTATGAAAGTGAGACAATGATTAAACCCATAAACCCAAATATTGGAATGTTGGCTAGAGGGGAAAATCTATCCACAACATATGTTCAGTACAACAAAAGGTGTCTTTGTAGACCAAGTGATTTCACTAGATTTTGATTGAATTCATTGGTCTTAGTAAATGGGGACTAGTTGGAAAGTAATGAATTCATTAGTCTTAATAAATGAGGACTAGTGAATTACACCCACATTTTGTAATAGTGGTTCCCCTAACATTGAAGAAAATGTAGCACAGTGGAGCCTTCGAATTAAATCTTGTAAAAGGTGATAATGCGAGGAAGTCAAATATTCCAAACAAAGATGACATAACATAGGTGCCAAGGTTTTCAAATACTACAAATCATAGGTTGCACAAGACATGCATGAAATTATTGGAGGTTGATGACATTAGTGTGGAAAATGGGAGACTAAAGGAGGAGTGGGAGGCATGGCAAAAGTCAAGAAGGCATTTTAAGATGTGAGGGATCAAGGCAAAGCTACCAACATACAAGTATAGGGGTGATTTGCTTAAAACTTTCAATAGTTATTCTATCACTATAGTTTGTGGCTAGATAGGTTGTGGAAAGAATACATAGGTGCATGCATGCCTCTTTTGATTGTACATTTCATCTCACAATGTCAAAAAAAAGATCTATCTACTCTATTTCACAACATGGTCCAATGTGTTCATACTATGCAATTAGGATTGTGGGTGTGATTAGGGCATAGTTAACATGAGTAATTTTCTTTATGATTTTGTTGCATGTCTGCATATGTTCACAATGGTGCATACCTTTTTGGCTTTATAGGTACCATAGTATGTCCTTGAAGACTACATTGAAATGGGCAAAGGTGCAAAGTGTAACATAATTTGCACACAATCGAGGAGATTGTTTGCCATTGGGTTGGTTGATCGTGTATCAAAGGAGCGCAGCCAAGCTGTTGGTGAGACTGTGAGTTTGTTTCATCATGGGCTTTCTCAATTTCAATCCATGGATGTCAACAGTTTAGGGTTTTCTTATAGATCCAACTCTCCTATTGGGCATTATCTTTTGTGAATTGTTGTCATGTGTTGCAAACTTTTGCTTATGGGTTACATTTCATCAAAATTAGAAATGTAGGGGACTGATTTAATTTTTTTGCAAATGGATGCAGTGGATTGTTTTGTAGAGTCTTGTGGTTTTAAATATAAACATATTTTTAATTCACAGTGTTATAAAGTGAGAAGTAATATTGATTTTTTTTTTGTTTACAAATGGGTTATTCTATTAGATTGGATAGTTATAACTCACATTACACTAAGCTATTATTTTGTAGTATGGTATCTTACTACACCGCTTGTTATTATAACCGAATTTGGTTGGTGTGACCCATATCATAGTTGGTGAGGTGCACAAATGCACCCTGGAAGGTGATTTGCTTCTCCTTCCCCATTAATTTTTGCAAAGGTAATGCAATGAACCCCCAATAATCTCATGAGTGTAATGGGTTTTGAATTGTGTGAGCCCTTTTGTTTACACACAACTCAACAATATCTTATGTTATCTTTAAAATTCATGCCCACAAAAAGACATAGAATACCAAGTTTGTACATATTTAATGTTAACATTCTAAAATTAACAAACTATAGTGTGATGTTTGCTCACACATCTCTAATGGCTTCCAAGTTGCTCAACAAAGGTGAGTTGAGTTATGTTGGTTGTGTTTGATGTAACTTGCCAGGAGTAACAACATTCTTCATGTGATTTTAATGTCGACAATAGTGGATCTTGGTCCCTTTACTAACTACTTCAAACAAGGCCTAAGGTACAACCCTATTATGATGACAAATCATGGTTTCATGTTTCCTGTATGTGAACTTTATTTAGAAGATGCACTGGAATTGACAAGTTATAAAGTGGGACACAACTCATGTTATGCTATCAGAAAAAAAAAAAACTACTCCAATAGAATATGTTTCTCAATTAACTACACTTGTCAATCGAGGGATCTCTTCATTCATGGGGGAAATAGACAATTAGGAATTAGGGCTTGATGATCATGATGATTTTGCAACTACAGCCAATGATTTGTACAACAAGGCCACTTGACAATTCTTAACTATGGTTGATGAGAGTATCATCAACTTTGAATTAATTGAAACATTGATTTGTTCAATTTTGCAACTATAGTTAGAGCCATCTACTAAGTATGGTTTCCTTACAACCAATGATGGAGATGTTAAAAGGAGAGAGGGGAAGGCCTTGGTGTTGAATAGTGGGCGTTAATGTTTGAAATTTTTTGTTTATTACAAGCACATCAAGAAAAGTCCAGAAAGATTCGAAAAATCCACAAGGAGAAAAAAAACAGCTATAATTAATTTTAAAATACTCATTGTAACATTGCGAGTGCATATCATGGGTTGATTCAGTAAATTTATATTGGTTGGTTGTTTAAAATGTATAAATGTTTCAATTCATTGACACTCATTGATAGGCCTTGTTTAAAAGTTTCTAAGTCATCAAATATAACATGTTGACTACAAAATGATAGACTATTCAAAAAGTTGCGTATGTCATGAAATTGAAGAGGCAACATCTACTAGTTTAATGCTTCAACATGTTCGATATGCTTCATCTAAGATGTTTTTCATAATAAACTTTATGTTGTCAATGTACATTTTCACAAACATCTATTGAGCTCCCCATTCCACATCATTTTGGCATTCATTGCTTTCCAATGGCATTTGAAGTGTTGTCCATTCAACCGTGGTTTGTAATAAATATCACCACAAGGTACTAATCTCTTCAAGTTTTTTTTAAACCTACAAGTTATTCCATTGATCGATCTTTTGAATGGATCCTTTTGTATTCCATTTTTCTAGATCCCATAATGGGGGATCTTCCTTACACAATAGCTTTAATGACACGTTGTTTAAAAATTTTGAAAAAAATTATTCAATAATTAAAACATCCAAAAGGGTTAGTACTAAATTTCCTTCCATTATAAACTTTAATAATTGGAAAACAAACAAAAAACTAATGAAGTATGTAATAATAAAATGACATTTATTGACATTTGAAAAAAATTGAACTCAAATTTTTCTTAATGTTGTTTTTTCTTGGCATGTACTAGATAGTTTTTGGTTTAGTAGTAGGTTTCTTAACATTAAAGGAGCTCTAACCATAATTTTTCAAGTGAAATTTTTATTTTGTTGATGAATGGACCAAGGTGACTATTGATTCATTAAAACCATGAGAAATCCAAGTGCCCAAAAAGACTTTGGTGATGTAGTGATGAATGATGTAGTGGCATAGCTAAAAGCTTGGGCTAAAGCTCATGATGTCAATGGCTCTAAGAAGGGAACTCTTAACTCCCTATCTAACATTCTCCTTGTAGCTTTCCACCTCCAAGTACTTTTAGTTATTAGGCCTATCTATGTAATTACTTAACAAATCCCATGTCTCTGAGGGTTGGATAAATTATTTATATTGTAATATTTGTGAATTGGTATCAATTAGAATCCTTTTGGATTGGTAGTTTTTTTGTCAAATGAATTAAAATTTCAAAGAAATTGGTTTTAGCAACCCATTATGGATATTATAAATTTTAACAATTTAATTATAAAAGGTTCATGTTATGTAATCACATCCATGTTAGTAGAGCCCAAAGGTAAGGACCATCCATGTATGTAATTACCCACATGGAGCCAAGGTTGCCAAATGGAGTGATCTTTATCAACCCCATAGGGTTAAGCAAGACTGCTTAAGATTTCGGAGTTTTTTTTTTTTGTATTCATCTTTGATTACCCATTGGGGGTATTGGAGGCTCATCATTTTATCACATCAATTTGAGGTTAACTTTAACAGATGATAGTTTTTTGGTAGGGAAAGATTGACATTGCTGAAGTTGGAGGAAATGTGTCCTCCATGGGGGGCTTTAATATAGTAGTTAGATGTGCCTTGAAGAACTTATTGAAAAGATGAAGGTTCTAATCTTGCTTGTTGTGTTAATTGTTGATATCAATTTGATAGTTTATCAGATGTTTGTTGAACTAGAGGAAGATGGAAAACATTTTTGTATATGGCTACTACACAAGCTTAAGATGGTTCATTGGGGTGGTGGTAGGCAAAGGATCAAGAGAAAGTGAAGCTTCTTTATGAAAATAAAGCTATAGAAGAACAAAAATCTCTTTTGGAGTAAAATGTGCGCTATCAAATTTGGGAATTTAAACATAGCAAGCAAGTGTTGTTACTACCAAATAACTTTGTGGTTTGGACATGGCAATGAATTAGGTGTTTTGAGAGAAATTGGTATTACCTTAACCATGTTGTTAGTTAGTGAAACAAATTAAATGATTCAATTTCTCCAATTGTTTATAGCTATGTAGATACAATTGTTCCAAGCATTTTGCTAGCGAAAATTTATGGTGGGTACTTGACATTTACCCAACAAACAATAGGTCTATCAGGCTTTGAAAGAGTTTTGATTTTGTATAGTTTTAAGTAATGGTTTGTTGAGGTGGAAAGGAACACAAGTTCAATGCCCAACATTGAGCTCTCCAATTAGGGTTGTTCTTGTAGTTCATATTCTTGTAGATTTTTTTTTAATGGTAGGATTTTTCCTTCTTCTTTTGATTATGGGTTGGGTACAGGCAATGGATAAACAATTGCATGAACTATCATTCACCATACAACAAAAGGAGTAGCTAATCCAATAACTTGCATGTAATGAAGTAGAGGCCAAACATTTGACTCAATAGTATGAATATTGCATGCTTGAACTTGAAATGAAGGTCCATTCAATACCTTTTTTTTTTTTCATTAATGGCCTTATTTTTGTTTTAAAAGGTGAATGAATGTAGTTTACAACTAACAACTTTTTGGGTGTTTTTGCATGTGGGTCATGGTGGTTATAGCTCCACATCATTTCTTCACATGGTTTGGTTATTGTGAATGAGATGGAACAAGGAGGAAGTAAAGGCATTGAAAAAAGAATTGGAGGCTATTGACAAGAATGTTTTTAAAAGATTTGAGGAAAAGAAATAGTATACATGAACAAAATGAATAGAAGGTGAAAAAGATCATAGATTAGTCGATAGCTTTAAAAAAGTAACAGTGGGAGCAGGAGTCCTAGTGTTTTGGGCGGTAAAAGGTCAAATCTAATGTCAAAATAATATGGACTAATATGGCCAACTCAAGGTTGATTTTGGGTTTTTGTGGATAATGGATCCTAAGCAATCAAGTAGGTTGGGCAAACCTTGTTGTAAAATAGGAGCATGAGTTAATTATGTTGAAGATTGATTCTTAGTGGCCATTTGTGGCCGGTGGTGCAAATGCAACAATTATAACATGAAATCACCCAAATGTGAACACAACAAGATTCCCTTGAAAAGAAGATAAAAAGAACCATAGAAAAATTTGAGGATGAACATGATATCCATCTAAAAAATATGGTTGTTTCAAAAAAAAAGTCAAAAAATTAGATGAAGCACGTGCATGAACTTGAGGTACAAGTCCCCTACAAGGGACATATGATTATTTCTACATGTCTTTTACCTTATTCATTTTCCAGAACCCCTTAAATCATGCAAGCATATATAGTCACCCTATGCGTGTTCAATGGAATAGCCAACAAAACAATAATTATTTTTGTTTATTCATGGTCCATCCTATAGGTTGAAAGTATAATTCAACATGTCAGTTTTCCTTTTTCCAAATTGCATTATGTTTAAATTACAAACATATGTTGTAGACAAGACAAATTTCTTCAAAGTTTTGTTAATTGGAGAAGAACATCAATAATATACATCCAAAAGACATGCACGCTTTGAGAATTACAAAACAACACTTATGATGTTGAAAAGTGGTTCCAACATCTTTGTTTCTCATCATGGGTACCCATGTTGTTCCTCTTTGTTTTCTTTTTTGTTCTTTTTATGTTTAGCAATTGCTAAACGTTAGCAATTGCTAAACGTTAGCAATTGCTAAAGGTAGCTTCACCAGACTCAACAAGGAACAATGTTACCTTTAGTTTCTAGGGTGACTCATAGTTTTACAATGAAGAATCAATTGTGCATGGATATGTGTGTGGTATAGATGGAAAATAAAAAAACAACAAAAAGTGATGAGATGGAGGAATAAAGATATTGTAGCTACCAACAAGAAGTTAAAGGAGCTTAGTGTCCTTGAAACAAAGGTTGTTAGTTCCGAAACAAGCAACCATGAACGGAGTCTGACATATGACCACTCTTTCAAGGGCAATTTAAAGAGGGTGACAATAATGGTCCTTGTGTTAGAGACATCATTAACATGCAACTTGTCAAGTAATGTGGAACAAGTAGAGGTAATGCTCTTGAAAATGAAAGAGGTTGGGGTACTAAAAAATAAACAAATGTTCCTTTTTCTCCTTTTTAGAACAATCAAACATGTTTTTATTGTCATTGTCATCTTCTTCTCAGACATTTTTAGTGCTCCTTTGACACAACTTACATTGAAAAATGTAATAGATTTGGATTCTCTTATGTTATGTTTGATTAATAGTCTTAGAGAGATAAAATGTCATTTATCATTTATCCATGGTATCTAAAGTTGTTATGGAAACTTGTGTGTTGCAAGGTCTCGAACAATTGGTGTTATTTCCAAGGTATACTTTCATTACTTCAAGTTTTTAAGAGTTTTATGTATTTGTCTTCATGCCCATTAGTTTGAGTCTAGTATTTGAAGCACCTGCAAACCAACCCCTACTTTGTTTTTTGTATTATGTGGTTTACATCTATGTTGTTACTTTGCAAAGGTCCTCAAAGAAAAAACAATGTTTTAAGTTGGGGTTTTGGGTTGTGCAGTTGGATATTATGGATAAGGGAATAGATGCTCACAAATTTTTATTAGGGAATGTGCTTCCTATGTGCCTTGGCTATGTTGGTGTTGTTAACTGAAGTTAGGAAGTAAAAGGACAAATTTTCAAGTTATTTTTTTAATTAAGAATAATTGTTGCATTCAACAAGTTTGAAGGTATTTTAAGTTGTATGAAAAAGGATATGTGTTTATCTATTTTTTATGGTGTTAAATAGACCTTTCCACTTGGCATGCAAGTTTAACATGTAGGCATCCCAGAGCATTGAAGCATTCTCGAAATGGGTTTATGTATTTGTTGGGACCAATATGGATTAGTTGATGTAGTCTTGAGGCTAGCAAATGTGTTTGTTGTGTTATAGAAGTCTTTTAGGTTGTAAAATGTATACATGTGGTTTTGGACATGTCTATAGGACATTGCTGCAAATAAAAACATATGTGAAGCTTTTGTCTATGAAAAAAACTTCTTCTAAAACCAACCTATAAGTGATCCCTTTCTGCCTTGTTTATTTACCCATTAGTAAATATTTTCTATTATAAGGTAGGTTGATTTTCTGAAATTAGTTGTTGTGATAGTTTTGGTGTTTCTTAATATTAGTAAGTATTAATTTTCCAACATTTTATAGGTATATCACAATCTATCAAAAAGGTGTGGAATTATTCAATTGGTAGAAACGTTGAATTTGGTAAATAGTATTTTGGCAATGTTGCTGGTTTTTTTTTCTATTTTGTATCTTCTCTACATTTGATTGTAATCTAATGAACTCACCATGTCTCAAATGTTACTCCTTGCCCAAATATTAGTGCAACATATAAGGGTCATACTTCTTAATTTGAAAGCATGCATCAACATTTAGATGATCACCTCATAAAAAGCTTGCAATTTATGGGGAACTCACTAACCAAGGTGAATTTCATGTCTTTTCTTGTTTGTTTAATGTTAGTTTGATGCATAAAAGTTGACA
>Ga0116230_10006426_pt1 | contig 11585 bp, 9 predicted proteins | sample S1TSphfallax_3_FD_88678 | JGI IMG/M metagenome (GOLD analysis project Ga0116230, IMG submission 88678) | Host-associated microbial communities from peat moss isolated from Minnesota, USA - S1T2_Fd - Sphagnum fallax MG | ecosystem: Host-associated > Plants > Peat moss > Unclassified | place: USA...
TAATAAATGCTTGGAAAATGAAAGTTTGGAATACACATCAGCAAAAGGACTATGAAATGACAATTAGTTTTGTATTATATGAAGCATATAGAAAATATGTAAATGTAAACTACTGCAAAATACAAAATTGTTTATGAAATATTGAAATGTTTTCAAATTCACTTATATTAAATTATGCATATTTAAAACTAATTTCTTTACATTTTTAGGCGTACATAATCTTAAGTCTGGGTTCCTTTCAAGGCACGCCAAACATGACTCTAAACAAACCATGTTGGGAATGGTCACAATTATTTCTGGCAATTTGTGTATAGACTTTTCAAATGTTCATAAGTACCTAGTACCTTGGCTGGTTAGGAATTAATTAATTACTTTTAAAATTGCCAAAATTTTTGAAAATGTTTCCCTACCATACCAAAAGTCTGAAAAAAACTTGCAAGCACTCTAGCTTCAATATATAGTATAATGCCCAATTGTAAAATATTATTATTTTTAATATAAAAAAGAATGACAAAAAGAAAATTATTGTTATTAAACACCTTACTGCCTAACTAACCTAGGTCCTACAATTTCAAGAGAATTGGACATAGAAGCCAAATATATTTCAGCCCTCATTGAAATTTGAGATGTTTCTAAAGAGACCAAAAGCATTAAATAAAGACAAGTTTTGACCCTTAAATGACACTTCAAATATTTCAAGGAATCTCAATTATCAAATTACAAGTTATGGCATTACAAATCTAGGACTTCCCCTCTAATTCCCACAAACTTCCACCTTTGTTCTTGCAAGTGTATCATTCTTCTTGGCCCATGCCATTCTTCTTTTTTAGTTCAAGTTTGATTCCATGGTCTTGCCCTAACCGTGGTTTAGTTGCAAGCCCAGACATTAGTGTTGCACCATAGGTCACAATGGACCAAGAAAATTGATGCAATAATGTCATAGTAAGTAGGTAGGTTTGGAATTAAACAATTATGACAAAAAAAACTTTGGACTTTTGAAAGTTTATAAAAAATTATTAAGGTGTACTTAATAAGTAAAAAAATCAAATTAATTATGATTTAGCGTATTTGCCAAAATCTTACGAAAAGACAATATTAAGTTTTCCACAATAAAATGACAAACAACCCTCCCTACCTTTAGCGATACTAATAATTTGAAACATTATAATGGCTTTCCAAATGATGACATGTCACCAAAATCACTATTTGCATCTTGGGTCATCCATTGGTTGCCTACTAAGATAAATAGGTTGATGATTAATGTTTAATGTATTTATCACTTTTGTTTCAGTCAATCCACCTTTTTCTTTATGGGGTTGGAAGATAGAGTTTAAAGGATTAAAAGGCAGATTCATAACCTTTTAAATTGTTCAAAATATATCCCTTTTTTTAAGTTTAGGTGGTCCAAAATGAACCCAAAAATTCCCTTCACACACATGGCAATTGATGAGAGGTTATTTCTACACCATAAACCTGATAATCGTATGTTAATCAATGGACTCTACCTCCTTTCATCATCAAGATGGTTGAAAAAAGTAGCAACCAATTTTTTAAAATAATTGTTCATTTTTAAACATATTGTTGAGATATATTCTAATTTAGGGCCTGAAAATAAATGGTAATGGGTATGAGATCATCTCATTTACCAAACCCTTATGCAATTTTTTAAAATTTTATGGGCATCAAATGGCTATTACCTCACCAATTACATCAATGTTCTTGAGTCAAATGTATTCCAACTAACACATTTAGCTAATAGTTGTGGTATGATGTTCTTTTTATCGATGTGATCTTGGTGTTCCTCTTTCTCATAATGGTCTTATGTTCTTTGTAATCATCATGGTCTTTGTGTTCTTGATCATTGTGGTTTTATTTTCCTCCTAATTGTCATGGTTTTGTGTTTCTTTCAGTCATTGTGATCTTGTGTTCTACAACTATCTTAATTGTGTTCATCTTATATTTTGATTGAGATTCTTTTACTTTATTCTTTTACTTAATCATTAAAAGACAATAACCTTGTTATTCACCACCTTCATGCTTATTGTCTATCGTATCTTTAAAACCATGTTATGCATCCAAAATTCATGTCCTTGTACCTACATTGATCTATTCACAAGCCTACTTGAAAGCTCTTGTGAAATCTATCACCCACATCCCTTACAATTATTAGAATCCAAGTTGCAACAATTAATGTTTTAATGCATTTTTCAACAATTCTTTGAGTTGTTTGATCTACTACAATTCTAAGATGCACTATTCTTTTCAATTTTTGATCTTCCCATCTATCACCAACCTACCTAACAATTATTAGAGTCCACATTGCAACAAATTATGCTTTAATGCATTTTTCAACACCTCTTTGAGTTGCTTGATCTACTACAATCATGAGATCTATTATTTTTTTCAATTGTTGATCCTTCCTTTCCTTTTAACTTCCTTCTCTAATTTCTTCTACAACTACGTTGTCCATGACTTTTTTCCTTAAGATATTGAAATATTTAACAAATGTCACAAAATTTGTATCATATCCTTATTAGGGTTTAGAGTTAATTTATGAACAATTGCATGCCCTTTAATGTGACAAACAAACCCCCATAACCAAACACCCTCTTTGGATTTGTTGGTGTTGTTTTGTGATAATGAGTCCAACCCACCCCTAAATCAAAATTGCCTTTGAAAAATCATTTACATTTTTTCTTAAATTGTTTCAAAACACACCCATAATCAAACATTCAAAACTTGACTAAAAATATTTTCCACCTTATTTGTTTTCAACTATATGTGCATGAAAATGTGTTGGTCCTCTCCCATCACCAAACATATTTAAATAAATGTTTTTTTTTTCATATTGACTTTTTCCCACACACCAAAACAAGCTACTACAACCTTTGGCCGAATGAAAGCAGGAATAGGTGGATAGTTTGGACTTTCACACTTGTAATTTTTATGGATTACATACAAACATAAAATTTAAAGCCATATTCAAAATTAACATTGTCAATTTTTTAATTATTCATGTTGTCATAGATTTTAATGGGAATCATCATAAAAAATTTGGATGAATTTTAAAAGATTATGGACTTGTAATGGACTTGTGAAACAACAACATTACATTTGTCACATAGAAAAAATGAAAAATGTGGACTCAAATAATATGTCAAAATGTCATCAAATTGTTTTTTAAAAATAAGGCATCATCAAATGAATAAATGTTTAGTGAAGTGCATTGAAAATTTTTCAATATATATATTTTAAATTTTTTAAAGTTTTAAATGACATGATTATTGTAATTTTTATATTTGAAAGTCCTTTTCACATTAAATTTGTAATTTTTTACACGTATTTTTTTATCAATCACATGTTTAGGGATATTCATGGGTTGGATTATTAATATTTATGATTTAAAGCATAAGGGTTTAAAATAAGATTTATGGTTTGATAATTGTTAAACTGGCCAAAAACTTGTTAATGTTAAATTATGGACTTTCAAACACCACTTTTGAACCTAACCATGCTTTCACCCTACCACCACTAGAGGGGGAATGTAACCCATTAAATGGTTTTTATTATTTTCTAGGAAAATGTTAATAATTTTTTCAACATAAGGCTTCTCATAATTTAATATTAATGTTTATCTGAGAAAAATATATTAGAATAAATACTTGTATTGTTTAAAATGTTATATAACTTGTGATGAAATATAATTTGAGTAAAAAACATTTGTGGATGATCATTGGTGCATTTAATTTTTTTTAATCCTAAAGTTGTGTTTTAAATAGAATTGACAAGGCACGAAAAGTTGTCTTCCACAAAAATGTTGGCATCAAATTGTTTTTCAAAAGTTTGGAATTGAAGGTGTGTTTTTTTTTTTTATAAACAAATTTTGCAATGCTATCCAAATTCGGAAACATCCATAGGAGGATTTAAACCTATTTAATTACAAAAGAATCTTCTTAGGCATATTAGTTGGGCAAGGGGCAAATAAGAAACAAAACAATGGTTGGTAATTCTTCAAGGTATTGGAGGTTTTTTTTTCCACATAAATTTTTAACAACTGACAAAAAAATAGGAAAGAAAACAATGCCACCATGGTGTTTTATGCACACTTGTGAATGTACATTGCCACCCAATATATAACAATTTTGTTTAAAGATTGAACATTGTGTTTTGACTAAATCAATTTTTTTTTTTAAAAGCATCATCCAAAGACATATGTCAATTATAAGCAATCCATGATCATTGCAATATATTTATTAAACAGATGTACAAGAAAAAAAGAAAAAGGTATCATAATAATTTTCTTCTATAAAGTCTCAAATATCTAGTATCTAAAGCGGGGTGACCTTTAACATGTTGTATCCATGTCTATTTTGAGTAGTTTGTAAATCTGAAATTAATTTCCTTTCTTTACAATCACAAAAGTACTTTTTATATGAAGAAAAAACAATTTTCAACTCAAAACATTCCTTTAAAGGTCTTGTAGGATTTAGACTTTGACCTATGTACATCTTTTCATTTTGTTTACAAATGATGGTGTAAACATGATGTATCATGTTTACTCCTTTTTTGCATTTTTTGACAGTTTTGGGTTTGTTGAAGTAGAAGTAGTTGGAACAAGGTGAATGGTTTGGACAAAATTTTCCACCTCTTTTACAACTTTTTCTTTCATGTTGGCCAATAGTTTGTTGGTTGATTCAAACATCAAGTCCCACCACAAGGTTGGATTTATGATGCCATAAGTGAAATAAAATGTGTTCATCTGAAAAGGTGTTAAGCTCCTAGGTATTGCATTCTTCAAGAGTTATTTTGCTTTCTAATTACTTAGGTTCTATATATCTCTAGGATCAAACTTCAAAACTTCCATGAGAATCAAATGTTGACATGTACACATGAAAAATAAGTTGCATATGAAGAAATCATATACAATATACTTATATTTAATGAGTGGTGGGAATTGATTTCTAAAACAAAAGCATGTAGTTTAAAAAATATTAATTTACCACTTGCAAGGTCATCACCATGTGTCAATATGAAATCTTGTTGTTTTGTTGCCCACTTCTTCACAAACTGGTTGCAATCATCAAATGTTACGAATTTAAGAAGATTGTTGTACTCCTTGAAACCTGCATACATTAGTAGATTCTTTTGGCCTACGATCCGAATAATTTTCCTATTCAAATTGGGTTTTTCATGTCTTTCTTTTATTGGCAATTCTTTTCGCAATTTGAAAAACAATGTTGAATAATTTATCATCGACACATTGATGTTGACCTTGTATGTTGACTTCCATTTGCAATGCCCCTATGAACATTGGCCATTGATGATGCACATTTTTTATATTCAATTGTCATATACTACCAAAGAAAGCCAATGAAACTAAAAGCAAATGATCATCGCCTTCATACATATGAACTCATACCAAATTCGTTGCATGTGTCAAACAAAAGTTCCATGAAATTCAAACATTCTAAGTATGTTCAACCGCAATATTTACAACATTGAAAGTTGTTAGTATTTCTATGAAGATTTTTGTTTGTTTTTCTTGTGTCCTATAACATTGTTTGGAAAAAAATAGTTTTCCATCAAAGACTAAAAAACAATTGTGACTACTAAAACAGAAAAGAAATTTATCCAATGATAAAGGGAGGGCTAAATCTATTCCTAATTTAGAATAAAAAAGAAAAACATCATATACTTGTTCACCTCACTAATGGATATTCCATTGTCCATCACGACGATAACAACCTTGTTTACATACAAACTTCCTTTCAACCATCTTTGCTTCCTTGATGTTGTGACTATTGTACCTACTTTTGGTTGCTTATGTGACCCAAAATTTGCATACATTTCTTTGTTTTCAAAGGTAGTAAAGAGAATCACAAACACCCTTATGCAAAAAATGTGTGAAACTACATGTGGAAACATTTATTACATTGTGAATGTAAGAGTTATTGCATTTGCATGGGATAATTAACTATCATCTAAAGCTATTTTGCATCAAAAGTGTGTAATAACAATGTTGCATGACAACAAATTCCACATGTCATGTGTCATTACAAAAAAGATGGTCATTCAAAATTTGACAACATGTTGTAAACATCGGGCCTACAACATAAATGGAAAGTAAAAAAAAAGGAAAACACTTCTCAGCTTTTAGTTTGCTAGGTAAGTGAGATCCTACTATACATTCAATTTTTAAAGGTACAACTTGAAATAGAATTGTGTAGTTGTGGCAAGTTGTAAAAAGACAACCATTGTAAAGATTTTTTTCAAGTGTATGAGTTGAAATGGAATCTTGTGTACATGTGGTAGGTTGTAGAAAGACAAAAAATGCAATTTATTTCATGTTTAGAATAACTTGATTACCTTTAATGTGTTGTGTTTGTTTGTTCCACATAGAAGCATGCTTGCAAATTGTTTGTGCATCTTCACTATAATTTGGCAGACTTGGTTGTCAATTTTATGTGATTTAAGTGGTTGGTTTTGAAACAAGGACTGATCACTGATGAAAGTCTTTGTGATGAACATGGTCAAAGGGTGGTGGGTTTTGGGTTTGTTTGAAGTTTGCTAAAAGCCCAAGGACTTGGAAGTTGGATGTCAATTTTTGTTAAAAAGACCTGAAAGACACTTATTGAGATGTATGTTGAAGCTTTTGGGGCAAGCTTGGGCAGTATTTGATTATGTTAATGTTGCGACAAATGCATAATTTTCATCAAATGTAAGGTTTTTCATTTTATGATAAACACATGATAAGTAATTTTTTCATCCTCCCTTTCATTTTAGAGTATGATTTGTAGTCTTCACATTGTATTTGCCATTGAATAGATTTAAAAAAAATCAAAGGTCACTAGTCTTTGCTATAAGACAAGGCTTAGTCACTAGTTTCTACAAATGGAATCAAACATTGTTTCATTCTCATCTTTCTATGATCATGAACTTGTGTTGTGTCATATGAATAAGTAAAATTTGTGCAACACTTGTAGCTATTGTTATCCACCATCATATGGTGTTCATTTACATATGTTTACTTACCTTTATTAAAATGTGAAAATTGTAAATATATTCTAATAGTCATTCTTATTTAACAACTGATGATAAAAGTTTGTTTACATGTTTCAAATTTATATTTTCTTTGCATGCAAATCTTAATCGAATGACAAACAAGCAAGAAAAAAAAATTGGGCTTTTAAAAAGTCAATTATTAAAGCATTGAATGGGTTGCATTCTCTTAACAACTTCGATTTAAAACCATAGGAAGGCAAATGTGTAACTTGTTAATGGTGTTTTTTTTTAGTGGGCAAACATCTTAAATGGGCAATAGGAAATGAAACATGGGGTGGTACTTATTAAGGCCATCATAGGTTTCTTTTTTATTATTATTGTTGGGCATACATCTTAAATGGGCAACGAGCAAGCAAGAAAGAAAAAAATGGCCTTTTTTTTTTCAAGCCAAAGGAGGCTTTGGTTTCCCCCTCCTTTAATGTAGTTCTTAAGGGCTTTTTTTCTTTTATTTCTAAAGGTAATTTCCACTTTTTACTACCATTTTATATGAAACAAAGTAACGTCTAGTATTTTTTTGAGGGCATTAGAAGCTTTCTTTTTGTTATTCTTGGGCACATCCCTTAAATGGGAGGTGGGCAAGCAAGAAATAAAACAATGGTTTGTATTTCTTAAACCTTACCCCTTTTTTTTCTTCCTTAAGGTCATTTTCACTTTTTTTTTCAGGCCAAGGGAGGTGTTGGTATTTTAGCTTTTTAGAATTTGTTCATCAAAATGAAATATAAACAACATATTTATGATTATGTAAAAAAAATTGTGTTCAACAATTTCAACCATATGATCATAGTTGGCATTCAAAAAATAAAAATTTCAATGATTAGACAAGTTTCAATTTAAATACTTTTACAAAAAAAAATGTTATGCATTATGTGGATCTATTAAATTGAGTCACCATATTGAACATTTCAAAAATAATAATAATATTTATAATAATGCAATTTCTCCTATAGTTAAATACACACCATATAGAATTGCAAATTGCATAATGGTTAAATGCACTACAAATGAAAATGGAACACTTATGTTTAGATGCAAAAAATGTGATAAAAATAAGCACAATGCATATAAAACTTCATATATAGTTTCTCAATCTCCAAATTACATGAATTTGATGTTATTCAAAAAATGGTGTTATTGGTAAAGTTGAAAAATATGTTATTCGATATGAACTACAACATCGTGGTTCTATTCATGCTCATGTCATTTTGTGGGTCAAAAAAGAAAATGTTGAAGGCATTGGAAAAGAAATTATTGCATTTGTACCTACAATATTAGATGCAACGACAAATAAGTTCATAGAACCATCAAATAGTATGCAAATTTTATTGTATAATTAACGGAACGTAAATAATTACATAATTGTCACAATCCATGCATGTAGAAAAGAAATAATAATCAATGCAAATTTGGATTTCCTTATTTACAACATATTTCCAAAAAATCAACATTAAATAATGTGTCAAATAGATGCTTCCCGACAAAATGTGAACTTTGCCCTAAAGAATTACCATTATATCTTATAACAAACTTAGGTAGGCCATTTGACCGAATTGCATTTTCCTTTGTACCTTCCGTATACTTACTCACCTCCACCTTCATTCTATTCACACCCAACCCTACCCCCCTTGCCCATTCTACTCCTCAAACCCCAATTTTGTGGAATGTGTTTTCCAATTTCCTTGTTAAAGATTATCTATTCAAATGTACAATCCACTGTAGGACGAAAAGGGACTTACCCTATGAACTTAAGGACTTTGCCATCATCACCTTTGATTGGGGTAATGGTGAGAAGGTTCTAGAATGTCGATCCATCCCTCATATAATTCACTATGCGCCCATAAAAGCTTTTTCCAACATGCACTTCTTCTCTAACTTTTGCAATATCTTTATTATCTATTCTAGGTCCTTGCAGAAACCCATTGTCACAACAAAATGCAGTAGCCCACTTGTATAGATCAGGAAATGGAAGAAGCTTTTCAAATGTTCTTATGTTTTCTAAAACTCAACCAAGTTGTTAGATTGAGTTGCAAACTCCTCTGTGACCATGTTAATAATACAATGTGGCAAGTGAGCCATGCACACAAAAATGTAAGGGAAAATAACCACTCACCAATTCTACCCCATCACTTTTTGTGAGTTGTAGCCCGTCATGCAAAAGAATCCACCACTTGCATACATGATTGGAAACTCTGGAGTTGTTGCCAGAAGATTAAATTGAATATGTTGATCATGATCAAATGGATGTTGTTGTTGTTGAAGAGTAGGTGTACACCTCTTTAGAAAAGGACATGAAATGGGTGACTTTATGATGCGTTTCATAGGTTTGCATTGAAATTTGATCCTTTCAAAATATTTTCAACCATAACCTAGGAATGAAAATTTGTTATAGTCAATGCGGCTAATGTTTTTTGCATAAGCAATTCAGCTATCATCATTTGAATAATCTTTTGTGGTATTAGATGTATGCAATTCGTAATGTTGTTGCTTATCATCCAACATTATTATTTTTGTGAGGTGCACACATGAACATGTTATGAATTACATCATCACTTTGGTCACATTATTTATTGAAATATTCAATGAAATGTGAACCACATGGTTGTATAGAACTAAATACCAAAAATGCAAGTTGTTTAAGTTGACAAAACATTTCACCATTGTATTTAAAATTGATTTTTACATTGTTCACATTGAAACCTGTATCACCAACAGAAGTTGCATTAACATGTTTACAAATTCCAATTGTACAAAAAAATATAGGAGTGAAATACATTGATAGTAAACATCCACATCTTCAAACAAAAGTATTATCAAAATCAAGATTTTTAAGTTTTCATCCTATTGACATTTACAAATCTACACCATCAAAGTTTGAATATTTCACATTTTATGAATATTTTGAAAAGTATGAATTATATAAAATGGTACATCCTTCATTTCAACAATATGGGAAAGATTTTTATGTTATATTGTTTACAAAAATGAAAAATTGGTAAGATTCACAAATTGTCATCCTATTCACAATAGTGAAGGTTTTTTTTTACAATGTGTTATTACAAAAGATACCTTTTCATGATGAAAATAATTTACTTTCAAATTGCAACATCCATCAATCCTATGTATACAAATGTCAAATTCAAAATTGATTATCAAATCTTCAATCTTTTCACAACTTTCTTCACGAATATGCAACAGTAAATCTATTTCACTAGTAGAAATTGGCTAAAATGTAACCAGTCCATTTACCACTACATGCAACTTGGAGTCATTTGCAACTAGATTTGGGAATATTGCAACTACGAGACCAAATTTCAACTATTTTGATCACTCTCACAACTATGATGCAATTATTTAAAAAAATCATCCTATTGGTTGGATCAATTTTACAATTATTTTCATCCATTAGTTGCATCCTAAAGGTATTCTACAATGACATAGGGGTGTATATATATATATATATAAATAATATGCATACGTATGTATATTATCCATATAATGAAACTCTAAATTAATATTTTTGAATCCAGATTAGTATTTCAATTCAAAAAAATATTAATTGAATGTAAAATTGGACAGTTTAATTTTGAATATTTTAATATGAATATTAAAAATTATATTCCAACTTTGAAAAAATTTCATTTAGATTTTAAATAATCATTTGATTTGAACCTGAAATTATTATCTTGGATTCTCAGAATTAATACTTCCAGTCTGAAAATTATTAATTGAGTCTGAAAATGGACATTTCAATTTTGAATATTGTTATTTGAATTTGAAAATTGACATTACAATTCCATATTTTTCTATTTAAATTCAAAAAAGAAAATTCATCTAAAAATTAATATTTCATTTCTAAATTACTATTTTCGAATCTAAAAATTAGTATTTCAATTCAGAAAAAAATTATTGAGTCTAAAAATCGACATTTTGATTTTAAATATTTTTATTTGAACTTGAAATTTGATATTTGAATTCTAAATTCTTAAATTTAAATTTTAAGAAATTATTTGACTTGAAAGTTGAAATTTGAATTCCAAATTATTATTTTGCATTCTTGAAATTAATATTTCAATTCAGAAAATTATTAATTGAGTCTTAAAATGGACATTTTAATTTTCAATATTATTATTTGAATTTGAAAATAGACATTTCAATTCTGAAATTTGTTATTTAACTTCAAAAAAATTATTTGATTTAAAGTTTGATATTTGAATTCTGAATTACTATTTTGGAATCTTAGATTTATATTTTAATTCAAAAACTTAATGATTGAATTTTAAGGGGTTTTTTTCCCAGTGTCATCCATAATATATCAATTTTATAAATAATTATAAATGATTATGTTTATTAAACCTTAGTGACACATAATAATAATTGTTATAACATAGATTTGTATATTTTCTAATTTATATTTTTATATTAGAAGAAATTAATTAATGTAATTAATGTGACATTACTTTAAAATCATTGCAATTACTTCATATAAGAATTAATTAGTATGTGCATAATTATTTTCTAATTGAACA
>Ga0116230_10006427_pt1 | contig 11584 bp, 11 predicted proteins | sample S1TSphfallax_3_FD_88678 | JGI IMG/M metagenome (GOLD analysis project Ga0116230, IMG submission 88678) | Host-associated microbial communities from peat moss isolated from Minnesota, USA - S1T2_Fd - Sphagnum fallax MG | ecosystem: Host-associated > Plants > Peat moss > Unclassified | place...
GCACGAGCTTCTAAAAAGATGTAATCAATGGAAGTTTTTAGAAGGTGTGGTCAACAAAAGCTTGTAAAAGGTTGTTTAATAAAAGTTTATAGAAAGTTTAGTTGATGAAACTTTCCAAAAAGTCCCTTTGAATAATATAAGTATAAGCTCAAAAGACACCTCCCTTCAATTTCATCAATGCAAGTTGTGGCCTTTGTACTTTTGATTTATCTTATGTTTAGTTTGCATCAACATTTATTAAAACAACAAAGTTATTTAATTCTTGTTCATTACCAAATCATTTGTTTGTCAAGTTCATATAATTTTCTTCAATTTGCATTTTTGTTTTGTCCTTGGCAAAAACCCCTATTACATTATGAATCAACCCTAGGTAACTCATCAAGTGACCCTAAAGTAAGCCTTAACTTATGAAATCCCTAGTTAAACCCTAAGGTAGGTTTTTTGGAATCATCTAAATCCTTTTTAGGTATACAATAACAAAGGTGTGCCTTCAGGTAAACATGTAGATGCAAGTAAAACACACACAAGACATAAGGAAACTCAAATCATCCAAGGTTGAGGAGGAAATTTGAGTTTCCTTCATTGTTATTTTCCTTTGGCAACATGCAAGTGGATTTGGAATAATTTCTAAAAAGACCTTTTGAGACTAAAGTTGTTCAAATGCACAAATCTTGTTCACGTATTACCTCAATACGTCTATAATTGCCCATAAGGAAATATTTTAATAATAAAATTAACCTTTGAATAATAAAAATATTTTGAATCATTTCAAACCCATGCCTCAAATGCAAGTTTCTTTTTTATCTACCCCTTTGCCAATCTTCAATATCTTTGCCCACGTCCCAATGCTTGACTTTTATAAGTTTCCATTCATGCCTTTGATCCAATTACTTGAATATGTGTAGGAGTTTGAGGCTTAAGGGTACATTACCAAGATCTCTTGGCATAGCAAATCATGTCTTGTGCCTAATGTTGCCCATACAAAACAAATCTATTTATGATCAAGGATGGTGATATAGACATAAACACAAGATAAGCAACCTTGACACACCTATTATGAATTGTTCACACAATGAGAATGTTGTGAATGATTGTTCATATCATATAAGCTTATACTAAGAAAACAAGAGATTAAAAATGCTTAACTAGAGGTAAGCTACTTCATTTGTGGCTTCACGAGTGTAAAAGGAATTAATATTATTTTGGTTATGTTTTTGAAATGTTAAAAATAGTTTAGGTTCAAATAAAATTAAATGCAAGGCTTTGAGGATGAGGATTTTATAACCAAATTCACAAGGAATCACAATTCATTGTGTTCAATTCAATTTGAATTTACAACAATCGTGGTAGCCATGTGATTCATGGTTCAATTTTTACAAAATTAACATATTTTTAGCAGTTATTTTTCATACATTTCTAACATTTCAATAATCAGAAATAATAATAATAATGTTAAATAATGATGATAACTATAGTTTTGATTATGGAGGTAGTTTATTTTATTTTCAATACAAAGTATCAACATTCCAAAATTAACATGGGTAAAACCTTTCACTATGCACCAAATGTGTAACATATTTTTAAGAAGTGGGCTTTATAAATCCTTAAAATACTAACCATATCAAATATCCCCTTGGATGAAAGCACATTATGGGGGGCCCAAAATTGTTGTCACATTGTTTTTTTTAAGGGTCCCATGTTTGAACTTCAACAATGTCATTATTATGAAAGATTTCACAATGTTTTTGCATATTATGGTAGGTCAAAACTCAAATAAGTTCAATTCCAAATAAACTACAAATTTTGATTTAATATGATGTGATGTTAAAATATATTTGTGCCCCCAAAAAAAAAAGTCACAACATATTAAAACAATGATTGAAATGATTTGCAGTATTTATGAAATTCATATTATTTATTAAACATTGTGATTCCATATGATTGGAATAAATTTGTGAGCCATGTGAAGACTTTGATAATTATCATATCACACATGGGCGTTTTTGGGTGCGACAACCATAAGTATGTGATAAATTAACATTTTGATAAACTATCATTTTCAAATGGAAAATGACAAGATATGTGAGGTGAGAAAATGACAAAATTTTCATTTCAAACACTTTTTGGTTGATTAATTCAAACCCAAACCTAGTGCAGTCCAAAAACATAAACAAATTCAATTATATTGCATATATCATAAATATACCCATTATTCCTTGAATTTAATCTTTAGAAAAATATTTCTATTTTTCAAATAAATTAGATATTATTAACTTTGTGAAAATCAAAATATCAAGCTCAAACACCAAAAGGTGAAACCCAAGATTAAATGCAACATGTTTTGCAAAAATATACATTACATACATGTCATGAAAGTACCCATTTAGTGGCCCCCCAATAGTGTGTTTTCACCCCCCTTACGATGTTGAATATTGTTCCCATGGGATTCAATATAAAACACAAACATATTACCCAATAGGTAATCTCTAAACTTAAAAATTTAAAACACAATTGCCAATGCTTCACAATGTATTGTGGTATAATCTTGTTTTACACAATGCAATGATCATGAAGTGTAAACCATTGATTACTTATGCTTAGTTGTGGGGTTTTCAACCAACATTGTTCAAATAACTAGTAATGATTCATCCATATGTACATGAAAGTTTAAGAACTAGTTAGGAGATATGAAAATAGGACCTTCCACATACTTTCATTTAATTGTGTCCACATACTTTCATCCCATGCTTACTAACAAGTTATTCATGTGTTCGTACAAATGGCTTTGACTTCCATATCAACTTCATTATTGGAGCCATAATGAATGCAATTTTTTTTAAAAACACATTTAGAATTATGCCATACCATTGAACACTTGTATATGTTGTGGTTAGTAGGTATAGGCATGTTGACAATAATTGAAATTTTCTTGGGATTTGGTAGTTTCCCTTCTTTAAAATCAATGAACTCTATGATCATCCTTCAAAATTCCATGAATGCACACTTATTTGGGTTCAAATTGATATATAGGAAATTATCTATATTGTTAAAACACAATTTGAGCTTAAATGAATGCCCATGTCACAATACATAATGAAATCATTTTGAGTATCTTCATGAAGTGGTTGAAATATTTTCAAATGTTTTACTTACTACACATTGGTAAGTAGGTGACCCATTATTCACATAGAATGGCATGACAACCCAAATGATTGTGTCCCAATCCACAACAAATGTAGTTTTTGCAAATGTCCTCTTGCAATTGAAATTTGGTGCGTACCTTGGTACCCTTGAATATTCATCCAAAAATGAATGTGTTTCATAACCAACCACAATATTTAGTACCTCATTGTAAAAGGCAATGGATATGGGTCCTCTTTTGTTCCAACATTGAATTTCCTAAAATCAACACAAATGCACAACTTGCCATTCTTCTTTGGAACCACAACAATTGGTAAAAACCATGTTATTTTCTCCATATGGTGTATAAAGTTTGATGTTAAGAACTTGTCAATATCATGTTTGACTACTACAACATAAATTGGATTCAATGTATACCTAGTTTGATGAGGCAATGACATTTATGTGTCTAAATCAGCTCGGTGTTGAACCAAAGTTGGTCAAATCCCTTTAATTCCTTGTATGTCCATGCAAATACATCCTTGAACTTTCATAGTAATAACTTCAAAACTACTATTTGACTTGTAGTAAGATCAACATTTACCTTTACCCATTAAGGTTGTTCCTTTCTATTAAAATTAAGTTGTAATTATTATTTTTAAATCATAGTTCAACACGTGATAGGAAGCTTCTTTGCCTTGTCCCAAATTGGAGTTTTATCAACTTTAATATCACTAGGAATGTGATAATAACAAGTTTATAAATAAATCATATCTTCCAATTTGGCTATATGTTGTGTGTTAACTATAAACACACATGGATATTGAAGCATGTCCTTTAAATTGTATTATTTCTAATACCACATGTTGATTTGTCATCAACGCATTATTAGTTGATATATCAATATACAATATTGTAGCTTCAAATTCAAGAAGAATTTTTTTTCTTATGGAAAACAATTTTAGTCTAAAACAAACATTACATCTTCCTCCTCATTTGTGAGTCCTTGAAAATCAAATAGATTTGTACTTGTGGTTTCTTGGTTTCAAAGATTAATAGCTTATTCATGGAAATAATGCATATTGTTCCATTACCCTAAATAATGATTATGTTATTACCTATATTGGGTGGTTATCATTAGTCCATTAGTTTCTAGCCTGATTTTTAGTCCAATTTTCAAACTAAAAACCATTATTTTCATTTTAAAAATTGATCTATACCATAGAAGCTCATACCTAATACCCATGGAGGTAATCAAGTGAATCCTCAAGGTTGGCTTTCATACTTGTATAGGTTTATAAAAACCCAAACATGTAAAATCACCTACCCATTATCATTACAAGGTTTTAACCCAAAACTTTCTAGAAAGTCTATAAAGCATTAACCATTACATCACAACCCTTTATGTGTGCAAAAGCTAGTTGAACTTTACATTTAAAGTTTACACATGTCAATGGTTTTAATTTAAAAACCATATTGATGAATGAACATTAAATAAAAATATTAATGAAAAAAATTTCTAATGATCAAGTGTGACTCTATGGGTAATACTTAAGTCTACTTTGAAAAGATTTTAGGTTTAAACCTCATTTAGTTGAAAATTGACATACTTGAAAATTTACGGTTCTTATTTTGATGATAATATGAAAACCAACCAAGGTAACGGATTTTGAAAAAAAGAGTTTCAATAAATTGATTGTTTCTCTTTTAACTCTTAAGAGGATTAGAATGAACAATTCTTTCAAAAAATGAGAACCGTGCAACACTAGTTATTACCCCAATCATGGGTAACTTTGGTGTGATGTAATTAGGGAAATCCAAATAACATAGAGTAAATGGAACCTACAACATTGTTTTGCATTGCAATGAATGTAGCAATGTAAATTACTTTATGTATAAAAGTTTTTAGATTTCAAATTTTACCCAAAGGTTTGGCCATGATTAATCCACCATTCATAAGTGGTATGGAGCTATTTTAATTTTGGAAATCCTAGTATAGTCCACAACTAGTGGATGGATGGGATAGAGATGTGCCAAGACATCTAAACACAACCCATGATGTGCTTAGGTTGTCACATGTAGTTGTGGAAATGGTGAAGGAGAATTTTAAGACATTAATGTTGCATGTGCTAACTTTGATAATTTCTATTATTGGATTGACCACCAAGGTACTGATCAAACTTTAGGTTAAATATGACGTTCAAATATAATTCCAATGCCTATAAAAACATGAATTTGGATACATATGAATGTGAAGTAAATGTTGTGTACCAAGAAATGTGTGTATTAGATTCATATGCTTGGGTTTGTACATGCATCATGATTAAAGGTGTTCATGTGCGGTATGCTACATATATGCAATGACCTTAAATGTAGGGATGGATGATGCAGATGGAAGGTTGAAGTTATTGATTTTGTGTTATAATTTGATGATAATTCCAATTGTTCATGTACATTGTGAAGGTCCCTTGTTGGATGTATGGTAAAAAATTTTAAAAATCCACTATGGTCAATTTCTATTGTCTTTTGTTATGCAAAGTGGATAGTTGAAGGTGGTAGAATGAGGCATGATGCTAGAGTTGAGAAATAGATAGGTAGACATTGACTTGAAAGTCCCTATGCAACTATATATTTTTTCAAAAGTTCATTGCTATCTCATTGTCATCATGAAACATCTAAATATCCAATTGCTAGCAATGTGTAGAGATTGTCATAAATGTAGATTTTGTATAATAGGTTGTTAAATGTTTGGTGGATTATGATATACATATTTATAGCCAATGTTGGGAGTTGATGAAGTCATTGGGTGTTTTGTTATGATGTTAACATTGGTGCTTCCATCTAAGAATACATCCTCAATAATGTTTTTTTCCCATTTGTACTTGTATTATTACCATGTGTGCATTTGCAACAAAATGCACACGTGCGTCCTTCATTGCCATAACAAATATAGGTACTTTTCTAAGTTTCAACTTCTAGCTACAACATGTATTTCTTTGAATCTAAATAGTTTTAAAAAAAAAAATTCAAAGATTACAAATATATTTTGTTTACATCATTTCTCGACCCAAATTTGCAAAGATTTTATCCATGGAACTAGTAATTCAACCAAATTTGATTGAATTGAATTTGATTATTTCTCCATATTGAATTTCAATTAAAATATTGAATTAAATTTCAAATTGAATTGAACCAAAAATTTAATTTAGAATTACACTTAAATTCAATTTCAATTCAACCAAATTCAATTTGGTTAATATTTGCCAAATTGAATTGAATTGAATACAAATTCATTCAAACATATTGAATTAAAAATTAAATTGTTGAATTGAATTTAATAGATTCTCACCAAAATTGAATTGGATTTCAAATTCAAATTAGTTCAACTTTTACCAATTTGTTTGAATTCAAATTTAATTCAATTCAACAAGTGTAGTGCCCTAGCCAAAATGCAAGGTTCCTTGAATTGAACAACATGCCCCACTCACCTTTTTGTTTTCCCCTTGTATGTTCCCATATGGTTATGAATAGTTCATCATCATTTTTGTTAGATATTTCATGTAGGGGAGAAAGGGGTCAAGTAGATAGGCTTGAAAAAAATAGGTTATTAAATTATTTTAATACACATAATATGGAAATGAATGGGCACATGTTAATTTGCCTTGTCAACAACACATACATGCAAATAAACATAAAACATGATTTTTATTATAAAGATTCATTTGAATTCAAATTTAACTTATTTTGATTCAATGGGTTTGAATTAAAAAATAAATCCAAAGTTAAATTAATTAATATAATTAGTTAAACGAGTGTAGTAATTTGGGCAAGGTTCCAAATTGAACAAAATCTCCCATCTTATTATTATTTTTCTTTTGTCCCTTATATGTTCCCATATGGTTCCCAATGTTTCATCATTATTATGTTGGATCTTTCATGTCCATGTAAATGGCAAGTTTATTTCAAATAAACCTACAAGAGAGAAAAAAATATTGTTTTAAATCTTTTTTAAAAGAGCAATTTAGATTAGTTTGCTAGCAAATTAAAACTTTGTATGATAAATTGCACAAAAAGAAAAAAAATTTAAGATTGACTTGCAACCGAAAGCTTTCCATGAGAAAATTAGAGAAAAAATCAAATACAATTTATGATAATTTAAAAAAAAAATTAAGTAATCAAAATAATAAAAAATGTCAAAACATATTTTTGATTTGAGAAAACATACAAATAATCAAAAAAAATTAAATTCTAATATGGGACCAAAATCTTTGTACAAGTGATTATAAAACATACTTTAACTAAACTATAATGGGCAATTGAAAGTGCTTGATACACAATCACAACAATAAAAACAAAAATAATTTTAAAAGCATTTTGAATAAAAGATTTTCACAAGTGATGAAGAAAAAAGAGTAAAAAATTATTTAAAGATGAGACATGTCACCAAAACCTTGTACATGTGAACAAAAGTGAAAGACAATCAAAATCAAAAGTGCAAATGCCCAATTAAAACTTTTAACATGTGATTGAAAAGAAATAAAAGGGTCAAAGTAGCTTCACCAACAAATTTAAGACAAAATCAATTTGTTTGTTTGTTTGTGTTGTGCATATTTACTTCTTTTGAGTCTATATACCTAGTATCTACCCACAAACATGAACATAAAAAAACACATGTTATGTGTCTTTTCATGTTTATGGTATTTATATTATGAAGTCTTTGAATTGTGTTTTTGGTTTTTTTAATGTGAGAATCAAAATAACAATTCAATGATAAATTGAAAATAAAAATAAAAATGGTGATGATCATGAAATACGAGTTCAATATGAGAATTGAAACAACAATTCAATGAGAACGTGAAACAATAGGCTTTGGATAAATTCCAAAAATAATATGTAGCTCTAATTAACCTTAAATGGCCCTTTAAGTTAGACTTTAAAATTGGTAATCAAATTAGTTCTTACAACTTATACTCGAGCTATTTCATAGAGGAATATTCCTCTTGAAATATGTCAATGAAATAAATACGCCACGGTGGCACGATGGGATTGATGGACAAACCATGAATAGGTTTGGGGGTTAATTTTTGGAATGAGCATCATTTTGGGATTTGCTTTCAAATGAATGCCAAGCCAAGCTATTCATACTTGCAATCTTTACACAAGTGAAGTATTTAGTTTAGCATTTTGCAACCTATCGCAAGTTGCAAGATCTAATGGTCAAAATCTCTAGAAACACTTGAACAAAACCTATTGGATTAGCCTACCAATGTTTTTGGCAACCACCGATTACCTTCTTTTCTTCACCTTCAATTAATCCCATGCAAAAATGTTGATTGGTTGATGGTAAAGGCGTGATCCAAAGCTTCATCATCAACCAAAATGTTCCATGTAGATTCCAGATGTAAAGGTCCCCAAATCTTGCATCCTAAACAATTTCAGATGTAAATGCGGAATGTAAGGCGATTAAGTCTGTTATTTTTCAAGAACTTCCAATCCTTAAGGAATTGTTCCTCCTTTCAGGTTTTACAGTTTTTGGTGATCACTTTGCATGACATGACGGTGCTGTTGTTGCCATGAGGAAGACAAAAGTTGCGAGGATTTTGCACCAAGTTTAGAACACAAAAGTTTGAATGGGGAATCATTGCATTGCAACATTCTTGAATATCACTTGCAAGTGCTACAAACTTGACAATATCCAGTAACCCACTTGTGTACTCCAAGTTCCCGATTTAGTTCTTTGTAGCACTTGGAGTAAACAAGTGGGTTACTGGATATGAAGGTTCACGATATATGCAAGAGGAAGAAGAGGAGGAAGAAGATGTTGAACTTTTACTTCTTTGCAAAAGCTTTCTTTGATATGCAAGAATACAGCACTAAAATGGAATGTTGTATTTTGAATGTATTTGAGCATGTCAGCCACCTGCTGGTCCTCTGTGCCGAAGCTTCTTATTTTGAAAGGTTATAGACCATACAATGCTGAGTTTAGACTAGTTTGAGCTCAATAGAAACAGGCAGATTATTAGATGTAATGTCCAAAGCTCTTCCACCCTTGTACAAGTGGTGAAAACAAGGGAATGTGCTCCAAGTTTTTTAAAGCATCCTTCACATTTTTGGCTATAGGCTAGAACCCAATAGAGAAATCTGGCAAATTTTTAGCAGAATTCTGCTTATTGGGTTGCTTGTCTACTACAGAGGTGGCTGGCATGATCAAGGTGCAATTTCTACAACACCATCAAGGTGCAATTTCTACCCCCTGTTAATTTTACAGAAGAAAAGTGATGGAGAGGTGTTGATTGGAAAATCCTTGGCAGCTCGGTTCAGCTCTCAGATTTGGTGATGAAGGCCCTGTGGTTAGTCATCTCTAGAGTTTTGAAGTTGAAAGCTAATGGTCGTAACTGGATGAAAGTGTTTCAGAAGTGATACATACAGCTGCTCAGTTCTCTGCAATTTGCTTTACCAATTTCCTTAGTCTAGTTAAACCCTTCCAACCTCATGCTTCTCTTCTGCACTTCTACTGTTTTGAACTCTGGGATGCAACATCCTTTATGGAACAGACTACACTTTTCTTGCAAAGTTGTGGATTATTTCTTCAATCATTTAGAAATTGACACACAAAAAGACCATCTGAGATCAGTTGAATCTAATGACATTGTACAAGTATAGTATACATTGAATTGGGGATTTTGCATAGTTTTTGTTGACATGGGTATATGTCTGTGTCATCTATTCATGCTTCTGATCATAGCCAAGAGATACAAGGGCCAGCTCTACTAACAAATGTTGTCTAGTTCAATAGCAACTTCATCAGTTGAGAAAATACCCTCATACATTACATTGATGGAAAGCATTGGCAAAAAACAAAACTTTGTGAAAATTTCAACTAAACATTGAATGATGATGTTAAAGAATTCTTGGGTGTGTGAAAGTGACACAAATGAGTCAAGCAAAAGCTGTACAGTGATTCAAAAGTTGTAAAATAGCTGTGCGTAATTCTTTGCTGTTGCCATAGCTAGTTCCTCCTTCAGCACCATGGTCTCAAGATGCAATTTGTGCTCAAGTTCATTGAATGCAGAATCTTTGGCTTCCTCAATGCTGGACACTCCATCCTGGATTTTGTTTCCTCCAGCTCTTTAGACAGTGTGCAGCTTTTGGATTATAGATGTTTTCTCAAAAGCAAGACCCTCCTTCTGTTTGATTGCAGTTTTTGGATTAAAGATGTTTTCTCAGAACCAGCATCCTCCTGTTTGATTGCCATATGCAGCTTTGTCTTGAGCTTTGAAAGCTCAGCTCTGGACATCTCTAATTGCAGTTCCATCTTCTATGCTGTCTTCTCATAGACTTCATATGCCAACTGGAATCCTGCTTGTTCTTTCACTTTCAGGGAGTTCAATGTCTCATAATCTCTTTGCAAGCTCTTGTGCTCCTTTTCCAGTTGCTCCATCATGCTCTCAGCCTTGATGAGTGCTTCCTCACAGTAATCTCGTTCACATATTAATTCCAGCAATTCTCTGTCACATTTGTCAAGTGCAATCTCATGATTAGCTTGTAAGTTCTCACAGTGAATCTGAAGCTTTTCTCCCTTGCTCTTGTAGTCTTCCAGAGCTGCTGTGATTGACAACTTCTCTGCAATCACATTCCCATACTCAGCCTCGAGATTTGCTGTCTTGTCCTTGAGCTCTTCAACTGTTTAGCTTCAGTGACTTGTTCTCCAGTGCCAGCTTCCTCTTCAAAACCATCCATGACAAATGAATTAGTATCAGGTCCTTTAGAATACCTCAGTTTTGCTCTACAAATCCTGCAAGTCATTGAAGTTTTTTAAAAAGTTGCAAACCTTGCATTCCTCCAGCTCAACAACCTTTGCACTGAGAGCTTCATGTTCAGAGTCCTTTTCTATAAGGATCTTCTGTTTTTCGTCTGTCAATTGTAGCAATAGAGACTGCATCTCCGAGAGTTGCTTTTCTGCTTCATGACCAGATTGTTCCATCTTTTGCTTCTCACATTCAATTTCTGCCTCCAGCCCTTTCATGCTAATCAGGGTACTGGAACATATCTCAGACCAGGTTTTCTTCTCCATCTCTGAGTTTGTAAGCAAGACCTCCAATGCTTGACGCTCTTGGATCAAAACCCCTATTCTTTTCATTAGGGTTTCTCTTTCCTGGGTCAAGCAAGAAAGCTCAGCTCTCAAACCCCCAGTGCCATACACTGATGGGGCAATCCCTTGTTGTTGAGCACCTTCAGAGTGTCTTCTAGCACAAACCTGCAAACAGACAATAAAAACAGAGTACTCAATTGGGTCAATGTCTCTATGACCTAATAATTCACCTGAGTGTCATGGAACTCATCTCCATGTAGATGGAGTTGTGTTCCAAGTTTGATCCACAGCATGACAGAGAAACCCTTCATAATGATAGAACAACTCCAAAAGCTCAAGAGCAAAGATGGCATTGGCGAAATTCATCATACC
>Ga0116230_10006428_pt1 | contig 11583 bp, 10 predicted proteins | sample S1TSphfallax_3_FD_88678 | JGI IMG/M metagenome (GOLD analysis project Ga0116230, IMG submission 88678) | Host-associated microbial communities from peat moss isolated from Minnesota, USA - S1T2_Fd - Sphagnum fallax MG | ecosystem: Host-associated > Plants > Peat moss > Unclassified | place...
CAGGCTCCGCCAGTCCGGACTTCTTCGGCGGCGAGCGACCCGGCGACAATCGCTGGGCGAATTCGATCGTGGCGCTGGACGCCGCCACCGGCACGCTGAAATGGGGGCGGCAGCTGGTCCACCATGACGTCTGGGACTACGACCTGGCGTCCCAGCCGACGCTGGCCACGGTGGTGCAGGACGGCAAACCGGTGGCGGCGGTGATTCAGGCGACCAAGACCGGATTCCTCTACACCCTCGACCGCGATAGCGGGGCGCCCCTGTTTCCCATCGTCGAGCGGGCGGTACCGCAGGATGCGGTGGCGGGAGAACATCTATCGCCCACCCAACCCTATCCGCTGGCGCCGCCGCCGCTGACGCGCCAAACGCCGGTGACGGTGGATGATGGCTGGGGCATTACCTGGTTCGACGCGCGCGGCTGCCGCAAACGCATTGCCGGCTACCGGTCCGAGGGCATGTTTCAGCCGCCGAGTCTCAAGGATTCCCTGATGCAGCCGGGTAACGCGGGCGGCTCGAACTGGGGTGGCATTGCCTTCGATCCCGGGCGCCAACTGGCGATCGCCAATACGATGACGCTGCCCTTCGTGGTGGCGCTGATTCCGCGGGCCGACATGCAGACACAACGGACGTCCGACCAATATCCGAACTTCGAGTTTGCACGGCAAACCGGCACGCCCTACGGCATGCGCCGCACGGCGTTCAAGTCGGGGCTGGGCATTCCCTGCGTCAAGCCGCCGTGGGGCCAGCTCACGGCGGTGGACATGGTGCATGGCACGATCAAATGGCAGATCCCGCTGGGGGAAACGCCACTGCTGCATCGGAGCATCGGCATCCCGGGGCTGGGCGGTCCGATCGCCACGGCGTCCGGGATCATCTTCATCGCCGCGAGCCTCGATGACGAGCTGCGCGCGTTCTCCACCGACACCGGCAAACTGCTGTGGCAGGTCAAGCTGCCAGCCGGAGGGCAGGCGACCCCGATGACGTACGCGATCGGCGGGCGGCAATACCTCGTGATCGCCGCCGGCGGCTACAAGGGCGACAGCACGCGCGGCGACTACGTGGTCGCCTACGCATTGCCGCCCTGAACCAGGGGAATGCGCGGTGGGTCGCCGCGATCCAGGGTGCGTCTCAGGGCCTGTTCGAGGCGGTATCGGTCGATGGGCTTGGACAGGAAATCGTCCATGCCCGCGGCAAGGCAAAGCTCGCGATCGGTGGCGAGCGCATTCGCCGTGAGTGCGATGACGGGAATCCGGGGATGCCGGTGCAAGGCTGACTTGCGCAGCTGCCGCGTGGCCTCATAGCCATCCATCTCCGGCATCTGGCAATCCATCAACACCACGTCGAAATCGGCGTCCTTGAGCGCCTGCAAAGCCTCGAGGCCGTTGCCGACACAATGCACGTGCGCGCCGAATTTCTTGAGGATGTGGAAGGCGACCCGCTGGTTCACGGCATTGTCATCCGCCAACAGCACACGCAGGCCCGGCGCGAGCGTCGTGGGCGGCATAGCCTGTGGCGCGTCGGCCGGCGCGTCGGCCGGTGTGGCTGCGGGCGTGGCCACCGGTGTGGCGGCGGCGGGTCTGGTGAGCTCCTCCAGCGCGCGGATCAGCAGGCTCGGTTTCACCGGCTTGTTGATGATGCGGTCGAACTGGGTTCGGTCGAGCTCCCTGCCCCCGTCCGATAGCGGCCGCAGCAAGATCACGGTGGGCGGCGGAGAACTCATGCTCCGGAGGTTCGCAGCCAGCCACGCGGCGTCGTGATCCGACAGTCGCTGATCGATGATGGCGGCGTCCGGTGGCGCCGCGTCGCTCAACTGCCGGCGATACTCATCCCACGCCTCTTCGGCCGAGGCTGCGGTGATTGTCAGGCATCGGGCCGTCGTCAATCGACGCGCGAGTATGCTGCGGATCACGGGGTGGCTCACGACTAGCAGCACTTTCAACCCCGGACGGCATTCGAGCGGTGCCTCGGCGGGCATGCCGTTCGGGCACGCGAGCCGTACGGTGACGCGGAACGTCGTGCCGACGCCGGGCGTGCTCTCCACCTCGATGCCGCCGCCCATGGCCTGCGCCAGCTGCCGGGCGATGCTCAAGCCCAGACCTGAGCCGCCGAAGCGGCGCGTGGTCGAGCTGTCGGCCTGGGTGAAGGGTTCGAACAGCGAGCCCAGGCTGCTCGCGGAGATTCCGATCCCCGTGTCCCAGACGGTAAACTGCAGCCGGGCGCTGGGTTCGCCATTGGGATCGGTATCGCGGACCGACTGCAGAGAGAGGCCGATCTCGCCGCGTTCGGTGAATTTGACCGCGTTGCTCAGCAGATTCAAAATAATCTGGCGCAGACGCGTTGGGTCGCCCCGATAGCGCCAGGGTGTGCCCGGATCGACGTCGACGACGAATTCGAGCGATTTCTCGGCGGCCCGCAGCGCCATGGAATCGACTGCATCGTCGATGAGACTGCGGATGTCGAGGTCGATGTATTCCAGATCGAGCCGGCCCGCCTCGATCTTCGACACGTCGAGAATGTCGTTGATGAGTCCGAGCAACGATTGACCGCTCGAGCGGGCGATCTCCGCGTACTCGCGCTGGTCGGCGCCGAGCGGCGTCTCGAGGAGCAGCCCGGTCATGCCGATCACGCCGTTCAAGGGCGTGCGGATCTCGTGGCTCATGTTGGCCAGAAATTCACTTTTCGCGCGGTTCGCCGCTTCCGCCCGGATGGTAAGGGTTTCGAGAATCTGCGCCCGGGCGGCGATCTCGCGGTTCGAGTCCACCAGCTCGCGCGCCATGCGGGATCGTTCCATGAACATGATGGAAGCCGGGAACAATGCCAGCATGTGGAAGCCGAAATAGACTTGAAGCGCCAGATCGCGGCCGCCGATGACGTGATCGGACCACGCGCTGAACGTCCCATGACCGTGGAAGGTCGCGTAGATCACGATGAACACGACGCCCACCATGGCAATGGCCGAGCCGGCGAATCCCAGAAGGGAGTCGACCAGCAACAACAGCGGGAACAGCACGTAGGAGACCGGAAAGCGGCTGATCGAGAACACGGCCGCAGCGGTGATGAAGGCGAATGCCAGTATCCCGGCGGTTCTGGCGCTGTTCCCGGCCCGGAACAGATCGCGCATCTGCCGTGAATTCAGCGCCAACGTCAAGGGCATGGTGGCGCCGATGCCGAGGATGTCGGCGATCGCCCAGCCGTCCAAGGTCGTCAGGAAGGGCGTGCCCAGCGAGTAGTAGTAGACCCACGCGTTGATGACGCCCGAGAGCCCCGGGCCGAGGATGACTCCGGCAACGAATCGTGGGAACAATCCTGGCGTACGCAGCCATTGATCGAGCGTGGTGAAGCGCGGCAGCAACAGCGCGCACAGCACGACCTCGAGGGTCGAGCAGACGCGGTCGAACAGCTTCATCCACACGGGCAGGCCGTCGAGGCTGTCGCCGAGCGCGGTGCCCAATTCGATCCCGATCAGCATCCACACCCAGCTGGAGCGCGGCCGCATCAGGAGCAGCGCAACATTGACGCCGTTCAGCGGCCAGATGATGCTCCATGCATCGCTGAATGCGAAGCGATTCAACGCGATCACCGCGGCCATGTAGACCACGGTGAAGGCGAGAACCATTTTGGCGGTGCGGATGCCGTCGAATTGCATGCGGTGGCGGCCTGGGGACCTCGAGGGAACAACATCAAACTATAGGACATAGTGTCGGGCGCTCCCTGTGGACGCTTGACTGTTCGGCACCCCAATAAGGTGATGCCCGTCACATCTTGCGATCCGACGTGCGAGACTGCGGGTGGGACGCGACTCGGGAGATGAATTGATGCGGTTCGGTACGGAACGCCCGTGGGGCCAGCGTGTGATTATCGTCGGTGCGCTGCTGGTGAAGGTGCTGCTGCTGTATGTGATATTCGGCTGAGGACACCGCCAGGCGATGCGTCAAAACAGACCTTCGAGCACCTGCAGCATGCCCCAGAACGCGACCGCCCACACCACGGTGCGCACATACGGGATCCCGGCGATGTAGACGGGGAGGTAGGCCACCCGCGCCCAGAAGTAAATCTCGGACCCCTGCGCGGTGTGCGCCGTGTTCTGCTTCGCGACCACGACTGCGAGCACGGCGGCCGCGAAGAAACCGAAGGTCTCCAGAAAATTTTGATTGGCGCGTGCCGCGCGTGCCGCCATGCCGGTCAGGGGCTTTGCCTCACCGTCGCGACTGCTGGCGTTCCACTTCAGCCCTCGCTGCGCGGTCCCAAGACCCGCGGCAATGAACACGTACGCGAGACCGAGCACGATGCTCCAGCCCAGCATTTTCAGCTCGATCGTCATGAGGTTGTCCCGAATGGCGGCTGATCTGGCCGATCCACGCCGGTATCATGCGGGAAGGCTGCGTCTAGCGGGTGACTTTTTTAGCGGCGCCCCTGACGTAGCCGGGCCGGGGTTCATCCTCGAGAATCGACAGCACCGACGTGTCGGGAAGCTCGTTCGAATCGGTGGCGCGGGTTCGCACCCAGACGGCGTTACCGCGGGCGTTGTGTTCCACACGACCGCGCGGACCGTTTTCAGCGCGCGTGATTTTCGGCCGGACAATTTTGACGGTGTCGCTCATGGAAGCTGGATCCTAGACGAGTCGGGCCCCGGAGAACTGCGACGGCGTTCACGCTGGTGAGGTGCTGCAGGCTGCAATATGTATCACAATACCGCATGAGCAACCGCAAACCCGTGACGATGCACCGCCTCCGAGAGATGCATGCGGCGGGCGAAAAAATTGCGATGCTGACATGTTACGACGCGTTGCTGGCCCACGTGCTCGACGGCGTCGGGGTCGATGTCCTGCTGGTGGGTGATTCGCTCGGCATGGTGTTGCAGGGGCATTCAACGACGCTGTCGGTGTCTGCCGAGGAGATGATTTATCACACCGCCAGCGTGGCGCGCGGCAATCGCACGGCGTGGCTGATCGCCGACATGCCCTTCGGAAGTTATCATCAATCGACGGAGCTGGCCCTGCACAACGCGGTGCGTCTGATGCAGGCCGGTGCGCACATGGTCAAGCTCGAAGGCGGCGGCTGGACCGCGCCGATCGTTCGCCAGCTGGCGGAGCGCGGCATCCCGGTCTGCGCGCACCTCGGCTTCACGCCGCAGTCGGTGCATGCCCTCGGCGGCTATCGGGTGCAGGGACGGGACGCACGCGCGGCGAGCGTGTTGTACACCCATGCCGAGGAACTGGCCGCCGCCGGTGCCGGCCTGCTCGTGCTCGAGATGGTGCCCGCGGACCTTGCGCGCGACATCACGAAAAAACTGCCGGTTCCGGTGATCGGCATCGGCGCCGGGGTCGGCTGCAGCGGCCAGGTCCTGGTGCTGCACGACATGCTCGGTTTGACACGGGGCACGGCGCCGCGCTTCGTCCGCAACTTTCTCGAGGGCCAGGCGAGCATCGAGGCGGCCGTGCGTCAGTACGTGCTCGACGTCAAGGCCAGCAAATTTCCGGACGATACCGTGCACGGTTTTTGATCGGACGTTGGCGATGCAGCTGGTCCACACGATTGCCGACCTGCGCGCCACCCTGTCGGGAGGTCGCGGCGTCACCATGGTCCCGACCATGGGGAACCTGCACGACGGTCATCTGTCTCTGGTACGGGTTGCCCGCCAGCGTCCCGGACTCGTGGTCGCGAGCATCTTCGTGAATCCGCTGCAGTTTGCGCCGCACGAGGATTTCGCGACGTACCCGCGAACCCTGGAGCGTGATTGCGAATTGCTGTCGGGCGGGGGCTGCGACGTGGTCTTTGCACCGAGCGCGCAGGAGATGTATCCCGAGGAGCAGGAGTACAAAATCCATCCGCCGTCCGGACTTGCGGACATTCTCGAAGGCCGCTTTCGGCCGGGCTTCTTCACCGGTGTGTGCACCGTCGTCATGAAGCTGTTCGCCATCGTCCAGCCGACGGCCGCCGTGTTCGGCAAGAAGGACTACCAGCAATGGTTGGTCATCGAAAGCATGGTGCGGCAGTTGGCACTGCCGATCGACATCCTCGCCGCGGAGACGGTACGAAGCCCCAGCGGGCTTGCCCTGTCGTCACGCAACGGCTACTTGAGCGCAGCAGAAACCGAGGAAGCCGCGGAACTGCAGCGCGTGCTGCGCGGGGTCGCGCAGCGCGCGCGCGCGGTGCGCATGGGCGCCGTGGGCGCGGAGTATGCGGCGCTCGAGCGCGACGCCGTGGCGCGGCTCAAATCGCGCGGCTGGCTGCCCGACTACGTGGCGATTCGGTGTCGGCGGAACTTAAACGACCCTGCGCCGGACGAACTCCTGGTGGCGCTCGGCGCCGCAAAACTCGGCAACACACGCTTGATCGACAATATCGAGGTCTGATGGTGATGAACCGATGAAAAAGGTCCGGCATACTGCGGGTTCGTTCACCTCCAGAGGTAACCGTACGACATGAACAAAATAGACATCAAGACTCGAGACGGCATCTGCCCCACCTATATTTACCGCCCCGCCGCGGGTGGTCCGTGGCCGGCCGTGCTGGTATTCATGGATGGGCTTGCGATTCGTCCGGCGATGCTGGAGCTGGGGGAGCGCCTCGCGACCTACGGTTATTTCGTCATGCTGCCGGACCTCTTCTACCGCTCGGGTCCCTATGAGCCGATGGATCCCTTCACCGTGTTCAGCGATCCCGCAAAGCGCAAGATTCTCATGGAGAAATATTTTGCGCCGGCCACTCCGGCGAACATCATGTCCGACACCCGGGCATTTCTCGATACGCTCAAAGCGCAAGCCGATGTGAAGGCGGGCGGCATCGGCACCACCGGGTATTGCATGGGCGGACTCATGTCGCTCACCGCCGCCGGAACCTATCCGGACGAGATCGTCGCGACGGCGTCGTTTCATGGGGGACGGCTGGCAACGAGTGCGCCGGACAGTCCGCATCTGCTTGCGCCGAAAATCAAATCGCGTGTCTACGTTGCGGGCGCGATCGAGGATGAGTCTTTCCCCGACGACATGAAGGCAAGGTTGGAGAATGCCCTGGCGTCCGCGGGCGTCGACCACCTCATCGAGACCTATCCGGCCAAGCACGGTTGGGTGTTTCGCGACACACCGGTCTATGACGCGGCTGCCAGCGAACGGCATTGGGTGTCGCTGACCCAATTGTTCGAGGCCAAGCTCAAGCGCGGATAAGGTCTGCAACCTGCTTCACGTCATCCAATCGGGCTGACGTGCGTTAATGTTCCGACACTGGGTGAAAAGCAGGTTCTCAGGAGCAACCTTGACAGCAACAACGGGATTGAAGGCGGGACTCGCGACAATGGTGGCGGCAGCTTCGCTGTTGTCCGGCTGTATCGTGGCGCCCGCGCCGGGCTACTATGCGCCGCACGTGGTGGCCGTTGCGCCGCCGCCGCCGCCGGTGGAGGTCGTTGGCGTTGCGCCGGCGCCGGGGTACGTTTGGTTCGGCGGCTATTGGAACTGGGTCGGGGGAACGCATGTGTGGGTTCCCGGCTATTGGGGCGCCGGCCGCCCCGGATACCACTGGGTGCCGCACGGCTGGGTGCGTGCCGGGGGCGGTTGGCGCCTGGCGCCCGGTCACTGGGCGCGCTGAGGGCCTCGCAAAGCTGGCACACTCTGAGGGTTCGCTCTTGACGGAGCTGTCTCTGAGTGTGCCCATGTCGACCAATCGTACGTTTCGTTCTTGGCTGGCCGCGTGCGGGCTCGTTGCGATGGCCCAGGCCGCCAACACTGCCACCGCGGCCATCGCGGCGCCGAAGTCTCCCCACCTGGTACATCGTTTTCTGCAGGTGGTGATCTCCCCCGACGCCGCGTATGTGGCGTCGGTGGAGGGCGATTCGCCGTCGGGTGGATACTACCCGGACGTGCGCGACCTCGTCATCCGCCGCGTCGCCGATGGCACGGAGAACCGCATCGCCCTGCCTTGCGGGCGGGTGCCGCAGTGCTGGCCGAGTTCACCCGTGTGGACTCCTGACGGCAAACACCTGAGCTTCGCGTTGCGCGCGCCCGGCAGTCATGCGTATGCCGTCTATGACGCGAGTCCGACCGGCCCCGAGCTGACGCAGCGGCTGGCATTCAGCGGCACGATCACCGGGCTCAAGTATGGCGCCGGCGGCACGCTCGCAATGCTTGCGACTGAGAACGCACGCAAGGAAGTGGGCGCCACGGAAGCGGGTGCTCCCGTGGCGGGGGATCTCGATGCGGCGCCGGCAGAACAGAGAATTGCCACACTCAGCGATGGGGCTTTGCATTGGGTTTCGCCCCCGGACTTGTTCGTCTACGAATTTGATTGGCGTCCGGCCGGTGCCGGCTTCGTCGGCACGGCCGCGCCGGGTGACGGTGACAACAATTGGTGGACCGCAAAGCTGTACACATTCGGTGCGGGCGGCGACGCCCGCGTGCTCTACGCGCCCGCCGACATCCGCCAACAGATCGCCGACCCGGTCGTGGCGAGCGACGGCAAGTCGGTGGCCTTCATCGCCGGCATCATGAGTGATTTCGGGTCGACCGGCGGTGACGTGTACACGGTCGCGTTCGACACCGGCGCCGCGATCGATCTGACGCCGGACGTGAAAGCCTCGGCCACGTCGCTGGCCTGGAGTTGCAAGGGCAGGTTACGCGCCGCGCTGTTGGCGGGTGACGCAGCGCAGCTGGTCGAATTCGCAGCGTCGCGTGCCCCGATGGCTCCGCACGTGCTGTGGAGCGGTGCAGAGACACTCGACGGCAGGGATGCGGGCGGGTCATGGGCATGTCCGTCGGACACGGTGGCGGCCGCGCACGAGAGTTTCACGGGCGCGCCCGAGATCCGCGTGGGTCGCATCAACCATTGGCGCGACCTCACGCAGGTGAATGCCGGATCGAGTGCGCCGTTCACGGTGCGGAGCCTCACCTGGCGGAACGAAGGTTTCGATGTCCAAGGCTGGTTGCTGCTGCCGCTGCACCCCGACGGCAAGGTCCCGATGATCACGGTCGTGCACGGTGGGCCCGCCGCGGCATCACGCCCGTCGTTCGCGGGTCCGGGTCTGCGCGACGATTTGCTCGAGCGCGGCTGGGCGGTGTTCTATCCGAATCCGCGCGGCAGCTACGGGCAGGGCGAGCGGTTCACCACCGCCAACGTGCGCGACTTCGGCTACGGCGATCTGCGCGATATCCTCACGGGCATCGATGCGGCGGAGGCTGCTGCGCCGATCGACGAGGGACGGCTGGGTTTGACGGGCGGCAGTTATGGCGGCTTCATGACCATGTTTGCGGTCACCCAGACGCACCGGTTCAAGGCGGCGGTGGCCGCCGCGGGTCTGAGCAACTGGCAGTCCTACTATGGCGAGAACGGCATCGACGGCTGGATGCCACCCTATTTCGGTGGATCGGTGTACGACGACCCGGCCGTGTATGCGCGCTCCTCGGCGATCAACTTCATCAAGAACGTCGAGACGCCGACCTTCTCTTACGTTGGCGAACGCGACATCGAGTGTCCCGCACCGCAGACCGAGGAGTTCTGGCATGCGCTCAAGGCGATCGGTGTGCCGACGGCCATCATGATCTACCCCGGCGAAGGCCACGGGCTGCGCGATCCGCAGCATGCCAGGGATGCACTCGAGCGCACGCTCGCGTGGTTCGACAAGTACTTGAAGTGAGCGCTGCCGGCCGTCTGCGCTGCAGGGGCAACGCTGCTCATCGCCGCGGCTCGAGCGCGGCGTCGCGCAGCATCCGTCGCCATTCATCCAGGAACTGTTCGGTGGGGGGTGCGCCGAGCACGATCTCGACCCGGCTGTCACGACGATAGGCGCTGTCCTCGCCCGACAGGCCGCGACCATGACTCTGCACCAGCCATGAGGGGCCGGGTCCGGTGCGAAACACTCCTTTGAAGCGCCGCAAGGCGCCGTGGCAGGCTTCGATCATCCAGGTGAGCCGTGGCTCGATCACGACTCTCGAGAACGTCAGGTCGTGCGGCAGCAGCCAGCTCACGGCCCACAGGCCGAGACGGCACTCCCGGCTTTCACTGCCATCCCGGCCATGCACCACGAACGACATGGTCTCGGCCATGGTGGGATCCCCCACATCGCGCGCCAGGGAAAATCCGGGAGTGCGGGCATACGGGTGCAGCGCCGCCGCCGGCAGTTCGCCGTTCTCGCACACACCGACATGGCGCTTCAGCGGGTATTGGGCGGCGGCGATCTCTTCGAACGCCTGCCGTTCAGGCGGACCGGCAAGGTCGGGCTTCGACATCAACAACACGTCGGCGGATTGAATCTGCGCCCATTCATTGGTGTCGCGGTTGCGCAGAATTTGCGGTGCATCGAGGGCATCGACCAGACACACCACGCTATCCAGGGCGAGCACGCGCTGCGCTTCGTAGGTTGCCAGTTCATCCACGACGTCGGCCGCATGGCCCGCACCGCTCGGCTCGATGAGCAGCCGCAACGGCCGCAAGTTTCTGAGAATGTCGCGCACCTGCCTGCCGAACTCGAGTTCGCCGACGCAGCACAGGCAGCCGCCGGCAACCACGCGCACGTCGTAGGCGCCGTGCGCCGATTGCGCGACACTGAGCGCGTCGAGCCCTGCATCGGTGAACTCATTGAGAATCACGACCCACAGTTCGCCGCCCGGTTTGCGTGCCATCAACCTGCGGATGGCCGTGGTCTTGCCGGCGCCAAAGCTGCCGGTGATGACGTGAGCGTGTGTCATGAAGCCTAGATCTTTATCGTGCACGGTGGCCTGCGCCAGATGTGTGCGTCAGGACAGTGCCGCGCTCGGGAACATGGCAGCGCGCTGTCCGCACTCGCCAAACGCAGGCAAGTTACGGGGTTTCAGGGTTTGGCACGAATGTTGCTGATTTCCGGTAGTATAGTATAGCCCGAGTTTGCCGTGAGGGCCCGAACGCTATTGATGCTCCGATTCATTTCCAAGCTTGGTTGACCCTATGCGCTTGCCGTCGCTGAAATTCCTCAAGACCTTCCAGGTCGCGGCCAAGCTTCAAAGCTTCAAGGCCGCCGCCGAGGAATTGTTCGTCACGCCATCCGCCGTGAGCCATCAGATCAAGGCACTCGAGGAACAACTCGGCGTGGCGCTGTTCGACCGCGGCGTGCGCACCCTGACGCTCACCGATGCCGGCGCTCACTACCTCGAGCACATCAACGAGATCTTTGCGAAGCTCGAGAAGGTGACCGAGCAGCTGCAGGTGCGCTACGGGCGCACGATCATCCGTTTGAACGTACCGCCTTTTTTCGCGAACGAACTGCTGCTGCCCCGCCTGTCCTCCTTCTCGCAGGCGCGGGAGGAGACCGACATCCGCATCGAGACGACGTTCTCCGCGCCGAAGACCCATCCGCCCGAGGCGGATCTGTCGATCGTCGTGGGCGCCGGCCCCTGGGAGGGTTTGACGGTGCATGAGCTGTTTCCGCAGAGCTTCATCACGGCCTGCTCGCCGGGATTTCTCGCCGACAATCCGATCGCCCGCTATACGGATCTGAATGGCAAGACTCTGCTCGTGCACGAGGAGCGCCGTGAGGCCTGGGAACGCTGGGCTCTCGGCCTCGGCATCGAACCCATCAAGCCGAATCGGATCGTCCGTCTCGACACGATGTCCGCGGTC
>Ga0116230_10006429_pt1 | contig 11580 bp, 2 predicted proteins | sample S1TSphfallax_3_FD_88678 | JGI IMG/M metagenome (GOLD analysis project Ga0116230, IMG submission 88678) | Host-associated microbial communities from peat moss isolated from Minnesota, USA - S1T2_Fd - Sphagnum fallax MG | ecosystem: Host-associated > Plants > Peat moss > Unclassified | place: USA...
GACTCTCGGAAACCTTAATCCCTACATCGATTACGGCAACCTCCATAATTATCCGGGCGGTCAGAATCCGGGTACTTTGGGCTGGGGCGGGCCGGACGAAAAAGGAAACCCTTACGGCGGAATCGCATGGCAGATGGACAATCTCGCCTTTGTTGCACCCGGACTGCCGGTCGTTACGACTGAGACCGGGTACACGAACGATCAGACTGTGGTCGGGTCGGTTCCGCCTGCGATCTCTGCCGTGTATATGCCTCGCCTCATCCTCCAGCAGTGGCTCGCGAACATCAAGCGGACTTACTTGTATGAGTTGGTCTCCGTCGGTGGTGAAGACTACGGTCTCTATGCTGCCGATTGGTCCGCCAAACCTGCCGTCGGCGCGATCGCCAATCTCACGCATCTTCTTGCTGATCCCGGAGCGGCCTTCCAGCCGGCGGCCCTGCCGTACACCATCAAGGGAGGAGATACAAACCTTCATCACCTCCTGCTGCAGAAGAGAGACGGAACTTACTATCTCGCGCTGTGGTTGGAAGTGAGCTCCTACAATCTGGCACAAAAAACTGCGATTACGGTGGCACCTGAAAACATCCAATTGACCCTGCCAGCGAACTACCAGGTGTCCGGCTACCAGTGGGACAATACAGGCAATGCCAGTCCGGTGGCTTTCACAGGTGGTTCCAGCCCCGCGGTTGCAGTGACGGACAAGCTGCTGCTGCTGAAGCTAGCAAAGTAGTTCGAACGACCAAAGAGGCGGATTTTGAGGTCGCCAAGGACCAGATGAGTCCTTGGCGACTCGCCACATGGAGCCCGCAAAGTCGCTCCGCTTTCTCTCGACGACTGCGGCTCCTGCATGAATCGTCCGAGATCTCGCGAAATCCAATCACAAACGGACGAAGCCTCCCGTTGTCGTGTCGAACTGCCATCTCCCCACCCAGACGGGGATGGGCGAAGCATCGTACCGGAGATCAAGCATTCAAATCGCTCCTGCCGCGGAGAACGACGAGATCAGAGCAAGGATCTGTGTAATCAGCGTGTGCACGTGGCGGCGCTCGGAAACGGCTGATTGCGCTTCTGAAAGGCTTAGCCGGCAATTCGGAAAGCCGCTGTATTCTAGAAGCGGCGAGAGCCCGCCATGGAGCAGGCTCTCGTAAGTGACCGGAAACAAACTGTTTTGGTGAGCCCGCTGGGGCTCGAACCCAGGACCAACGCCTTAAAAGGGCGATGCTCTACCGACTGAGCTACAGGCTCAAACCACTTCTTGAAAATACCACATTGGGATACGCTGGTGGGCGGAGTCGTGGCGTGTTGCCTTCTCCGTGTGGCTGTCCGCTACTGCCTCAGGAAGGCGTCTGTGCGGGTCTCTTCCGGCATCCCACTCTGTCGTTCCATTCCTGCCGCTGGAGGCGCAAACCGGCATCCTGGCGTTGCCGGTCCGTTCGGAGCAGAGTGCCGCATCTTTTTCGACTAAAGTTGCATAGGTGACAATTGACTATGGGATGGGCGCACAGTAGCCTTCTGTCATTGCATTAGAAAGTGTGCACTGCACGCAGAATTCCGTACCTGTCTTTGCAGGGCGGTGGCATTGAACTGCCATTCGCAACGGAATGATCGACCGGGCGGGCATAGGGGCCAAGGCGTATGGGCGAAAACATAACCGGTCGACAGGATAAGGGATGACAGACAAGAACCTGACGAACGAGCCCGAAGGCCCAGTCTCGGAGACGCCGGAAGACGTTGCGATCCTTTATTCCTGGGCGAATCTCCACGGAGCCAAGTACCGTGACTTTTCGGCGTCACGCCGCGAGTACCGTGCGCAGGTCCGTCATCGCATCGCGGAAGAGACGCGCGTCGCCGAACTGAAGGCGCAGGCACAGGCGGAGACGGCCGCGGCCGAGGCAGAGCGACGGGCTCGCGAAGCGGAACGCGCCCTGCGTTCTTCCGAGCGCTTCGCCCGTCCGATCGAACGGGACCAGGCTCAACGAGAGGCCGAGGAGTCGTCGCGGCGGGCAGCCGCGGAATACTCCGAGGCGGCCCGGAGGGCCGAGGCGGCCGCAGTCGCCGACGCCGCCGCGCGCCGCGAGGAACGAGAGATTGCGGACGCCCACGCCAGCGCCCAGCGCCAGGCCGCACGCTGGTATGAATCCGACCTGCGCCGCCGTGGCACGGGTGGGCCGCGACCGCCTGCCGTGCCCGCGCTCAGCGGAGACCCCTACGAGATCGAGCAGGGGGCCTCCGTAAACCCGGACTTGAACTCCCCGAATCGGCAACTCGATTACACCCAGCCGCAACGCTACCGCGAGGACGTCCATCCGGAGCCCTTCCGCACCGATTTCAGCCGGGCGGCTGAATCCAGAACTTTGCGTCAGACGGAGTTCGATCTGCGCCGCCGCGGCTATCGTCCGGACGAGCCATCCGGCCTCCGTCCTGTCGCCCGCAGCACCGGCGGCGACACCCCCTCCCGGAGCCGCCCCTCCGCAAGCGGGGAATTTGCCCGGTCGAATCCTCTGTCGGCGCGCGACGGTGCCGCCCCAACTTCGCAGCCCTCCGATCAGGCCGCTCCCGCCTGGCTCTACGGCAGTAATCCCGCCGGACGTCCCGCCAGCCAGGCATCCTCCGTCGCTCACACGCTGCAAAGTTCACGGGAGAAGGTAGCTTCCCGCTGGTTCGCGCTCAAAGGCGTCTTCGAACCGGAGCCGCAAGTTGATGCCGCGAAGCGGCCGCGTCGCAACGATGCCAGTACCCCCATGCTGGCCGTCTTTTCGCTCGCCGGCGGGGTTGGCAAGACCAGCCTGGTCGCTACCCTTGGCCGCGCGCTCTCCTCCCTGGGCGAGAAGGTCTTGCTCGCCGACACCACCTCGCACGGGCTGCTGCCTTATTACTTCGGCGCCACGGAACTGAAGCCCGGTGTCGTCCGAACCTTTTCGCCGCCCAGCGGAAGCACGGACGCAGCAATTCACCTCGTCAGCTACGACGTTGAACCCGGGGGCGGTAACTCTGCCGCGCAGGAGACGATCTCCGACGAGATGACCAACAGCGCCGCCGCCGCACAGCGTCTTGTCGTCGACCTGAACGCCAACTCCGGATGGCTCATCCGGCGCCTCAACCACCTGCCGCTTACCGTGCTCGTGCCGCTCGCCCCGGATATGAACTCGGTGATCAGCCTGCAGACGGTCGAGCGGTACTTTGAGGGCGTGCAGGCCCGCGAAGGCCGTGTTCCGCTGCCGTACTACCTCATCAACCAGTTCGATCCATCGCTGCCGTTGCACCTGGATGTGCGTGAAGTGCTGCGCCGGCAGCTGGGTGAACGCCTTTTGCCTTACGTGATCCGGCGTTCCCCGGCAGTGAGCGAAGCGCTGGCAGAAGGCATGACGGTCGTGGATTATCAGCCGGACGGATCGGCGACCGAGGACTATCTGAATGTGGCGAAGTGGCTGCGCAGCACCTCAGCTCCAGCAGCCCAGGCTTTCCGTACGACTCGATGGAGTGAGAGATGACCAGGTCCCCGTTGTGGCGCGAGTTTGAATCAGGCGATGGCTTTCTGCTCGCTGCCGTCCGTATCTGCATCATCCTGGGTGGGCTCTGTTTCCTGATGTTTGCCGGAATCCTGGATCTTTCCTGGCCGCAGCAATTGGTCTTCGGGCTCATCTCGGTGTTCCTTGCCTTCTGGATCGATCGTAGTTCCAGTTCGTACCTCATGACCCTCACGCTGATGCTGGTTTCGTGCTTCTCCACCTTCCGCTACGGATATTGGAGAATCTCGACAGTGGTGAAGTACTTCCTCGATCCCGGTTCGCATTGGAGCGGCCTGGACATGTTCTTCATCGTGCTGCTGGTCCTGGCCGAGACCTACGCCTTTATCATCCTTTTCCTGGGCTACCTGCAGACCCTCTGGCCGCTGCGCCGCACGCCGGTGCCGCTGCCAGAAGATCCGGAGAGCTGGCCGGCCGTCGACCTGCTGATCCCGACCTACAATGAGCCGCTTTCGGTGGTGAAGTACACCGCACTGGCCGCCATGAACATCGACTGGCCGGCGGATAAGCTCAACGTCTACATCCTCGACGATGGCCGACGCGACGAGTTCCGCCGCTTCGCGGAAGAAGCCGGCATCGGCTACATGACGCGCGACGACAACAAGAACGCCAAGGCGGGCAATATCAATCGTGCTCTCGAACGTCTCGATGCGCCGTTTGTCGCTATCTTCGACTCGGATCACGTGCCCACGCGCAGCTTTCTGCAAGTCACGCTTGGCTGGTTCCTGCGCGATCGCAAGCTCGGCATTCTCCAGACACCTCACCACTTCTACTCGCCCGACCCCTTCGAGAGAAATCTCGGCCAGTTCCGCATCATTCCGAATGAAGGGGAACTGTTCTACGGCATTGTTCAGGATGGCAACGATTTCTGGAACGCTACTTTCTTTTGTGGATCGTGCGCCGTGCTGCGCCGCAGTGCGCTCGATGAGATCGGCGGCATCGCGGTCGAGACGGTCACTGAGGACGCGCATACTTCGCTGCGTATGCAGATGAACGGCTGGAACACCGCCTACATCAACATCCCGCAGGCGGCCGGTCTGGCGACCGAGCGGCTGAGCGGTCACGTCAAGCAGCGCATCCGCTGGGCGCGCGGCATGATCCAAATCCTGCGGACGGAAAACCCGCTCTTCGCTCCCGGTCTCAGCGCGGCGCAGCGTCTTTGCTACTTCAATGCGATGACGCACTTTCTCTACGCTCTGCCGCGACTCATCTTCCTCACCGCGCCGCTCATCTATCTCATCCTGAAGCAAACCAACATTCCCGGCTATTGGGCCGCCATTCTCGCCTACGCCTTCCCGCACCTGGTCTTGGCGCAGTTGACCAACTCGCGCATTCAAGGGCAGCACCGGCATTCGTTCTGGAACGAGATTTACGAAACCGTACTGGCACCCTACATCTTCCTGCCGACCATGTTCGCGCTGATCAACCCAAAGCTCGGCAGCTTCAACGTGACCGCCAAGGGCGGGGTGGTCAATCGCAGCTTCTTCGACACCCGCATCGCTCAGCCGTTCCTTCTGATGCTGGCTCTGAACTTCTTCGGTCTTCTGCTTGCGATTCCGCGCTTCTGGCGGTTCAACTTCTGGCCGTTCACCACGGTCTGGCCCTTTACCACGCTCTATGACGGCGCTCACCCCGGCACCATCATCATGAATTGCATCTGGACGTGCTTCAACATCACCATCCTCGGTGTGGCGACCGCGGTTGCGTGGGAAAGCCAGCAGCGCCGCCAGACCGTGCGTGTCGCGATGAACGTTCCAGCGGACGTGGAACTGGCCGACGGCACCATGGTGCAGGGCGTCACCGCCGATCTCTCGAGCGGCGGCGTCATGATGCAGATCAACCGCAACTTCACCGCGCTCCCGGGCGAGCGGGTGAAGCTCATCTTCCCGGTCCTGGATGGCGATGCCTTGCTGCCTGCTACGGTGATCAGCGCCAGTGGCGGTATGCTGCGCGCCCAGTTTGAATCGCTCACCTTGCAGGAAGAAGAAGCCCTGACCATGGTGCTCTACTCCCGCGCCGATACCTGGCTCGGTTGGGGCGAAGCGCGGGAACCCGACCGCCCTTTGACCAGTCTGGGACGCATCTTCCAGCTTTCGTTCTACGGATTGCGTCAGACCATCCGCGGGATGCGGCGCAACCGCAAGGAACCGCCCAAGGGTCGCCTCGCCACAACCATCGCCCCCCTCCTGCTCTTCGCGTTTCTCGCGCTTCCGTTCGGCCGTTCGCTCGGCGCCCAGCAGACGGCTGGACCCGCTGCCGCAGGGGGGCCGGCTTCAAGTGCAACTGCCGCCGCCATGCAGGGTACCGATGGAGGCGCTGCCGCGCGCTCTCTCTCTCCGGGAAACTTCGACACTCTCTTCGCCCTGGCTGACGTCAACGTTCCTGACGACATCGTGCTGCGCGGCGTTGACTCCTATCATTCGGTCTACTTCTCCATCCCGCAGACGGAGATCGTCAAGACCGCAACGATGCACATCCGCTACCATTTCTCGCCGGGACTGCTCCCCGAGATCAGCCACCTCAAGGTGAGTCTGAACGGCACGCTCTTTGCAACCCTTCCAGTGACTGCGATCCCGGGCTATGCGGTGGGGGGGAACGACCAGACCTCGGCACAGAAACTGGCGCAGCAGGGTTCAGTGACCGTGTCGCGCAACGAGTCCGGAGCGCTCCTGGAAGCCAACCTCGTGATGCCCGCGGACATGCTGGTGCACAACAATGAGCTGACCTTCGAGTTCATCGGCCACTACACCCTGAAGTGCGAAGATCCCTCGAACTCCACCCTCTGGAGTCACGTGGATAACAGCTCGACGATTGAACTCGCGGGGGCCAAGATCCCGCTGCAGAATGATCTCAGCCTGTTGCCGTTGCCTTTCTATGACACAGCGGTCAACCTGCATCCCTCGATTCCAATCGTCTTTGTGAGCCAACCTTCGCCGCAGGCCATGAAGGCTGCGGGCATCCTGGCCTCCTTCTTCGGCGTGCTGGCAGACTATCGCTCGGTGCACTTTCCGGTGTCGATCGGAAACATCCCTGCCGGCAACGCGATCGTGATCGCGGACGCCAGCGGAGCAATGCCTCCAGGTCTTGGGGCGCCGCCGGCATCGGGTCCGACCATCTCCATGCGCACCAACCCCGTGGACCCCTATTCCAAGCTGCTTGTGATCAGCGGTGATAATCCGGAAGAACTGGTGACCGCAGCTCAGGCTCTGGTCCTCGAACATGGCAGCCTGGGTCAAGGCGATTACTACCAGGTGTCCAAAGCGCCCTACTTGATGCAGCGGCAGCCGGATGACGCTCCCCGCTGGCTGAGCACCGACCGAATCATTGATATCGGCGCCGTCTCCCATGCGGCCGGAGATCTCCAGGGCGACGGCAGTGTTCCCGTCAACGTCTTCCTGCGAATTCCTCCGGATCTCTACCTGGATTCCATTCAGAACCTCAGCTATCACCTGGACTACCGGTATAACGGGGTTCCGCTCGCCAACGAGAGTTCCCTGCAGGTCTACGTCAACTCGGCCTACGTCAGTTCGACCCCCATGCCGCACACGGAGAAGGGGTCCGCCGTTCTTTCCACCGTTGTGCCGGTTCCCAAGTACGACATGCGACCGTTTTCGAATACCATCCAGCACAAATTCGTCTTCCAGATCGCGAAGAAGGGTTTGTGCCAGGACACGGCTCCGCTCAACCTGCAGGGAGCGATTCTGAGCAACAGCTTCCTTGACTTGCGTGGCATCCCGCATTGGGCGATTCTGCCGAACCTGGAGCTCTTCGCCAACGCGGGCTATCCCTTCACGCGGATGGCTGATCTCTCCGAGACAGCGGTTGTGCTTCCTGATCAGCCGACCAGCGACGAGATCGAGATGTACCTGACGTTGATGGGTCACTTCGGCGCGCAGACCGGCTATCCCGTCGTCAACGTCACCGTGACGAACAACGACGGCATGCGCGCGGATGGTAAGCGCGACTACATCGTGCTCGGCGGGGTGGACGATCAGCCCGCGCTGAACACCCTGCAGAAGTCGCTGCCCGTCACCATCGACTCCGGCGGCATCAAGGTGCAGGACACGCGCGGATTCTTCGCTCCGTTGCAGCATGCTTGGTGGAAGGTCCGCAGCTCCGACCACGTGCAGACCAGTCAGTTGGAGACCGCCGGCGGTTTACCCGACGCCATGATCGAAGGGATCGAATGGCCCAGTCGCTCCGGCCGGTCGGTGGTCGTGATCGCCGTGCGCGATCACAGCGTCACGCCACGCTTCGTCAATGCCTTCCTCAAACACTCCCAGTCGTCGGACATCTCACAGAGCGTCAGCGTTCTGCACGACAAGGAATTCACGTCCTACCGCATCGGCGACGACGTCTATAACGTCGGTTCGTTGTCTTGGTGGACGCGCCTCACGATGCTCTCCTTGCAGTTTCCCTGGCTGGTGGCGCTGGTGCTCTTTATGGCCTGCGTGTTGATGGCTGCGTTGTTTCGGGCGACTCTGCGCCGTCGCGCCCGGGCCAGACTGCAGGGAACCTATTGAGGATGGAACTCCTGCCTCACCAAGTCTGCATCCCAAGTAAGTGCCTTGCTAGGACCGTTTCATCTTAGATGCTGCACCCGGAATAGCCCCGTAACTGGTGCAGAAAGTGATACCACCGGTGGGGGAAAGACGATACTCTCAGTGGAGGTAGCTGCGCTCTGGGCCTAGCGTAGAGCTTGGACGCAGCGGGTGAAACGATCGATGAAAAATCTGTCCGCATTCCGAGTCTGGGCTCCCGTGTTCTTGCTTGGTGCGGCCTGTTTTTCTCCGTTGGCGTGTGTCTCCGCAACCGGCCAGACCGCGCAATCCGCGACCCAGACGCTGCTCGGACGCGCAGATCAGGATGAGTTGCGCGGGCGGCTGGACCTCGCAGCTCAAGCGTGGGAGCAGGTGCTGCTGGTCGATCCCAACAACACTCAGGCACTCGGCGGCTTAGCCCGCTCCGAGAAGGCCACTGGCAACCTGGCCAAAGCGAACATGTACCTCAGCCGTCTCCGCGCCATCAACCCGGACGATCCCGGGATCGCTCGCGCCGAGCGTACGACCTCGACGACCACCAACAAGGAAGAACTGCAAGAGGCTGGCCGGCTGGTCCAGCAGGGGCAGTATGGCAAGGCCATGGAGATCTACCACCAGCTCTATGGCGACGCACCGCCACCGGGTGACATCGCCCTCGCCTACTATGAAACCGAAGCAGCCAGCGAAGAGGGCCGGGAACACGCCATCGCCGGGCTGCGCGGGCTGGTGCAGAAGTTCCCCAGTGACATCCGTTACCAGGTTGCGCTCGGCCAGATCCTCACTTACAACCCGAAGACCCGGCTGGAGGGGCGGCGCATCCTCGAAGCTCATCCCAACGATCCCGAAGCGGTTGAGGCTCTGCGCCAGTCGCTGCTTTGGGACGCGCAGAATCCTGCGACCGCGGGGGAGATTCGCGCCTATCTCGCGCGCCATCCCGATCCTGCGTTGGTCGATGCGCTGCGCAACGAGCGGCGAGGGAACTACGCGGCCATGACTCCCGCGCAGCGCGCCACCGCCGCGGTCAACGCAACCCGCAGCGCTGCCGACCGGGAGGCTTATCGCGAACTCAATCAGCGGCATCTCGCGGAGGCCGAGCTCAAGTTCAAAGCCATCCTGGCGAAGACTCCCGAAGATGCCAATGCTCTGGCCGGTATGGGGTACATCCGCATGCAGCAGGCCAACTTCGCGGGAGCGATCAGCTTCCTGGTGCAGGCACGCGAGGACGGATCGAAGGACCCGAACCTGCCCGCGGCCCTTGCTACCTCGCGCTTCTGGTACACCATGGCGCAGGGATCGCTTGCGTTGAGCGAAGGCGATCTGGCCGAAGCCGACAAGGAGTACCAGGCAGCGCTCGACGCCCGCCCCGACAGCCCGGAGGCTCTCGATGGCCTGGGCGGCACGTTGCTGAAGGCGCAGCAGCCCGACACCGCAGTTGCCGTATTTGAACGTTACGTGAAGGTGCAGCCATCCGCTCCCCACGCCTGGCGTGGGCTTTTCTTGGCACAGTCGGGTGCCGGTCACGCAGCGCAGGCGCTCGACACAGAACGGCAGTTCCCCCCGGCTGTACGCGCCGAACTCGCCAGTGACCCGCTGTATCTTCGCGCACTTGCCTCTGCGTACAGCTCCGTGGGCCGCGATGCCGACGCGCAACGCGTGCTGCAGGCCGCGCTCAACCTGCCGTTTCCCGCCGACGCACAGAACCTCAAGACGGACACGAAGATTCAGTACGCCGAGCTGTTACAGCAGGCGAAGCGCTTCGATCAGGCGGCTGGACTCTACCGTCAGACCCTCGCAGCGGACCCGAATAACATCCCCGCCTACCAGGGGCTGGTGCAGGTGCAGCATCTCTCGGGTCATGACGATCAGGCAATCCTGACCATCGACGCCATGTCCCCTGAACTCTACGCACGAGCCATGCGCGACGGCGGCTTCGACCTGACGGTCGCCTCCGTGTATCAGGGTGCCGGCCGTCTGGATGTGGCGCAGGACATCCTGGAAAAGACCTTGCAGCAGGAAGCCGCGCAGGGTGCGAAACCCTCCGTGAACGTGCAGATTCAGCTTGCCGGCATCTACCTGCAGCGCAATCAGCCGGCCCTCGCTTTCAGGATTTATCAGCAGGTACTCGCGCAGCATCCCGACTCGCGGCTGGCTTGGAATGGCATGCTCGAGTCGCTGCACACTACCGGCCACGATCGCGAGGCGCTCGAGCAGGTGCAGCAGATGCCGCCCAACATTCGGCTACAACTCGAAAGCGATCCCAGCTACCTGGAGACGGTCGCGGCCATCTACAACGGTCTGGGCGATCCGCCCGAAGCCGCCGTCTTTCTCCGCCGCGTCGAAGATCACTATCACGCGCAGCATCTCGCCGCACCCGCGGACATCGACATCCAGAGCGCATGGGTTTTCTATGCCGCCATGAACGATCCTGCGCTTTATCGCCAGTTGATGGAACTGGGCGGACGGCCCGACCTGACCGACGCCCAACGCCGCACCGTGCAGACCATCTGGACCGATTGGGCGGTGCGCCGTGCGAACCAGGAAGCCGCCGCCGGCCACGAACGCCGCGCGATCGCCATCCTCAACGCCACCGCGCAGGCCTTTCCCGGCAATCCTGATGTCCTGAAGGCCCTCGCCGGAGGCTACGCCCGGGCTGGCGATGCGAAGCAGGCGGTCGCCATCTGGCAGTCCGTGGATATGAAGTCCGGCAGCGTGGACGACTACCGTTCCGCCATCGGCGCCGCTCTTGCCGCAAGCGACGATAAGGATGCGGAAACCTGGCTGCGCTTCGGACTCAATCAATACCCAAAGAATCCCGAACTCCTGTTGCTGGCAGCGAAGTTCGAAGAGCAGCGCGGCGATCCGAACCGCGCCGCCGAGTACTATCGCGCGTCTCTGAAGGTGATGCCAAAGGACGATGCCGGCCTGTCGCTCTCCTCTGCGCTCAGCCAGCCTGGGCCGGCTCCCGTTCTGCCCGGATCTCCCGGCGCCGAGCAGGATCTCTCGCGCCTGCTTGCTCCCTCGGGGAACCCGTACGCCGATCAGCCGGTCGCCATTCCGCAGCCGTATCTTCCCAGCTACACACCGGGCGGCGCCTACGGACCGCCGGCATCCCTGACCAATCCGAGCCTCAATCAACCGAATGCGCCGAGTGTTCCCGCCGCGGCGCCCACCCGCCTGCGCGACTACGTGCCACAAGCGTACGCTGTGGAGCCGCTGCGCCAGCCTGGCTTGCGGCAGGCAGAATTGATCGAAATCCACAACCTCCAGGAGGCCGGCCCGCTGCTCACCCCCGCTTCGGTGCAACACCAGGTTCTTGTGCGGCGCGCGTTGCAGGCGGCAGAAGCAAGAGTTGTGCTGACCGCCCAGCCCTCCGCCAGCGCGACTGCCATGAGCGATGCCGAGCCGGAGCTCAGCCAGGGAGCGACCTTCCGCCGCGCGGCTTTTTTCGCTCCGCTTCCGCAGCAGACGCAGACCCCCACCCCCGCGCCAACCCAGCAGGCGCAGCCGGTCCA
>Ga0116230_10006431_pt1 | contig 11576 bp, 12 predicted proteins | sample S1TSphfallax_3_FD_88678 | JGI IMG/M metagenome (GOLD analysis project Ga0116230, IMG submission 88678) | Host-associated microbial communities from peat moss isolated from Minnesota, USA - S1T2_Fd - Sphagnum fallax MG | ecosystem: Host-associated > Plants > Peat moss > Unclassified | place...
ATGAGGGTCATTACAATTCCACAATGAATGTCATTTGTAAAATTTGATCATTGGACCCTAATGGATGGAGTTCAACTCCTTTACCACCAAGCCACCCCACTTGTTATGTAATAATCTAACTTAGGTTATTTAAATTATATTTCATTTAAATATTACACAAAACTTCAAATATCTAAATTTTCCCATTGAATTTAAGATTTCAATCACCATTTTCTAAAAAATTTAAATTCAAACACATGATTTGTAAATGGAAAAACCTTATGATTCATAAATAAATAAATAAATATATCTTTTATATCTTAAATATTCATTTGATTTCAGAATTTATGTGTTAATGGGGAAAATGTAATTTAAGGATTTATATTTAGGACATTTTAGTTTGTAATTGAAATTGGACTAAGGTAACTAAAAATGTAAATTAACTACTGAAATCAGAATGAGGTAATTGAAAATGTAAAGTGACTACTGAAACCAAAAACACTAACCAAAATGAATTAAGTTGTTGACCATCGACTAATTAGGTTAAAACCAAAATTGACCATTGAATTGTGTCATTGACCAAATTTTTTTGACTACTAGTTTAGTTCCATTTATTTCTATTTGATAGTTAGTTAGAACTTAGTGGACTTCTAGTTTTTTTTGGACTTTTGGTGCCCTCTTGGGTTATTTAAGGACAACCATTTTTATCTCATGGGATCTTGTGTGTTTTGAGATCTTTTTACCTCCTTGAAATCCTAAAATCATTGAAGTTTTTTTACCTTCCTAAATATAAAAGGGGTTTTTTGAATCTTTGTGAGTTTCTAATTTAAGAATATTTTTGCAAATGTTTTCCATTTACAATCTTCTAGATTAAATCTTTCTAGAATTGTTGTTTCAATCAATCTTAGATATTATTAAGTGTGATCTAATCATACTATTGCAAATATTTTCTAGTTATTTACTAGAATCAAATCTACCTTAATACTATTTGTATTTAGCTTATACTACATATTTGTATTCACAAGCTATTAGAATGAATAATGTTTTCTTTCTCCCAATACTAATTTTTTTTTTGTAAAAAACCAAACAACCACCCAAGATACTTTGGGTGCCCTTAACATTTGGTGACCGTATTATAGATACCGAACCAATATTTTTAGCTTTGTACACAATTTTGAATTTTTGATAGAACGATTTGTTCTACCATAAATTTGTGGGTTTTATTGTTTTTAATATTTCTAAAAACCATTTGATTATTTCAACCATGTTTACACATAGTATGAAAAAAAAGTTAGATGACATGTTATAAACAAATCCTGGAAGTAATTCCAACTCTCAACCATAAATATCATTACTAGTGGTAACAAAAGGAGACCTAACAGCATTTCATAGCAATAAGGAGTTGGAGATTATACTTGAACATGCAAAATTGGAAACTGAAGGTGTTAATCAATTGGACCAATGGAATACTCCACCAATGACTTCTAGGGAACCTATTTAGGACTCGACTGTCTTCTGGTCCAATGAAACTCCTATACCAAATTTGAAGCCCAAGATCTTGAAATGATTTAGGTCTGTAAAAGGTTAGAAGGTTTACTACAATTTTAAAGACAATTGGAATCTGATGAGAGTACAACAATTCTTCAAGAATGAGTCTTCACGATCTAGAAGAACATCACCACAAGTTACTAACCACTTCTATTCATAGTGTAGAGGTTTTTGCTTTGATCACTCTTCCTGGTTGCATTTTTTGTCATGGAAAAGGTAATGTTATAGGAAATTGTCCCTATAAGGGAAACTAGTTTTTTGGACACCCAAGTTTTGTTCCTTTTTCCATTCCTATGAATCCTTATCTAGGATTGTCATTTGCGTTTCCAATAGTTCCACCATCAAATGTTTTGTTTCCATTTTGTTTACCTCTTGTCAAATTTATGCCAATTGGAAATCTAATAGTAGCAAATTTGTCTAATTAGTTTCAATTTCCTATCAGTTATATGTATGGTTCAAACATTGATCCCATGGGTAGGATGTTTACACCATGGTCTATGATGGGTGGAGGTTATGTACTAGGTTACCATACACACACCATTATTGTAGCTCCATTGATTGTTGCTAGCCCAATGGTTTCCGTTGTTAAGGGAAATGATGTACGTTGCCCACTAGAAAAGGTGTTGGTTCTCATGTTTGTGATGCCATGAAGGACAAATTTAATTAAAGATCGAAGATTGTTGACATCTGTTCTTTCAAAACCAAGTTTGGAATTGGTTTCAATCAGCATGAAACCTTCATCTAAAAACCACAAGAGGGTGATTGCAAGGTATGGTGGCTCACTTTTGGTGTGACAATGGTGTTTTTTGTTGGGTACCCCTTATTATGGTGAGAAGTATATTTTTAAATCTATTAATTGGTAACTGAATATAAACCAACAACTTTATTATGAAGATATTTGTGTAGTTGTTCATTGATAAAAAGTTCATATGCTAATAGTAATGAACTTTTGAAGTTCAAAATTATGGACTAGTCGGTTGATTAGAATGATAGAAAATTGAAAGGTTCATTTAAAATTTTATTCAAAATTATTTATAGTGACTTAGCATATGAATTATAATGAAATAATACACTTTTATGTGAAAATTTTCCTTAAGAATCATAGCCAAATTCTATCTATGAACTTTTGAATGCCTTAAATTAATTCATATTTTCATAAGTCCATAGCATTGTTGTTTTTCATTCTTTTTCAATTTGTTTTTTGAAAGGTGCATATATTTGGAATCTCTACTTGGGCTCTTAATAATATGGACTTTATTGTTTTAATACATGGAGTTTATTACCACTTAACCAATGGTACCATAGATAATTAAAAATTTAACACTAGAATGTGGACTTTTGTGGAATACAATTATTTTTAAAAGTGAGCCACCATATTGTGCATTTACCCAAAAACCAAAATTAATACCAGTAGAACCGATTTTGGTTGGAACCACTGTGGCACTTGAAAAGGTAGCAAGTGGTGGAAAATCCTTCCACACCATACCAATAACTCATGGAATACTAAAAGGTGGACCGCCTTATGGAAATCCTCCAAATGATGAAGATGGAAGACTTTCATGTGGTGGACCTCGGAACAATGGACCTCCCAAAAGTTCTCAACATGTTTTGTACCCTAATTGGTATGTGAGACCTGTTGCCCCAACACCTCACATGATTCGAAAGTGTCTTTCATACCCTATATACAAAGAAGGTACAGATCTAGATGTTCATGTTCGAGTTTTCTGAAAGGCCATTAATGTAAACAGAGAAAAAGACAATGCAAATATCATTAATTTATTTTGTTTTACTCTATGTGACACCATTTTGGAATGGGGAGAAAATCTCCTACAATTTAAAATTGTATTTTTGTGGAATTGGAGAATGTTTTTACAAATGATATAAAATTGTTCAAATAGATGAACAAGTTTATATGGCATTAAAATCTATTGAGCAAGGACCTCACGAAAAGTTGGAAGTATATTATGAACGTATATTCAAATTGCCCAAGAATCTTCAAGACAAAATTAAGGATAGTTTGTTAATCACCTTCTTCCGAGCCGGTCTACAACCTTACTTGTGTGTTGCCATGGCATTGGCGAAGTGTGACAACCTTTTTCAACAAAAAGAAGTTGATGTCCAATGTGAAAAGAACATGGGCAATGTCAAAGATGACTGGAAAAGCTTGAACCTCCCAACAAATTAAAGAAGGACAACAAGAAGGATTCGATTTGTGGCCATTGTCACAAACCAAATGATACCAAAGAGTGTTGCCATTTTAAGCATGGTATCGCATGAATCCAAACTATGCAGTAATTGTCAAATAAGACTTGGACAAATTATTAGTTGCCAATTTCATTACTCTAATGGAAGAAGTTACATGGCTTTCACCAATTGTGGTTGTCCCCAAGAAAAACAAAAAACTACAAATTTGCGTGGACTTTTGCAAACTAAATGTTGTAACCAAAAAGGATCCATATCCTTTACCATTCATGGAAAAGGTCTCAAATATGGTGGCCAACATGAAGTCTATTTTTTCCTAGATTTTCCAGCTACCATCAAATCCTCATTGGTCCTGAGGATTAGTATAAGACGATATTCATTATGGAATAGGGAACTTTTGTGTGGGTTGTGATGCCTTTTGGTTTGAAGAATGCACCACCTACCTACTAATAGGCGGTTAGTACAACTTTCTACGAATACCTTAATGTTTTTATGAAACTATTTTTGGATGATTTCAATGTATTCAACGATATGAACACTCATTTGGAAAAATTCCATTTATGCTTTAACAAATGCCGAACGTTTGGTATCAACCTTAACCCCAAAAAATGCATGTTCATGGTTTCTCTGGAGTTAGTTTTAGATACATTGTATTCAAGGAAGGCAAATTACTGAATCCCAAAAGATATTAGCCATTATCAACATTTTGGTACCAAAAACCCCCAAGGTTATCCAAGTCTTCAATGGTATGGCTTAATTTATCGATGTTTCATATGGGACTTTACCTTTATTATGGCCCCCATCACCAAACTTCATAAAAAAACTAAGACATTTGAATGAATTTCAGAATGTCAAGTTGAATGGGAAGCCATCAAGCAAAGGTGCATTGACGCCCCAATACTCATTGCTCTTTGTTGGGATTTGGATTTCATGTTCATATGGATGCATCCCATTTGGCGTTTAGTGCCATGTTGGCACAAAATTCAACGGGCAAATGTGATCAACTAATGGCTTATGCATCTTGACTTTTGAATAATGTAAAGAAGAACAACAGAACGGGAAACATTGGTGATGGTTTTTGCATTGCATAAATTCCACCATTACCTTTTGGGCAACAAGTTCATATTTTATGTCAATCACATGGCACTTCTTTACTTAATCAAGAAGCCTCAACTTTATGGTCACATAATGAGATAACTACTGTTGTTTTTGGAATATGACTTTTCAATTGTTTACAAATTTGGGAAATCACATTGGGTAGTTGATGCATTGTCACGGTTACCAAATTTGGTGGAGCCAATTGGAATTCTAGATTAAATGACTGATGTTTTTTTATTTCTTTTGGAACCAATCTCATTGTAAGAGATTCACTCCTACCTGTCAACTTGATCCATTTTAGTTCAATATTCTACACACTAGAAATGGAAATTGGCAATCCGTTTTTTGCCTTATATAATGTTTAATGGACATTTGTATTGGTTGGGCATGACCACCTTCACCGATGTTTGCATAGGGAAGAAATCTTGATAATCGTGAAGGAAATCCACCATGACATTGGCAATGGTCATTTTGCTGTAGAGATTATTATCTACAAGCTCTTGGATGCCAAATACTAGTGGCCGACTATGCATAAGGATGTATTGGATTATTGCCAAACATTCGACGAATGTCAATGCACTAGGAACTTGGTACGTACTAGACTTGCCAAACTTATTACTTCTTTACTAGCTAAGCCATTGATGAAATGGGGCTTGATTTCATTGGTCCCATAGAACTTGTTGGAAGGTATACAAGAAACAAATACATTTTAATGGTTTCGAAGTACACTATCAAATGGGTAGAAGCTAAGGCCTTACGAACCAATATGGCAGCAGTATTAGCTTGTTTCCTTTATGAGTTCATCTTTATTCATTTTGGTTGTCCACTTATGTTGGTTAGTGACCAAGGCACACATTTCATAAATGATACCATTGAACATCTCATACACATTTTTTATTAAAACATTGGACGTCAACAACTTATTATCCACAAGAAAACGGCCAAGCAAAAGCTACAAACAAAGTCATTGGAGTATTCCTCACAAATTGGTCAATGAAAAATAGTTCAATTAGGACGAACATTTTCATAGAGTAGTCTTGTATGTTTACCGAACGGCCTACAAAATCACTACTAGCCATACCCCATATGAGTTGGTTTACGGTTCCACCCAATGATGCCAATTGAGTATCTTCTTCCAACATCAACATCTCAAATGGACCATGATTTCTCTTCAACTTGAATACTCAATAGGCAATTTTCTGAATTGGAAAAATTGGATGAAGTCCGATTAGTGACAATGGAAACCACCCACAAGCGTCCACATCACCATTTCGTATGGGCTAAACAACATTACAAACCTAAAACATTTCCATGGGAGACTATGTTTTATGGTTTCCAAAGACCAACAATTCCAAGTTTGGCAAATTGAAAAGACAATGATTTAGTCCTTACCATATTCAATATTGTCTTCCAAACCATATTGCACTCCTCGAAACAATGGACAAGTTTGATGCTAACCCAATTTTGGTTAACATCAACAAACTCAAGTCGTACCTCTTGTCGATGGAGATTCTTGAGGACTGGAATCTCAACTGGAGGGGAGGAAGGGGCCATGGATTGAAGAACTTGAGGATTCACCACCAAAACTTGAGGATACATCACCAAAATTCTCCATTTCTAGTGAGTTAGAGCTTGAGGATACATCACCTAAACTTTTGGCTTTCAAAAATTCAAAACTGGTGGGAACACCTTTAGACTTTGCTATAGAATTATCTTTACCAAAAATTCCACAAGTCTACTCTGATTTGGAAGAAGGAGACATTCAAAATATCAAAAAATTGGATTCTAAGATTGTTAAGTATTCTGCAGAACCGGAAAAGGTCCTACCGAATCTATCGAGATTTTTCCAAGATCGGAAATGAAATCTATCGACATTTACTAGGACTAAATTTTTCGAGTATCAATTCTGTAACCCTTGATCTGGAGGTAATTGAAGGAGCTACCGAAATACTGGAAACCTCTACCATTCTGGTAGAATGTTCTTTCAGTAGAATTAGCCTTAGAATATTTGAAGATACAAAATATGCTAAAGGAGATTCTGGAAGAAACCAACTCTGAAATGGTGAATCAATGGGAAACCGAAACCTCTGACTTTTCAAACTTCAACCATCCCGACATCTGTTGGTTGACCCCAACAGAAGCCAGAGGAGGCATCTTTAACACACCTCCTCACAACAGTATAAAAGGGCAACCCAAGGAAGCCTCCTTTCACCTGGTTTATCCATCTCATATTGAACTTTCATTTTCTTATTGTGTAGTTTCGTGTGAAGAAAAAAAAGGACATTTTACCATGAAAGGAGGCGTTAAGCAAAGAAAAAGCGCAAGAGATAAGTAGTAGAATGAGAAGAAAATAGAGGCTAATAAAGGATGATGAGGAGGAAGAACTGGATTTGGGCATTTCGAAACTAGATCCGATTGGTAAGAAAAAGGGAGAAAAAATAATGTAGTTTCATTTTCTAGAAAAACATTTTTGTTTCTGGTGATGGATCAGCTAGATAGATGGCAGAAACTCAAGGATACAGTGTGGGCAAAGAAGGTGGGGCTTTCTAGTTTGGAACAAATCCAGTTGCAACCATTTCGGTCGTTGATACAATTTATTTTTAGTGGAGTTATGCGTTACAACCCGGAGAAAATCGAGGCAGAAATCAGAGGAATTTCGGTAGTCATTACTACCAAAATTATGGGAAAGATGTTGCACCTTCCCGTTTCAAGGATCCACATGCCACTTACAATACTGAAGGATAAAGCACAAAAATTTTGTTTGAAGTTCATTGATCAAGAGTTCTGGAACGAAAAAGAAGGGTGGCGAGTTTTTGGTTTCCGAGGGAAATATTTACTTCAAATGCTAGCCTTCATGTAGGTGTTGTGGCTGAGGGGAACTGGAAGCCACTTACATGAGCAAAAAGTTTTTGTTGCTGCTAGTTTTAGCGGAACAATTTCACTAGATCAATTGGGCTAAGGTTGTGATGAACAACTTGCATAGTCGATTGAGGGACATTTCTGGTCCTTCAAAGAAGGTGAAAGACGGCGGGCCTACCAAATTTGGACTCACGCAAGTTCTAGACTTTTTTTTCGGCGTTGGTTTTTAATGGACGAAATCTAGCACATCGAAATGGATTCCAAGGAAGCGCTCGAAGATTACGCGTTGAGCCATGGCGAAGTTAATGTGCCACTGGGATGGAATTCTAGGGCAACAACGAGTAGCCCCCACGTCTAGCCACTTTCGACTCAAATATGGGAAACCGGAATCTACAATCCAGTAGTTGTACCCGAACTAACCGAACAGCTCCAAACTTGGAGTTTAATTTGGTTATGACCACACCAATTGATCGCTAGAACCGGTAATGCAACTCACGGGAAGCGGGCACCTACCAAACCCTGCTCGGAAGCAGGAATGAAGTGAATCTGAAATTCTTCACCGACTCCGAAAGTCACACGACCATCTTTAGCGCTGGACCAACGCCGCCAACATTAGCGCAGGAGCTCAACAAAAGGCTCCAGAAAGAAGCTTTTCCTCAGTTCGGCATCAAAGGTTTTTTTTTCACCTCATGATCTCTATTCTAATGGAAGGTTTTTGGCTGGAACTGAACCCGATCCGATTGATGACACTGAAAACATCCACCCTACCCCAAAAAAGTCAACACCAACAACTCTTTTCAAGGGGCAGGTATCTTTCATCTGCCTATTGATCTTTTCATGTCTTTGAAAAACATGAAGGAACATTTTCAGTTGAGCTCCAGTTTTGAGGAAACGGTGGATGAGTTAAGCCACTGAACTGAGGAGATTTTTGCATAAGAAAAACCTCTTACCACAGAAAGAAAAAACAAAGGTAGAACAGTAGATGGAAGAGTTAGCTAGTTCTAGCAAGTTGAGGGAGAACTAGCAGAAACAATGCTTGGAAAAAAGCTTAGCTTCTAATAGCTGGATTTTGGCAGAGTTACAGAACTGAACCAAAAACCGGAAACAAATAGAAGATTTGGAAATTTGGTTAGCTGCACAAATAATAGCAATGGACTCCCTACAACATAGTTTAATTGATCTAGAACAGAAACTAAAGGTCAAGAAAGAATCTACTCTAAAATTTCAAATTGAACTTGAAGGAGAAAAAAATCTGGTTACGCCTTGCCCAAACCAAACTTAGGGAGGCAAACCAGAAAATTTCCAAGTTGACACAAATTCTTGATGAGTTGTGCTCTAAAGACTCTCAGACCTTCAAGAAGTCTGAGTACGACCTCAGCAAGAGTGAGTACCATCAGATGAAGGCTTGGGCTAAAAACGTTAACATGGCATTAAATTGATTGGAAGAGTACAACTGAATCAAAATGGAGTTGATCATCTTACAGACTGAAATGATGGTTTATAGGCAAAAGATCAAACCGGAAAAGGTAGATCAATAGAACTAGTGTAAAAAATATTTGGTGGGTGAAAATCTTCTAATGTGTACCACATAGGACGAAAAAGGCCTAGTCCTTACTGCAGTACTTCTTACCCTATGTTTTGATCCCCATATAAAATAATGAGTCAAAAGTTGTCAAAGTTTTCAAAAGAATTATATTTTAGACCATTACAATTTTAAATTCCATCATAATCATCCATAAATATGACTTTACATGGTAAAAAAGGACTAAATAAAAACGACAAAAAAAGTGACATTGTGATAAGATTTTGATACACCTTAAAAAATTTCCACCCTAATACAATATTCGTTATGCTTTCAAAGCTTTTTGAAATGATGAAGTTTTGCATCAAACTCACATCTAACACTTTCAAAATGCATATCATGATCACATCTTCCCTAAATTCATGTTTGAAGATCGAACAAAAACTTTGAAACACAATTCTAAGCAAAGTCCGAAACTAGAATTAGAAATTCAACCCGTGCAACCATAATGAAGTGCTACACTAAAACCACCTTTAACAACTCCTTGATTTTGAAGGTGGAATTACACGTAAAGGGGGCATAATGTAGTTTAAGGATTTGTATTTAGGACTTTTTAATTTATAACCAAAACCGGAATGAGGTAACTGAAAATGTAAATTTACTGTCAAAGCCGAAATGAAGTAAATGAAAATGTAAATTGACTGCTAAAACCATAAGCACTAACCAAAACGAATTACATTCTTGACCACCGACCACCAATTAGGTTAAAACCAAAACTGACCACCAAATTGTGTCATCGACCAAATTTTTTTGATTATTAATTTTGTTCCAATTACTTCTATTTGACAATTAATAAAAACTTAGTGAATTTCTAATTTATTTTTGGGCTTTCGATGCCCTTTTGGGGTATTTAAAAAAGACCATCTTAATCCCCTGGGATTTGGTTTGTTTTGATATATTTTTTACTTTTGTGAAATCTTTTTAAATCATTGAGGTCTTTTTACCTTTATAAATATAAAAAGGATTTTAAGAAAATTTGTGAGTTTCTAGTTTAAAAATATTTTTTCAAGTGTTTTCCATTTATAATCTTCTAGATTATGTATTTTTAGAATTGTTGTTTCAATCAAACTTAGATATTATTAAGAGTTATTTTATCAAACTAAATATTTTTAAGTTATTTATTAGAATATCAAGTATACCTTAATATTATTTATATTTAGCTTATACTACATATTTGTATTCACGAGGTATTGGAAAGAATTGTGTTTTCTTTTTCCCAATACCGATTTTTTTCATCAAAACCAAACAACCACCCAAGATACTTTTGGTGGCCCTAACATTATCATGTGACACACTCCCAAGCTCCTTAATAGATTCAAATGTGAATCTAAAGTGAAAACAACGGAACAAGGAGTTAGGGACATGTTCCTTGGCTCACAGCAGTTTGGGTGTAGAGGGGTGTGTTGGAGCTCCAAGATGGGACTAGGAAGAATGACAAGCACTTAATTGTTTGCACGAACCTGCAAACAACCAAACAACAAGTTGGTTAATGCATAGTTGGAACACTTTTAATGTTAAGACAAACCATGGGCAAACTCGGAGTCACAAAACTCACCACAACTTGGACTTGGGGAAAGCCACCACCTTCCCCCTTATAGTATACTTTGTGGCTGGCCACGGGACTAGCACTCAAATGTCATTTTGTCCCAAGACTCCTAAGTGGCAATCTCGAAATTCTCACAATTGGGACTCTCGCAACTTTGGGGGCCCATAACTTCACATGCAAACCTTTAATTGTATGAGGTCTAAAATCAAGTTGTAGCCCTCGTCGAGAGTTTTTCAACAATATGTTGCACACCTTCTGCAGTGTCAAAAATTGGGGCGATTTTTAACTTTTAATGCTTGTGAGTCAAATTGTCAATTTGACTCTCGGCCTTTCTTTTGGCCTTAACTTGTGTTTTAGATGTCCAAATGGGTTATACTAGCCCATTTTAAACATCTATATTCCAAGGGCTTTCCAATGGTATAAAAATTTCTTCAATCCATTAGGTTTTGACCCTTGTTATTGCTCTTTGAAAATTCGGAAGACCATCAGGACTCCAATTCCCAAAGTGGAAGCTCCCTTGAAAGTGTGAGGGTTCATTCCCTCACACTTTCTTTCACTCCTAGGCTTCCTTCTTGGCCCACAACCTTGCAAGCCCTTGCCTTGGTCGCAAGCCCAAGGCTAGGGTTGCAACAATGTTATCCAATTTTTCTTCCAATATATCATAGTTTTATTAATAACTTTAAATTTAAATGTATGAATCCATATAATTTATCCACATAAAATATTTATAAATGGATCATAAATCAATTATATATATATATA
>Ga0116230_10006432_pt1 | contig 11576 bp, 7 predicted proteins | sample S1TSphfallax_3_FD_88678 | JGI IMG/M metagenome (GOLD analysis project Ga0116230, IMG submission 88678) | Host-associated microbial communities from peat moss isolated from Minnesota, USA - S1T2_Fd - Sphagnum fallax MG | ecosystem: Host-associated > Plants > Peat moss > Unclassified | place: USA...
GAGATGAAACCTATCAAGTCAGACGCTTTGTTAAAGTGCATGGTTCAGGTCAAGACCGCTTCGCTTGTCGGCAGTACGGATTTCTGATCTGTGGAAATCGGATGTTATCAAATGCTGTGGCCGACATCATAGCATGACATTTACTCCATTGACAATCAACAGAGACACAGCAGTTCTCCCGCTCAATAAAGGGCGTTTTACCATAATTGACGCCGAAGATTGGGAAAGAGTCATCCAGCACAAATGGTGGATAGATAACGGATATGCGAGAGGCAAAATCAAAAGTCGCAAGATCAGGTTGCACCGTTTCATTGTCAATGCCGACGATGGTGATGATCGATTTGTCGATCATGCCAATGGTGTGAGGCTGGACAATCGTAAAAGCAACCTGCGGCTATGTTCGCATACGGAGAACCTATGCAACCAACGAAAGACGCGCGGAGTAAGCCAATACAAAGGTGTTTCCCATCGGCGGGATCGGGATAAGTGGATGGCGTCGATTGGTTCTGAGGGCAATAAAATTTGTCTTGGCTATTTCACCACTGAGGAAGAAGCAGCCAGAGCATATGACGCAGCAGCGATACACCATCATGGCGATTTTGCCAAAACCAATTTTCCCAAAGGGATGACGGTATAGGTTCTTGAAGAACTCACTTGAGAAGAGTCCCTTTTTTAAGTGAGGTATACCATGACGGTTCCTGTCGGCCCAAGTTTCTTCAACGACGTTTACAACGTCGTATTCACCCTTACGGGTAATAACAGCATGTCCAGTTCAAGTGCTGGAGCTATTCACATTTATTCAGTTGCCAGCATTTCGTTCGACCGCTCCGAAACAGTCCTTGAAGGTGGCGATAACGTCAACCTTCGTCCTGTGGGCGCTCATATTGTCGGCATCCGCGACACTGTGACAATCGAAACCATGGATGGCAATGCCATTGAAAATCTCATGTTCAGCAATGGACAGGGACAACTGACTTTCAACTGGCGAGCGGACGCCCACTACTCCATTGGTGCCAACCAGCTTCCCGACCAGACGGTGCAGATTTCGGAAGTATTCATCAACAAAAAGTCACTGAAGCAGCCAAGCAAACAGCATGGCACATTTTCCATCAGCGGCTTCTGTATGAGTGCGACTGGCGGGGATGCACAAGAAGTCATCGCATTTTCGACGACTTCTTCCCCACAATCTGACTCTGCGAACTAATCGGAGGCTCTTGTGGCCAGCAGACCTTTAAGCACTCCAAGGATACATGAGGGATTGAGACCCCATGTCGATGAATCAAAGTCGGCATGGGTCTTTTTCCCGCAGGTGCAGGCAAGCTACTTCCTGCCGATTGTGAAGCGGTCGCGGTTGATTTCACCCGTCATCAATGACGACGGATCGATTGAAGTCATTACTGAAGACCGCGACAAGGAACTTGGTGCGATGAGCGACCGATTCATCATGGCTCTGGCATCACCCGACAGACACAAAAACATCAGCGTCGATCAACTGAAGGACTTCTATCAACTGGTGTACCGACTTGTAACCACCAACTACGACCTCCCAAAAGAAAAGGTGCAGCGGTTGATGGCGATGAATGAAAAGACGCTCGATAACTTCATTTCCGCGATCTATTTACACTGCACTGGAGTCTAAATGGCAGACCCCATCCAAATCACCCTATCAGTCGATGCACAGAACGCCGCAGAGGCCGTCAACGCCTTCGTCGAAGCCACCCGCGAACAGATCGAACGCGGCTACGGTGGTGCCATCGAAAAGGCACAAGAAAAGCTTAACGCCCTCACTCGCGCTCAAGAAGTCCACAAATCTGTGATTGAGCAAATCGGCACCGCCGTTGAGTCGTTGAAGGCGAAGAAAGACACTGCCAGCCAGGCGGAACAACGCAACATCGATCAGGAGATCGCCAAGCTCCAATCACTATCACAGCAACGCCAGTTGGACATCACCAAGCTTGAAGAGCAAAAAGCCAGGGTGGAAGAAAAGGGGTTCAAGGCAATTCAACTCACCGACGACGAACGCAAGCAACTGGAAAAACTGACTGACCAACGCATTGTAGAACTTGGTGTAGTTCGCAGCCAGATACAGGCACATGATTCGGTCAAGGACGCGGTGGAAAAGGCCAACACCATCGCGGCGGCTGGCTTGGACAAGGTGACCGAACGCCATGGTGTTCTTCGCCAAGTCATTGAACAAGAGCAGCAGAAGTTGGTGGAGATGCAGGAGGCAAAGGCCAACGCATCTGGTGCCGATCAGAAGCGGATCGAAGCGGGCATCGAACAGCAGAAGCGGTTGATTTCACAACGCCAGGATGAATTGCTGCTGCTGGACGGCAAGCGCGTCAAGATCACCGAAGAGGCACAAATTGCTGGTGCAACAAGCAAGGCGGAAATCGACGGCATCAGGGAACGAACACAAGCCTTGCTTGCCGAAATCGAAGTTCAACGGGACAGCATCAAAACACAAACCGCCATGGGCGGTTCTATCAAAGAATCCGCCAGTGCAATGAGCAGCTTCATTGCATCCGCTGGCGGTCTGATCGGCGTCGTCGGTGTTGTCAGTTCGGTGGCGACTGCGATGCAGTCATTGGACAGCCAGATTGAGGCGGTGCGGCGGGAGTTTGAGCAGATGTATGCGGCGTCGGAGAAACTCCGCAACAAGCAGGTTGACACCTTCGCCAGCACTCAAGGTGCTTTTGCCGAACTCGGCATCACCGATCCGAAGGCCAAGCAGGCCGCACTGGTTGCCCTCAGGGAAACGATCCCACAGCAGCAGAACCTTACACCCGACGTTATTGTCAGGACCGCACAAGGCATCGGAGCGGCCTTGAAGGCGGCGGGAATCAACGATCCATCGTCGTCGAAATTTCAAGACATCCTCGGCAACGCCTCACAGGCGGTTTATCAGGGAATGGACCCAGACTTGGTGAAGAATGTTTTCAGCGACATGCTCCGCGACAATCCGAATGTCACTGGCGGTCAGCTTAACTCCCGCCTTGCCGACTTGAACGCCCGCGCAGGTTCACCAAGGCAGGCGAACGAATTGATGCAGATTGCACAAGAACAACGGAAGAACTTTGGACCGCTCGGCCTTGACACTTCCGACATTGAGAAAATGTTTGTGGCGGCAGGAAAAAACGGCATTGCACCAGAAGAACGCGGAGCGGCGGTCAGCAGCTTCATTCGCGGCATGGACCGCCTTGTCGGCCAGACCCCACAACAGTATTTGGAACTCTATGAGAAGATGACGGGGGTGGCTGAAGTCCCTGGGCAGGGTGAAATCATTTCGGCGCGTAAGAAATGGGAATCGCCACAGAAGATGCTCGCCGAAGAAATGCGGATGAAGCACCTGCAAAACTTCGGTGAACTTGATGAACTTTTCAAAGCTGGTGCGGCTGGCAAGGGTGGAGACTACGCCTCAGTGGCCAGAATCATGGGCGGCATGTCGAAGGAACGGATGGAGCAGGCGATCCATGCCAGCGGCGGTCCGAGGGCATTGGGTGGTGGTGTTGCGATCAGGGGTTGGAATGATGTGGCTTTGCCGTCTGGTGGGTCGTTTTCGGCTCCAGCGACGGAGCAGGAAACTGCCGCGTCCGTCAGTGCAGTCAGCGAATTTCAGGATATCAACCGCGACAAGGTGGACCCAGCCCTGGCGTCGTTTCAAGCTCGCATGAAAGTAGAAGAAGACCTTTTGGCCAAACACCCAGAGTGGTTGCCAGATGCCACCAGAAACAAGAATGAAGCGTTGTACGGCACTGGGTGGTTGCGAAATTTCAGGCATCCGATCTCGGGCATCGCAGACAACAATGAAGTTGCACAAAGCAACGTCATGGCTCGCATGTTCCTTGCCGATGCCAAACTGCAAAAAGACATGCTGACAGGCAAGGTGCCAAGCACACCAGAACAACGGCAGCAAATGTTCGACCGCCTCAACGCGGAAGCATATCACATTGGCAGCCTCAACATCAACAGCGATGCCCACAAGAACTCCGCGATATGGAAGGCAGTGAGGGGTGAAACCGATGGCCTCCCAGACATGAACGACGAGGCGGCGGTGAGAAGCTGGATGAAGAACAATGTGGATTATGGCCGCAACACAGAGAGCCTGATGGACGCTGCATTCAGTGGTTTAAGCCATCTTGACCCCATCAACGGGGCGACGCGCGGCGACGCCACCAAGATCAACCCAGTTGCAAAGCCATTGCCCAAACGACCGACGACTGGGCCAATGTCGGTGAACTACAACACCAAGAATATCATTTACGGCTACACAGGCGACTCCGTAAGTAACATGAATCAACCCACCAACAACTACGGATAATAAGAGGGTTCTCATTGTCATTGGTCGAATGACACCGAATGGCAGCACCAACTTATCCCACATTTAATGGCAATCCGATCTTCTGCTCCATCGATGGCTCGGGAAACCGCTTCGCCGAAGGAAGTCTGTGGATTCCCGACTACGGCCAGATATCACAACCTATCCACTTCGAAGGCGAGGTAGGCAACTACACATTGTTCCATGGCTACCCAGACATGGAATGGATTTTTGAGGGTGTTTTGTCGGCACCTACCGCCTCCGCGTTTTCGTCAATCGTCCAGGCGATTCAGACTGTCATTCAATCCGCGACAAGCAGTTCAGCCACTTACTACACCTTGGTGGATACCTACGGCGGAACATATCCCTACGCGCAGGTGCGGCACATGACATGGGTGCAGGCTCCGCACTCCCAGCTTGGCGGCGGCTATGCGGGAGTTATCAGAATCACAGGCGTAATCCAAGGCGACACACAATTTGAGGCAACCTAATGGGACAATATACCGTCAAACTTGGTGGGGTTTACTCCACAGAAGCCGTCCCAGGAACCGTCGGCGACCCAACCGATCCATCGGCTGTCACTTTTCTTGATCCCACAATCATGACCGTCGGTGCAAACGCACTGAATGAACTCAGGTGCATCTCGAATCTCAACAGCGAAACATTCGCATCGTCAACGTCGAATGGCATGTGGATTCAAATCAGCGACAGCGGCAACATCGGCACATCCAGCAGCAGCAGCGGATCAAACACCGTCATTTTCGATGGAGTGATCGTCAACCGCCACATTCGGATTTCTGGCGACACCGAAACAACCGAACTCGTCGCCTTCGACCATGGCTCATGGCTCTTGCACCGCATACCCGTTCATGGCCAGTGGCGTCGGGGATACGCACTTGAGAGCGCCTACGACGGCGGAACGTCGGTCGTCACAGTCGATCCTTCGCAACTGCTGCTGATCGACGCGCCGACATGCTTCAATCCCAATGGCACTCCAAACATGACCGCCCAGTTGTTCCAATACAGCGGAGAAAGCGGCCTTGTGCCGACCTTCCCATTATTCGAAAAGCCATACCGCAATGATGCCACCGCTTCAGGCGTCATGCTGACAGCACAATTCTGGACGCTCTCGCAGGCAATCGTCTATCTGCTGAATGTCACCAACGCCAACTGGTGCATCGATGCTGAATCATTCAATCAGACGGTGATGACTGAAGTGTTCGGCGATTACGACCCAGTTGTCAGCAACATCAACGTCGAAGGCGACAGCCTGCTGGTGGCATTGGAGCGGCTGATGTCACCACACAACTACGCATTTTGGGTGGACCCTGCCCTCAACTCAAATAATTTGCACAACATCAACTTCTTCTATCGCGGTGCTGGTCCGCACAAAACAATCGACCTTTCCCCTCGCGGCACCAACGCCAATGTCAGCAATGCCAACATGGTGTTCTGTGACATTGTGTTGGACAACGCTTCAACGGTGAACTACCTGCAATCGTTCGGCGACCGCATTCTCTGCACAACTCTTCCGACTTCACCAGCGGGAAGCTCGTCGTCGAGCGGCGGAATGATTCCGACGCTTGTGCAGGGCTGGAAGTCAAGCGACTTGGTGTTCCCAACGATTCTGTCTGGCGACACACAGCCGAACTGGATCGATACCACCTTCCGCAAGAACTACTGCAATCCACAACTGGTGACCCCTCCAACGGGGTCGGAAACAAACGGCAGCTATGGCGTCGGTCGGATGTGGATCGTCAACCTTGGGGAAGTCCCCTGGAAAGCGATTGAAAATCTTTCCAGCGACCTCAAGGCAGGTGGATCGTCGAGCAGCAGCAGTTCAGGCGGCATCAACACAACTGTGACGGGGACTAATTCGATTGATCCGCGACGGTTTGAAAATCCCGAACTTTACACAGGGAACTCCGAAGGCGGATATCTGACACAACAGGAAATCGTCGTCGAACTTTCCACAAACGGTGGAAGCAACTGGGCGATTGTTGACCGCAGTGAATACCGCATTCTGCCAAACTCCATGGGCATCGTTTTCACACAGCCCTCCTTGGATTATCTGGGCATCGACATATCGACCCTCGACGGCAACGACACCAGCAGTTCAAGCAGCGGCAGCGGAATGCCAGGCAAAGGGTATTGGCAGGCACTTTACGACGGCACATTGCAGATCAGGATTCTTTGCTCGATCAAATCCGATGAACGCATTCATTGCACCATTGCCAATGATGGCAGTGCATATCCCCTGGCCATCGGTGGTGTATTCAATAATCCTGGTTTCCGTCGAACCATTTACAATCCCGCGATAAACAATGCCACTTATTTTGTCAAGTATCCGCCGCTGCTGAACAACCGCGACGACACTACAAATATAACAGAAGTCAGCCAGGCACAGCTTGCCAATACCAACAGAACGCAGATCAGCGGCAGTGCGGCGGTCCTGTTTGAGAATTATGGTGATTACACCGTCGGCGACGTTATCACTGGCATTTCGAACAGGACCGCCATTGAGTTCTCCGCTGGCACCTTCCCAGGACCAACCGTTATTCACATCGTTTACAAGTTTCAGGAGCAGCAGGCGGAATTGCACCTCGACAACCACCGCACCGCGACGATTGTGAAGCAGAAGGCGATCAACGCAGCGGCATCGATGCGCGAACACAAACTGGGCATCGCAAATCCAACGCCGATGCAGGGTGGCCATGGCGGCGATTATCTCCCAGAGACAACACATACAGGTATGAATCCAAGCTGGCAGAAATGGCTGGAGTCTGGTGGAGGGATGGAATAATGCCATTTCCAACAACAGACAGATTCAAGACACTTCAACAGAAGCTGATCGACGCGGAGCAGATCCACTCTGATGCAGTGATGTTTCGGCCATCGACGATGGCTGGACAGGTGATTGGGTTTGCCACCAGAACCGATGGGGGTCATTGCCTTAAGGTAGTCCCCTACGGTCCCAGCAGCGTCACAACTGCTGGAGAATTGACATTCCCACAGCCGACTTCGGGCGGCAGTTCATCCAGCAGCACCAGTCAATACTACATTAAGGTGTTCCCGTTGGATGCAGCGGCGGCATTGGTGAACACCGCATACCAGATCGGCCAGATCATCACAATGTTCCCGTACTACGGAACAGGTGCAAACACAGATTCCGTAGTCGGCACATACGTCTGCATGTCTACGCCTTCGGGATCGTTTGTCCGCTTCACCAGCGCAACGGGATCTGGCGGTCTTTATCAGGGGTTCATTCAGCAAGGTGCGGCTACGGATTACACATTGACGACAGGATTGAGTGACGGGCCTATTTGCATCATCGTCAATGGTCCCGAACGCGGAACGTCAGCACCCGCCATGGTGCAGAACTTTTCAGACTTCAAATCGCCTGGAACGCTTGTGGGCATCGATTCCAGCAGCGGTCTGCCGATGGTTCTGACGAGCACATTCCAAGCGGTAGCCTGCGACTTGAATCTTACCAGCAGCTCAAGCAGTGGTGGCGGAAATAGCTCATCAAGCAGTGGTGGCTGATCGTCAAAAGGTGTTCTGGAAAGGACTTTTCCCTTCGCGGTTGAAAACACTTGTGTGCCATTAGAACAAAACCACAGCGGACCACTCAACCAAAACCCAATCACAGGCCGTCTTTACATCTCTGGCCCCGACGGCCCGAATTGCGATTGCTGCGGCGGCGGATGGCTTGTTTGCTATCCATGTATGGACGGGCTGTGTCCTAATCCGCAATCCACTTATATAGAATGCTACGATGCTGGTTATTGCGGTGATTTCCCCGACTACTCTGATCCTTACCATCCACCTTGCGTTTGGATTCGATTCAATGATGTGAAAGACACTCTAATGACTGGCAACTGTTATCTCTTTTGGAACAGTCCAAAAGGTTATACAGGTGTTGACAAGAGAGTGTGCTACGTTGTCTGCCCGATTGGAACAGAGCCAGATGGTACACCGATTTTACCTACCCCAGTTGACTTGCCCACAGGTGCAATAGTTGCATCAAATGTGACGCTCAACAATGGATGCGGCAACGAACAATATTGCACCGAATGCTCTCAGTGCGCATGTAACCAAGCTCCTATCGAAATCGATGTCACTGTAAGCGGCCTCCAACTTTACAACCAATATAGATGTACCCTGCCTGATGGTTCGGAAGGTATGTGCGATTTCTTTTGTCAATGGAGCGGTACTATTCCTGGGGCAAGGATGTACCTTAACAGCTTTGGAGCAGTGCAAACCACAGAGGGTACTTGTTACTGGGGTTCGGAAATTATTCCGAACTGTCTAACATCTACCTGCCCAGGTTACAATAATAACGGCACTTATGTTCCACCTATAGTCACAAACTATGCAATTCAATGGTCTTTGGTGCAAAACCAACTGCTCTGCGGTTTAATTGAACAAAATGCGGACGGCAGCTTCGCAGGTTTTGGACCACCTGCATTTTGGGGATATCTCGACAACACTGTCTATATCACACAGCCCGATGGGAGTAAGCTGCCCTTCTACGATTGCAACAGTCCTGGTGGTTGTCTTAATCAATGGTTTCCAGGCGGCGGGGGCGAAGTCGCACAATGCTTCCAAGCTTGCATGACTGTATCTTGTGTCGGTAATGCCACACTGTCAATTCCAGATCCTGATGATTTTCGTCGTTGTCCACCTAGCACTTCTTCTTCTACGTCTTCGATTCAACACTCATCTTCGTCTTCAAGCAACGGTTTATCCAGTAGCAGCAGCAACAGCAGCAGCAGTAGTAGTAGCACTTCGTCATCATCAAGTGGCGGTTCAAGTTCAAGCGGTCGAAGTTCGTCAAGCGGCGGATCGACTTCATCTGGTGGAAGCGGTTCATCGTCGTCGGGCGGTAGTGGCTTATCTTCTTCAAGCGGCGGCGGCGCTGGCGGTTTATCAGCTTCGTCTTCGTCGGCGGTTGTCATTCGCTATTTAAGTTCTTCATCGCAGATAGGACAATATCCATCATCATCGTCTTCATCGACGGCACCTATAAATTGCTACTGCGGATGCCCTCGATATACATTGACGATTTCAGGCGGAACACCTGTAGACGGAACAGTATATCTGACATTTCAAGGCGGATGTTTATGGTCGTCACAATTTATCAAGTATCAACTATATCCAGACGACTTTGCATGGGTTATTCAAGTCATAACACCTACTTGCCAGTTTGCTATGGTCGCGCCGTTGTCAGCCTGCCCTCCAGAAACAGGGTGGACTGTTTGGTCAAACACCTGTTCAGGATCGCCAGCAGTTTCGTTATCATGTTTGCTGCCCAGTTCATCATCTTCTGGTGCTACTGCTACTTGCAACTCGGCTACGCCTTGCACCTACTGTGCGTCAACTCCATCAAACATAGCTTTGACTCTTGCGGATATTATGACCTCATCCGCTTGCATGGCATGTTTCGGAGCTTACTACAGTGCAGCGTTTGGGACAGCTAATGCAACCTATATCTTAACTCAATCGACTAGCAATTCTTGCCAATGGACCGTAACCATTCCATCGCCGATCAAGCTGCTGAAATATTTTGCGGACGGATGTACGGGAATTGCTGTCGATGTGAGCGGGACTATGACATTGACGGTGACATTGCAAAGCCCATATAGTGGGGTCAAGGTAATAATCACCGATACCGAAGGTCACACTTTTCAGTTGTTTGGCGGATCGTATCCGTTCAATGGATGCATTTTCCCTTATACATTGTACAATTCAATCACAAGTGCAGGCTGCGGTGGTACCAGTGATTTGCCGCAATCGTTTTTGGGATATGCGGGGTCCGCAATCATCACACCTTGCGGCAGCGGCGGATCGGGAACATGCGCTGATATAGTGCTGGCCAATACGGGCCAATACTTGAATGACCTTGGTGACAGTTCCTCATCAAGTGCTGGTTGTGATATAGATGCGGTATGGACCTACAACGGCGGCTTGGCATATGCACCAGCAGTTACTTGGTTTGTTTATGGTACCAGCAACACCGACAGCTACCGATGGATCGGGACGCAGTGTGATGGTCATGGGCAAGATGCAGGATTAGCCAACTTTAATTCGATGACTTTCACCATCCCAACTGGTGTCGATCTCTCGACGTTTCAGTTGACAGGTTTTTTCTGCGCGGACAACTGGATGGATACTATCGCAGTCAACAGCACTGCTGTAGACATTGGCAACTTTTCAACGGCTTCATTTGCCTATGGGACTGTTACAGGTTTTGGTAGTGTTAAATCCTATTGTGATTATACGGGATATGGTCTGCCAGACGAAGATGGTTCTTTGAACCCATTCACTTTACCATCTTCCGCGCCATGGATTCATGGAACAAATACGGTGCTTTTTGCAAACGGCAACTCCGATGATTTTGGTGGGATACTTGTCGTTTGGAATAATCCTTGTGGCAGCAGTAGTAGTTCTGGCGGCGATATGATGATTGCGGCTCATCGCGAAGCGATGCCACCTGTTCCAGCGATCATGCGGGAAGCACTTCGACAGACGCGGGATACTGGCTCGCGGGGTGATTGCGGTTGCAATCGCAGTCGCAAAGCAGCTTGACCAAATCACTGAGTCGTCAGTCGCTTGTGAATAATTCTTCTGCATGGGGCGATCCGTTCATCAGTGGTTGATGTCATAGGTTCGGATGAACCTATGACTAATTGTGGGACGCTGGGGAAGCCGTCCAGCTTGATGAGCATGAATCCATCGTCTTCAAAGTTGACATAGGTTGGTATTGTGCAGCAGGTCCATCCTTCCCGCGCATTAAATCTAAACGCTTCTGCATCGATGAGCCACCAACAGGCCAAGTGGTTTGCATCCTTTGCAATGCAGTACAAAAGATAATCTGGTTTGCCGTTGAGAAGTTTGTCGTATTCGGTGGGGAATGGGGAGTTGGGTTGGTGGCGGATGACAAGATCGCCGTAGTGTTTGATCTGATCGGGTGTTCTCACCCGAACCCCAACGGTCTTGCCGTTGGGGAGGACGGCATCTGTGGCAGCACACATATCCTCTTCAAGAGTGCCAAGGCGTATTTCGTCTGGCTGGCAGGTGAAGTGAGCGGCAAGGATTTGAAGTTGTTGAGGTAGGTACGCATCTGCGCACTTACGGCGAAGTGGGTTATATAAGCACATGGTGCTTATCCATTCTGCTGCTGGCGGTCCGTCTCCTTTTAGAAGGTGTGTCAGCCAGAAGATTGAATAAGACAGCGACCGATAGAAATCTGTCAGCA
>Ga0116230_10006434_pt1 | contig 11575 bp, 12 predicted proteins | sample S1TSphfallax_3_FD_88678 | JGI IMG/M metagenome (GOLD analysis project Ga0116230, IMG submission 88678) | Host-associated microbial communities from peat moss isolated from Minnesota, USA - S1T2_Fd - Sphagnum fallax MG | ecosystem: Host-associated > Plants > Peat moss > Unclassified | place...
AGATTAGTTATAGAACAATAATATCTTGAAGGATCTTGGTTTTTTTAAGAGGATCTTTTTAAGATTATATTTTTGCATGGTGAAACATTTGAGTTTTCATAATTCTTCTTTTGTCTTGAGATACCTTTTTATGTAAATGGCAAGGCCACAGTGTGACACACCTGTTGTTTCTCCTAGTCATGAGGATTGACAGGATTGAATGTGACATGAACTTACAAATTTGTCAACTAGATGGTCTTAGACATTTGAACCTGTTTGCTATATCTATTCTAAGCATTCACACCTTATAAGATATACACAACCTTCTCACATATCCACACATATCTACCAGCAGTAATTTCTGTGGCATTTCATAGATTTTGAGTAACACATCTTTTGGTTTGTCAAACCAAAAGATCACATGACACAGGTCTTCCAGCTGCAAGAAATCAATAGGGACAATGGCTAGCTTTCCAAAAGTGCTGAACAACCTACTCAATCACAGCCATCCACCATTGTCCTTCAGTGATTTGGGACATCCAAAAATTGGAAAGGAGTCCTCAAATCAGTGATCTAAGTCATCTGGCAACCAAAATCACCATAAGGTTTTGCTAGTTGACTGCTTATCAACAGTCTTGTTCAGGTGTGCAGCACCCCACTTCTTTGGTAGTTCTAGCTGCAAACTTCCTAAGACAGCGAGAGTTGTTTCCTGTTCAATTGAATTTTCAACCACCTGACCTTATACTGAAATTAGTGCCCGTGGAAAACAGGAAGGAAAAGCATCTACTTGACACATGTGAAGAGCTTTACTCACCTGAAGATTCTTGAAAGTTAATGAAGATTATTAGCATTAACTCATCCATAGCTTTAGCACACGATCCTTGCCTCCAGAGGCCACTTTCTCACCATCCGGACTCCAATCCACGGCAAACACCTGTCAACCAACACTTCTTCCCAGTGAATTTTCTGCCTTCCATAAGACCCCAAAACAGACTTTTGAGATGGACTTGAGATCCCTGAGCTAATGTGATAAATTGGCTCTAGGGTTGTGCAGGATACAAATCTTAACAAAATACTGGGTTGCTGAATCTGGACATCAAGAGTGATGGTAGTCATCCCCAGATCAAAACCACTCAAGTTTCTCAAGAGGGCAGTCCCAAGATACTCCAAGGTTTGAGAAAACAAGTCAACTTGTCCCCTGCCCACAATCCTTATTAAAACAGAGCTGCAGTAGTCAGAGATTTCACAGAGGAATACCTCATCAGCATGGCCAGGGAGATCTTCCCGCAGCTTCAAGGTCTTCATATCCCACATCTGGCAATGTTACCCCAAAGATTACTGCATCCTTATGAGGTTGTCACAAATATTTAACATAAGAAAAAAGCACAGTAGTCTCAATTTGCATAATAAAGTATCTCCAAAACCTTTGTGTCCCTAGAGTTGCCATAACATATATCAGCACAAAGCTTGCACAACAATTTTGCTTTGCAGGAATTCAAGTACATGTTGGAGATTCACCTTCATAGTGGAATCTTTGCTACCGCTGACCAATAGCCTGCTGTCAGCAGACCAACTGTCACATACAAAGTACATAATGGTTAAAAGGCTTTCCAACATAGTTTGCATTCCTTCTCACTCATATCTCCCTTTAAGATATGTTGTATGAGACAGCATGGTTACAGCAATATTGATCAATACCCTTGGTCTTGTTCATGACGGATGGACTTACATTATGATCAAAGTTTGATTGTGTCTGAGCAAGCTCAAAGAAGACAGGAAAAGGAGGCCATCAAACCTAATTTGGTATACAGGGCCAACATGGCCACGAAAAGTTGTGATGAATTTGCCAGAGTATCCATCCCACAGTTTCACTGACTTGTCAAATGATGCACTGGCTACCCACCGCCCATCAGGTGAGAAGTACACATGATTCACTAGCTGCAATGACAGCAATTCAAGTCAACTCCCATCAAAGCCATTATTTCCACCAATGTGAATGAGGTGATTCTTATGTATATTCAACATTTCACCTACATTTGAACAATCTGGAAATGGGAACTCTTTGCTGTTGACATAGTGGACAAAGCTTTGACCCACATGACCTCTTAACTGCCCAATAACAATACAGCTTAGTGTACCAACAATAGCTATAATCCCCACAGGCTGAAAACATCATATTCTGCTGAAACTTCATAGACATGCAGGTCCATTCATGCTATCTGGTGGGCTGTCATGGGGGAGCACAAGGGAGCAAACTACCTGCTGATGACCAGTCATGCGAGCTTTTGAATGTTTTCCAGTTGCTGGTTCCCACAGGAACATGGTGAAGTCATCTGATCCTGATACTAACCGCTCGGGGGAGTCACGTTTTGCTGCTGTATACCTAACAAGTGCTGCCTACACCCAATGCAACATAATGATCCTGTCATGCTCTTGACAATAGTCATCAGTAACAAGCTAATAGGAAAACAATCATACATATCAGAAATAAAGTATGCAATAAAATAATCCAATTCCAGATACTCTGTAACTGGAGAACTGTTTGACATGCACCTTCTTCATCTCTTCTGATGAAGAGTATTGTTTGCCAGTATGATCAAATGGTCCAGTTCGCAACACATATTCTGTGCTCAATGCCAGTGTGTTTACCCAATGCCCATGTCCCTGCATCCTCAACACCAATCCACCATCACCATCTCTCCCAGACACAGAAGCCAAAAACCAAAAGCAGGAAGAAACATGATAATGCATATATAAGAAATGTAATTGATGGAATTACACTCAAGCTCTCTTGAGATGCTCTTCATGCTTAAAGCAACTTGAACAGTATCTCACTAACAAATTTACTCTAAATATGTGTCCACAAGAAAGTGAGAAGGCCCATCAGATTTTTCTGCCCAAACTATGCCTTGGTCTGGGACTAGTCTCAGACCAGATACTTCCAGAATGCTTGCCTACGAGGTATATCTGCAACAGGAAAAGAAAGAAGAAGACCTTGAGCTCACGAATTAGCTTGCCTTGTGTAGTTTCCCAAACTTTGATGGTGCAATCCTGAGAGCTGCATGAATCACAAGTCCTAATCAGGGCTAGACATGTACACATCTGACCAATTCTGCATTTTGAGCATGTCACAACTAAGACAATTGAGTGGCAACAACTTTACCCTGAGAAAATGAACCCATCTCCACTCCATTTCACACAAGTGACAGCCAGAGTGTGGCCACTGAGACACAACACAGATTTCTGCAGCACTGTGTCCCAGATTCGCACATCACCATCTTTACTTGCACTTGCAAACCGCCGACACGGCACCTGGAGGTGGGCTGGCTCCCATGCTACTCCTGTTATCCACTTTCTGTGTCCCTGCCACCTCACACGACAGAAAGGATATTCATCAGGTCCCTTGTGGAGAGCCAGACTTCCTACTCTCAGTATAACATGTGAATCTAATTCACCAGTATTCTCATACTGAATATTATAATATTTCCCAGTCTGAGTTAAAAACATGCTTCCAGGTATTGCACTACAGAAAGGTGGTGAAACCATCTTCAGATATGTCAAATCTTCTGAGATAATACAAAGAATCTCTGAGTTGATTACAGAATTGAGAACAAACACCTGAGAAAACAGACTCCACCTTTAGACTGCCACACTGAATTCACAGCATAGGAAGAACATCATACTGTCAATGGGTTGCCAACTGCCTTGCCAGTTGTGGGATCCCACATCCGAAGTTCTCCATCTTTGCTTCCACTCACCAGTTGTTTGCAGTCAGGGGACCATGCAATGCATAAAACCCAATTTTTATGCCCTGTTCCAGAGCATGCCCTCTTAGTCTGCCAGCTCTACAATGCTGCTGCCACATGAACTGTGTTTCTAGCTTCTAGTACACACGATTGCATTGGTCATGTGTTAGCTACCAATTCTGATTTGCAGTACATGCCATCAGACACTGTGCCTTACACCCATTTGCCTAACAAACACTTCAGTTTTGAAGGGGAAGCAGGGTAGACCAAACCATAGTGAAGCACAAGCCAGAAATGCATACCAAAGGTCATATCAATATCCCTGTAAGTATAGAGAACTCCCCACACGTACAGTTTGAAGCTAACTGAATAGAAAAGTGTGAGACAGCCTCAAAACTAATGATTATGAGATTAGCAACCAAACAGTAAGAGGTCACAATAGCAAGCTGCAAGAAGCAAGAGAAGAGAAATAGTGTAAAGCACAGTCCCTCACATCAACAGCAACATGTGTAGCAATGAGCAACTAGTATAACATCCACCACAAGATCATAGCAAACAAACAGCACTTGAAAAGCTCAATATTTTCAGCACAACAAGGTAGAACTGCAAACCATAGCAAGTGAAAAGTGGAGTCTGAGTGTAGATATCCCAGAACCGCACAGTGGTGTCCCCAGATCCACTTGCTAGCTGCCTGCTGTCTGGACTAAATGCTACAGAAAGCACTGCCTCTGCATGTCCTGTATCAAAAAGGGATCCTCAGAACAAAGCCCTGACATCTCCTGACATCTACTGCCCATGATGAGAAGAGTTGTCTAATACATAGCAGTGGAACAACTCTATTGTGTTAAATATTGAAAAAATCCCAGATATGAAAAAAACAGGGACCTACCAGCAATTGTAGCAGAACAACGAGTGACAGGCTTGATGCGGAAAACAGCTTGGGGCTGATACACAATTTGCAAAATTTGCTCCACCGATACTGCATATGGTCCAAATTATTTCTACTCCCTTAGGTTCCTCCATCCCCCAATACCAATTCACCATCCAGATTCAAAGCAAGGTGCAAACCTTTGACAAGCCTTCAGGTATTCAACAACAAAGAGATGCTTGCACCTTTATTTTGAAGTAAATGTGCACCCAAACTGCTACTCAACTCTTTGTCATTGATATAGAATGCAAATGGCAGCTTCTCTTCCTGTCATGCAACCACAAAGAGAGGTGGTCTGAAATCCAGGAATTGAACCAAAGCAAAGATGATATAAAGTTTTTTGGAGAGGAAGTAAGCCCAAAGCCTTGTGGTCATCACAAGCCTACCTTAAAAATTTACTTGGTTCCAAGCAAGATGTTGTCCATGCTCATCAAACCAACTACTATACTGACTCATTGTCTCAACTGCGTAGTGGGGGTCTTAGGAGTTCCAAGTCCCGTCATGGAGATTTTTGCAACAGAAAAAAATTTGCACTCTTCTTACGGCGGTCACGAATTGCCACCTCCGAGAAAGAAACCAGCAGCTCAAATAAAAGCCACGCTTGGAGAGAGAGGACCAAAAAAACTTACGGTTTGAAGAATCGTATTGAGGAGCAGTTGAAGCTCCTTGGGACCGGCATCCTGTGGAAGATCCAAAGGTGGACCTAGAACCCTTCCTTCCGCATCTGCTAAAGAACATATGATGTTGTTGGCTGGCGACGCGACTGTAATCGTTGCCATCTCTAGACGATCCTTTCTCTCTCGCTCTCAACTCTCAACGCAACAACAGCAACCAAGACGAGAGTCTGTTAAACCCTAAACCCTAAACCCTAAACTCTCAAGGGAAGAGTACCCTTGTGTTTTCTTTCCACGGTCAGAAAATTTCCTGTTCGTTTAGAGGGCGGGTTATATGGAGAATTTACACTTGAAGGGCCTTCTTTGTTGGATCCCTAGGGCCAGGGTTGTAACCATTGTTGGTCGGTTATTGATTTTTTAAAATAACCTCCGGGTAGGTCTTTTGCAATTTTTTGGGACCCACACAGGTTATCAATAATCAATATCAAGTTTTTTAATTATTTTAAAGGTTATCCAAAAAATTTGAGTAGTAACCATCAGTTATGCATAAAGGTAAGCTATCATGTAACTAGTTGATAACTGCATGTTATCCTACCAATTATGAGGTTCTTATAATTTCCTGTTTTTAATTTTCTATTAGATTTTAAAGATTGATAATCTACTTGGATGATAAATGGGTCATCCAAGAATGTTATTAAACTTTTGGAAATTTGATACCAAGCAATTATGAAAAAAATCAATAACCGAGTAATAGGTTATTAATAATCAACTTGGTAACTGGGTCAAAACTCCATAACTAGCTAACATTAGTTGTAACACATAATTGATCACAAACACAAGAATTTGTTTTTTTAAACAAAAATTTATTTATTTTTCATCTTTACATACACCACTGTTTTTCTTCAGGTTTCTTCTATAAAAGAGCTTTTTCTTTTTCTGGACTGCAGGCAGGATTTGTGAGTTACAAACTTATGAAATTGTTTTGCTTGAAATACAAAAGACTATGCAAAACAAATAGACACCAAAAAAACCATATGAAGCATATTCATGAGCACATATTCAATATCAAAAAAGTTCTTTGGTGTTGTTCAAAATCACCATGCTTTTTAATCTAGCTCAAATTGCAATCAAGTAATAATTGCTTTCTATCTAAGCTGCTTTTGCTTCAATTTTGTTTACAAGTTTATCATAGTTCAAATTCTTTGTGTTCTCAATGTGACCGCATAAAATTTTAAGGCTTTTAAACTTTCTATCATTATCAACTTTTTGCACAATGACGGTGAAAACCTTTTTGTTGTTGTTTGTTCCTTTATATTAAACATTGTCATAAGAGGTTGAAGAAGGCATGTGAAGTAGAAGATTTGTTTGTTGTTTGTGTATAACATAGGACTTATACTATGAGGGATGTGGATGGTATGACATAACAAATATGAAACTTCAACAAGTGGAATTTGGAAAGGTTGCAACTTTGGACAAAAGGGGAACATCAAAATGATGTTGATTGGATCAAAGGTAAGTTATTAGCCTATTGGTTTGGGGAATTTGCAAGTTTTGTTGGGCAACTTATGTTGGTAGTTGTTGTGTTTTTCTTCCATTACACCAATACCTACTTAGGGCAATGTGTTATGTACTTTTGATATTATATGAACGATTGGTGCCGAGAATGATGAGAACACAAGGTGGTCCAAGTTGTAGCAATTTGGGCATGTAAGCAATTTTATATTCATGCATTTGTTGGGGAGGATTTAAGTGATAAATCAAAGCCTAGGTGATTAGTTATTTGGAATGCTTAGTATGAGAAACCCATCAAAAATATTCTTAAGTTGAAGTAGGAAATTAGTGAAATATAGGATTTTGCCAATTTGCAAAACTAATCTTACACCCTTGAGTCCACATAAAAAATCTTGTCTATACTCGTAGTAGTTTTTGCATAAACTGTATGCTTTCCATTTGTTTTAGAACTATCACACTTTTGACCCACTTGTTAGGTGGGAAGGGGGATTGCTATAGCAGTGTTGTAGAGAGAATGTGTGTGAACTAATGAATTGCATGATAGGGGTGGGATTCTAACAACTTAAAGGACTAAAAGAACACCAAGGGCTAAATCTTTGGCTAAACCTGCAACAATCATGAAATAAAAGTTTGATTTAATATCAGAAAATATTAAATAGTAGTCAAATAGGCATCATCAAGATCTTCAATTGAATGAATTGAGTTGTGTAATGAATGTTGTTGCAACAACATTATGTTTCAATTCTTATTGAACTTTTGTCTAAGCAAAAAATCTAGGTTTTTATTGTAAGGTTTCTTCTATGGCTTAGGATTCAAATTCTACAAAAAAGGAAATCTGAGTATAGTAAATGGTTTTCAATCATGTTCTTCTCTTGCTATCTTATGTGGTCACTCCTTTTAGGTTACAAAATATTTTAATATGAAATCTATAATATAACTCTATTTTAATCAATAGTTCTACAACTAGTTAGCCTTTACAATCTAATGAAAATCAATGATTAACTTTAGTTGACAAGGTTTCATGAAACTAGCATCATGAACCTTCACATCCTTCCAAAAAAAACCAACCATCATAAAAACATGAGACTCACATTTTTACAATTATGAAATTGATAATCAATTTAAATACTAAAGTTTCAATATGTTTAAAATCACTAATTGTTAATTGCAAGAATCAACTTTTTCATAAATATGTTCTTCCCTTTGACAAATTGCACACACTTCTCAATAAGATCATAAATGATTGCACATGTTTCTTGGTAAGATCATATATAATCAATAGATCATAATGTAGCAAAACTCCCAAAATTTAACATAAGATACATTTGGGCTTTAAAATGTTGATAGTTTGAACCTTTTGATGATTATCTAAAACAAGACTAGGACACCAAATTCCAATAAAACATTCAACATCCTTCGATTCAACTTTCTATCCACAAGATCAATTCATAACATTTAGAAAAAAAATTGGGTCCAAATTAAATAATAAAAGCCAATTGCATCAAAGATTAAGCTTTATTAGTAATCTATATTTTTAAAAAATTAAAACCATAAGTTACAAATTGACTTAATAATTTTGGCCCAAAAAGACGTTGCATTATTCTATTTTGTAAAGATGTACTTCCAAAAAATTCTCTTGAAATATTTAAGGTATTTCAAGTATTTGAAAAAAATAAACAATGAAAAACATTGTTCACATTGCTTTAAAAATGCTTTTGGGATTTTATACTTATTATAAAAACATTTAAATAGGTATAATGAAAATAAAACCTATTTTTAAAAAATTATAATACATTATGAATATTGTTGTATAAGTCCATTCAAAAATTTCAACATCAATTTAAATTTCATTATTAAACTAAAAAATTAAATATTGATTACATGTTCAAATGACTTTTAATTATACCCCATTTGAATTAACCCTTCAATCCTTTAAAAAAATATTTACATATTTTTAATTAAAAATTAAAAACTTAAATACACATATAAAGTTTAAAATTTTAGATTAATACTTCAATAACTCATTGTTTAACAAATTTTTAATAAAAAAACCTTTAAGTGAACTTCCTTCTATTTAGGAGTCTCCCTTGCAACAATGCATTATAATTAAATTGATTATTAGAATAAAATATAGATGTTTTATTTTTACCCAACAACCAATATATTGCACCTTATATTTTTATTCATGTATTTTTTTACTTTTTAAAACTAGTGTCCCTCTCGAGGTACCAATGTTTGTTCTTTCCATAATAGCAATGTCTATTTTGTTAATGTTTTTCTTGCCTTTAAGTTCATTAATGTTTGTTATAATCATAACATGGATGCCAAAACTATAATTTTCCCATGCATGTCTTTTGAAACCAAAAATCATTAAACGGTTTGATTGATTTTTTTGGCATGTGATCCTTTTTCCTTCTCACTCCATATACATCATGCTTCATAATCTCATTGTAACATGTTATAACCATCAAATTAGGACAATCAACCACAAGTCTTTGATTTTTCACACCAAAATAGTTTACATCAATTTTTTAGTTCTTTGAAGGTGATTTACTATACTTTAAAAATTCATTCGAACCATCAAAATAAAAGAAAAAATTACATCGTCCACTTGTCACATTTTTTGTTAGCATGAATAGAAAATGAGCATACATGTACATAGATATATCATCTTATTGGTGAGCCCTTGAGAAGTCTTCAAAAAACACTACTCAAATTCTAGCATTAAAGCCTCTTGGTCCAATGTTATACTACTGTCCTTAACTATAGAACAAACAAAACCCACTTTGATTGAGCAAAATGATTTCATCAACAACTAACTTAACTTTAGGGTAGTGCACACAAGTAAAAATATTAACTTTATTCCTAGCATAAAACCCATTTCAAAAACACAATGTTCTTGCTTTGCATAATAAGATTTTCAATAGCACATTATACATGTTTGAGATTGTTGTAAGAGGATATGGTGTATTGTCTTGTTTTATAACTCGAAGCATAAAAAAAGCTTGTGTACTTTCTCCACAAAATGAACATAATATTTGTATTTTAATAAATTAGTTATATCAAGATTAAAATAAATTCATGATGTTCATGAAACTTTCTAATTGAACATTTTTTATTTCTTAAACTTTTGATGCCTTCAATCTCATTTCAAGATCTTGGTGGTGTCAAATTTTCAAACCTACACAACTTTTTTGACTTTACAACAACCTTCTCAACATCATCAACACTTTAGAAATCTTCTACTTAATCCTAAAACTTGAATTCAAGAAGTTCATTCCCCAAGGGCATGAAATAAGTTTGCAAAAACATCATTATGTAATTTGTGCAACTAAGAATAAATCTTGTAATGATAATTGGACCCACATTCTTGACATTTTTATTAACAACATAATTAGATATAATAGTTTCATTCCTAATAAAAGGCACAATATCAACATGTTTTTCAACAAGAAATGACATTAATTGTGAGAAAAGGTAGAAAATCCACATAAGCTACACTGTTGAAACAATTCATGACTAGTTTTATTAAATGAGCCATTGCTGCTTCCTAAAACAATTATTCCTAAATAGTCTTGATAAGTTGATTTGGTAAACATGGGATTGGTCAAATGAATAATCCTAACATAAATGCTAGAACAATAGTGCATTGACAATGTTTTCACTTTGTTGATTTTAAACATGAAAAACATTAATTACAATCTTTTTAAAATGTTGAAAGATATTTTATATTCATCATATTAATTTCAAATTGTTTCAAATGCTAAATTAATAAATTAAAAACATTATTTTTCAAATACAACTAACATTTTCAACAATAACTCAATTTATTCAAAACTCATAAACATACCAAATTTTTTTTTGATTGTGTCAAAAATAACTCTTATAGCATGGTTCATTGTCAAATCTTAAGTTTTCTAATCAACTTTAGTTTTCATAGATATCAACAAAAAAATTTAAAATATATATTTAATCTTTACATAGCCTATTGAGGCACCTTCTTATAAATATTCCAATAATTTGGTCCTATATTATTTAGGTTTCATCACAAATCACAATCATGCCCTTATAATAACAAGTTTAGATAACATTGTTTTATGAAATTCATATATTATCTTTTACATGCTTATACACACAAATTGAATCTTTTGATAAAAGGATATTTTTATTGGTCAAAATGAAAGCTTGTTGAATGATGCTTTTGTATATGCCTTGTGATATGAACGAAAATATATAATACTATAACTAAACTTTTTGAGTTTCTAAATTTTGAGCTGACTTGGAATTATTAATTAAATTCATTTCATATACACCAACTTCACAATATATATGGACTTAAAATTAGCTTATTATGTAATGAACCATTTGGCAATTTGGTTATGAATAGTCAAATGCTATAATTGCATGAGAATGCACATTCTTATTGGACTAAAGTAATATGTTGAAACTCTTTATTCAGATGCACAATTTTCAAATCAAAAACTTTGTGTGTCCTTTTAGTTGTGGGAAGAACATTAATGTAAGTAGGTTAAGCCTAGTCTGGGTGCATGGTCTTTTGAACCTTGCACCACAATTAGAATTAAGTGATGACAAGTTGTGGTGAAAAGAGGAAGCATATTGTTAAGTTGAAGAAGTTGAACTAATGTTGTCCAATTACAACTTTTGTCATGGTAGGAGAACTTGGACAAAGATCATGATATAACATGTTATTACCTTTGGGTGTGATCAAACATTACATAATGTCAAACTTGACCAAAGTACTTGATCTTTTTGAAATATTGGTGAAATATTTAAGA
>Ga0116230_10006435_pt1 | contig 11574 bp, 6 predicted proteins | sample S1TSphfallax_3_FD_88678 | JGI IMG/M metagenome (GOLD analysis project Ga0116230, IMG submission 88678) | Host-associated microbial communities from peat moss isolated from Minnesota, USA - S1T2_Fd - Sphagnum fallax MG | ecosystem: Host-associated > Plants > Peat moss > Unclassified | place: USA...
ACCCTCAACCTTTCCCCATGACTAGTCCTTTTCCTTAAGCAACACCCATACTACTATTTATTAGGTTCAGTTTGGCTCATGAGGTTGATTATAGAACTAGAAATTAATAGATCTAGTAATATGGAAATTATGGAATTAAAAAAAGGTCACAATGGAAAAGTTGTTAGTTTTGTGGTTAATTGTAAATACACTTCAAGGCCATATTTATGATAAATGAGACAACCTAAGTAGAATAAAGGGATGCCTTAATGATAAGGTTAAGTAAATTTTAGATTCAACACATCAACAATTTGAAGAAAAATAGGAAAACAAAACATAACATAAATATGCAGAGTTGAAAATAATAGATCTAATATTATGTTCAAATTCTAGGGTTGGAAAGGGGACAAAATGGAAAAGTTGTTGAATTTGTGTCTAGTTTTTTATGGATTTTAGGGCCATACTTATGATTTGAAACAACCTAAAAAAATAAAGGGATGCTTTGATGATAAGGTGAAACAAATTTCAGAAATTCAACACAAAAATTGAATTTGTTGTCACTGTTGCAAGAATCACACCATAGGAATAGTCACACATATAACATTAAGTGACCTTCAATGTGTATGCTAGCAATTAGCTACCACTAAAACACATGGACTATTGAGGGAATTTGTGTGGAACCAAGTGGAATATATTGTTACTCCAATGTGCAAAGATGGGTTATTAACATAATACATTACATTGGCCATATGGATTGATTGGCTAATCCGATGTGGTAGGATGGACTATTTAGAATATAACTTGAGCAAGATGGACTACATGGCTATTCCAATGTGCAAATATGGACTACTCATAATACATAAAGTAACAAGATGGACTCATTAACTACTATAATAAGTGAGGATGGACTACTTAGATTACATTATGGGCTAGATGGACTGATTAATGGATTTTATGAACTATTAAGCAATCTTCAACTAATGGGGTATGGACATTTAATATTACAAGGACTAAAATGTACTCTATTTGGAAAGTGTGGATTCCAAGCAAAAAGTTTATGGATAACAAACATCAAAATAGTCACACAATGGAAACAAGAAATCAATTATGATTGAGTTATTTTGATACTTGTGTTTCCATTAGGAAATGCATTCATTTTTCATCATAGACCATAGCTTCCAATCTTTTGCGTGTCACCTTTGATTTGTTTAGGTTGATGCGAGTTTTTGCAACCCATCAATTGATTATAGCCTCTTTCACCAACCCAAGTAGCCCGTCTATCCTTTTTTTCCTCATAGACAATGCCACAATGAAAAACCATTAGCATCCATAAGCATCCTCCATGAGATAGCTCGCATAACATTTTTGTGATGGACACCAAGTGTTCTTGCAACACCCCTAATTAAAGATGTAGTATGAACACTAATTGTAGTAGTCAAAATTGCATGCTTAGTTACAAGTTGAACATCACATTGCACACGTTTGTTATCATCTAATGTTTTTTGCCATCCCAACAATCACTTCTTGCTTAGCAATGGAAAACTTAGCAAGAAGGATATGGTTAGGTAAATCCATAGAAATACTGATATAAGATAGTGTTTTTCCTATAACAAGTTTCCAAGTTTTAGGTTTAGGGTATATCTACAATTTTGGTATGATATAATAAAAAATGTCTTTTGTTACGCATCATTATTTTCGTTCATCCATCATTTGCTCATTAGCTACAAGTGCTTCTTCGACCACTTATTGTTGTTGTTGAACAACTTTGGATAAAGCCCAATATTAATGCTTATGTGCATTTTGACTTGCAAGGTTAGTGGCAATGGTTTGTAGATGCTTTGCTTCGGTAGCTTGTATGCTTGTGTCCTTTTTTCAGCGTTCCTTTGAGAACCCATCCTTCAAACCCTAAACCACCAAATGTTTGCCAACATGCATATACAAGCAAACATCTACGAAAAAACATGTTTGAAGAACAAAACATCACATGATTTTAAGGAGTAAAACAAATGATGCTTAAGTCTAGAGAAAACATAAGTTCATGTCCAATGCTAGAAGGATTCGAAGAAAATTGGTCACTTCATGTTTGTTTAAATCAATACATTACAACTTCCCAAGCTTGCCAATGCCTATTGCACTTCTACATGATGATTATCACAATAAATCCACCAACCACCTATCAAAATATATGTTTCTTTCTCTTTATTACAAATCATAAAGAATGTAATGATCATGTTGATCATCACATGTATTCAATCCAAAGGGAGCTAGGAAGGCCCAAGTTTTTTCAAGCTCATTATTTTATTTATTTATTTATCTCCTCTTTCTTTTTCTTCTTTCTTCTATGTGTTATATTTGTTGTGACTTAGGAAAAATGCATCACATGCATTTAGTTCAAAAGGAGCTTTGGAAGGCTTGAATTTCTCAAAACTTTCATTTTTTCCCTCTCCCTTCTTTATCTTTATTCTTTTTTTTCTCTTTCCTTCTTTTGTCTTTCCTTTTGTTTCCTTTTTTCTTTTTCACCATTGCCATTTAATTCAAAAGCTTTCAAGGTCCTACAAGCTCTTGACGTTCTAACTTTATGACTTGCCATATCCAAATAGTTAAGTCCTAACTTTATTAGTCACCATAACCACTTAAACCCACTTCTTTGAATCACCACAACCACTTAAACCCAACTCTCCATTTCACCATATCCACCTTAACCCATCTCTTTGAATCACCATATCCACTTGAACCCACATCTTTAAGTCAACATAGCCACCTAAACCCAACTCTTTGAGTTGCCGAAGCCACTTGAACCCACCTCTTTGAATTGCCATAGCCATAAGAACCCACCACACACCCCTCCCCCCTACAATTAATCTTGTTCAAAAGTTGATCCTGACCTTTTTAAGATGTGCCCAACAACCCTCATTCTTGCCATTTTTTGTTGTTGAACATTTTAAAATTGTTGTTTAGATGTGAATCCTAAATTAAGCCTTCTAAGACCTAAAGGCGGGGCTTGATAGCTTGCTTTAAAATTGTTGTGGAATTGTTCACCTCCCTTTTGTTTGAAAATTGCCAACTATTGGTTTGATATGACCACATGTGAGATGGAATAATCCATTAATTGTTCCTTGCCTTGGGTTTTCGTTATTAGCAATTGAGGTAATGATATTAGGTTAATCGATGTGAGCATTCCTTGGGTTTTACTAGAAACACTTAGGTCTTTTAATTTAAGACTAGGATCCTCCAAATTCACCACTAGCTTGAATCTTGTTCATTATTGCTTGACATTGGGATGGTAAGGCTACAAGAAATTTAAATGTAATATAGAGGTGTGGGTGAAGAAGGGCCTTCAATTGTAGGAAGAGCTAAGATAAAAATTGTGTGAAAAGTCATTATAACATTCAACATATTTTTGATTTCTACAACTTCATCCTTAATGTCATTTACCAGATCTACTGCATTGGAAAAGGGTATGCATTTTCATGATCCTCATCTTTTGTTGCAATGAACACCTCAATTGGATTAAACTTTTCAACCGTGGCAACAAGATTCAATGGCCACATTTCCCATACCTTAAACCTTGATTTTATGTAATTTTGGGACATTGCAAAGCCTTGTCCACCCATTTTGCCAATGTGACATTGTTTAGTTCAAAATAGTTGTTTTTTGCCATAGTAAAATTTCATTCCTTTCTAAAGGCATTTTTTAATGGTTTGAAATAGGTCACATCTAATGGTTGGAATGCATATGAAGTATGGGAAGGTAAGGTCACCATGGTCAACCCAAATGAGATTGTAGGTTCAATTGCTTTTATTGTTACAAACAACCCATGCTCATTTAAAACCAAGATCTAATGATTTTCTTGAAAAATTCCCTTTGACCTAAAAAATTATTTATTTAGTTGGGCAATGGTTGAAGAGGTTATATGTAATCATCCAAGTTTTTTTCTACATGGCTACACATGTTTGGATGAAAACATGGTAAAGTATATAGAAAAAAATAGCATAAAAAAAGGAGTCCAAAAATGGTATAGTTTTTGACATGAAGTAGATTTAAAATAATTGAAATAACATAATAACATCATGGTGCTTTTCTTTGAGTTTATAATGAGGTTCATGATTACAAAATTTGAGAAACTTTGGCACAAAAAAAATGGATAACAAGAATGTTTGAAAATAATTTGTCAAATTGAGTTTAAACATAATTTTCCATTATAAGTTTCATGTATTTGACTACAATATTTAAACACTAAAAACTTACAAGTACATTTAAAAGGTACATCATGTTGAAAATGTGGAATATTCAATAATTTGTTTACTTTCACCTACTTGTACAAGTTTGGACAACCTTAAAAGTATGGGAAAAAATATATTTATTTTTAAAAATCTATTTGAATGCATATTAAATATGTGATTAATCAGCATCATTGTGATAAAACTAAAGATTATCCTCATGTTCATCATTGAATTTTTAAAATATATGTTTTCAATACATTAAAACATGTTTATGGCTATTTGTTTTTTTTGTGACAAGGAACAGTGATTATTTACTTTACCTTACTAGCACCCGTTCCCGATCCACATAACTTTAAATAATCTTTTCACATCCTAAAACCTTTGAAAATGTAAATAATAGGCAAGGCTACATTTGTTGCATTAACAACACAATTGATAATAAACCATTCTTGAAACTTGGGGGTGGCACTATAAACATCATAGGAGTTTCACCTAATCAAACCGAAGCACTAAATTGTCACCCCACTTGCATTCCACTTTCATTCAAATTCTAGATGTAGTCTAGTGGGCACTTATCTTGTGTATAAATTTTTTCCAAGTTGAGGTAAAAGGTATGGCATGTTTGGCCAACAATTAATTCTTTTGTCCTAGAAACTTCTCTCTATTCCGCAAAATGTATGTTAATTTTTGGATGATGTCTTTTGATGTCTAAAAACTACCTCCTAGAACATTATTTCATAATGGTATGGGTTTGGTTTGTGTAACTTTAACTACCTTTAGTTTGAATTGTTGAAGGGTGATGGAGAAGCCTGCCTTTTGGATGTTTTAAATCTAAGTGACTATTGTTCCATCCTTTGCTTTTGTTAACATGATTTAATTACAAACCTAGTTTCCTTGATTTGATTTTACTAGTTATGTGATCTTAAAGTGAAGTTAAAAGAACATTTCAATACATGTTGACCTTTTTCAAAGATGTGTGTCCCCTTTCCACTTCATCCATTGCATCTTCTAACTATTGATAAATTATCCATTTGTCACATTTAGATCCATGTCCTACATGTAGCCTATCAGTCTTGGATAAAAAAAATTTAAATTATTTAAATATAAACAAGATGCCTATAATTCATTATGAGAATATATTTAAAACATACTTAATGTCAAGGACATGAAAAAACACAAGAACAAAGGCTAAAAGAAAGGTTTAAGTCTAATTTTCAAAAAAAGAACAAGACAAGATAGCGTGATTAAAAAATAAAAACACAAGAATTAAAAACCATAACACGAGATGTGCAAGACAAATGTGGAAATGGATCTTTATTATGTTAACATATGCAAACATGAAAATGAAAAAAATTTGACAAGGAAATTTTTATGTGTGCATCAAATAAGGAAGCTGCTTGAAAACCTTCTTAATTAAGAGTCAACTATGATTTAATTGAAACTTAACTAAAAATTAACTTGAACTTAACTTAAAATCAACTTACAATTGACTAAGACTTAACTAAAAGTTAATTAAAAATTAACTAGGAGCTAATTAGGAGTTAATTAGGATTTAACTAAGAGTTAATTGGGATTGAAACAAAAAATTAACTAGGACTTAACTAAGACATAATTGAGATTTAACTAAAAGTTAACTAGGATTTAACTAAGAGTTATGGATGAACATCATGGATGAGTTCTATCCATTGGAAGATGGTGTTTAATGTTCGCATCTGTCACATCACCTCCCCTTCTAGTTATGAATTCCATAAGGAACAGACTTGCATTGTTTGGATATCGTCGATGAAACTCATGCACTTTCTCCATGGCATTCAATAGGTTTTTGATTGGTTTCCAAGTGCATTCTTTCACATCATACCCATGCCAATGAACAAAATATTGGAATTGACTATTAAAGATCCTTGAATTTAAAATGTCTTCCACTTCATATTCATGTTCACCATCGACTTCAATAGGTGGAGGGGAATCATGGATTCTTCTTGAAATGGTAGGCACATGGTAAAGTTGCAACAATGAAACATGAAACACATGATACATTTTCATAGAACCACGAAACTTGAGTTGGAAAGCCATGACATTGATTTGTTTCACAGTGAGGAATGGACCTAGCCTTGGATGGTCCAACTTTTTTGATGGCCTTGTTGTTTTGATATGTTGTTGTTGAAGCCAAACTTTGTCCTCGACCTTGAAGTTGGGTTGTTCCTTTCGATGCTTATCAACAATCTCCTTGTATTGCCTTTACACCTTTTCAAGGTTATACACAAGTTGAGTTCAAACATTCGCTAACCACATGGTTCAATCCCTAGTTGTTAGATTCATGATTTTGTGCACACCTTGAATGTCAAACTTGGGGTGCAAACCATGATTTGCAAAGAAAGGTGTTTGCTAGGTTAATGAATTCACTGTGTTGTTATAGGCAAACTCTACCATGGCCAAAAGTTTTGATCAATTATTTTGATGATAATTCATTGTGCACTATAAATACTAGTCCAAGATTTGATTGACTTGTTTTATTTGCCCATCTTTTTGGAGGTGGAAAGTTGATGACAATTTCACCTTCACACCTAAAAGTTTGAAGAATTATTTCCAAAACTTGGATGTAATTTGAGGTTCACAATAAAAAATTATATATTTAGGAATACCATGATACTAAAAAACACGATCAAAGAATAACTTGGTTGTTCCCTCGCTAGTTATTGTTTTGGTACACGAAATGAAATGAACCATCTTCGTCAAAAAGTCCACCACCACCAAGATGGAATCATAGGAATTAGAAGGTGGAAGTTTGTGATGAAGTCCATAGAAATTGAAAACCACGGGGATGCAGGGATCGGTAATGGTTAATAGAGACCAAGGAGGCAATGATGAAGATTTTTTGCTCAAGCACAAACATTGCAAGATCTAGTAAACTCCTTCATATACTTCTAAAACTATGGCCACCAATAATTTCAAAACATTAACTCCATGATTTTGTTGAATCCAAAATGGCTTGTAACCAAAGCATCATGTTTAGTTTGGAGAACTTGAAGTCACATAGGGCCATTAGGAATATACAAAAGACCATCACGATAAAATAGACCATCTTGAGTCGAACTTAGCATGATCACTAGAAAAATCATGGACTTGATGCTGACTCCTTAATTGGCCTTAGATGCTAATAACAAAAGGGTCCTTTTTCAAATCTTTATTAATTTCACAAAAAAAGGTTGTGTCATTAGGAATTATTGATAATGCTTGAAGTCAAAGATGTTTAAATTTGAAAATGACATCACATTGTTATTCATAGACAACATCTCCTTCCTTAGGTGCGAGGTACAAGTGATAAGACAATGCATCAAATTTCCTTTATTGGCGCCCAAGGTGATATGTGATGACAAAATGGAATCTAGACAAGGACAATGCCCATTGAACTTGACATTGATTCAAAACACAATTTGTCATGAAATATTACAAGTTCTTATGGTATGAATACACAATGATTTCATGTTGAGCTCCTTCAAGCAAATGATGTCACTTTTCAAAGACATCCACGATGGTTAGAAGTTCTTTATCATGAATCTTGTAATTGGTCTCTGTAGGAAAAAACTTACGAGAATGAAAATTGATAGGATGAAAAAAATTGTCTTTTCTAAGTTGTGAGAGCACGACACCTATTGCAAAGTCAAAAGTGTTCGTCCCTAAGACAAAAGGTTTGGAGGGGTCTGCATGAATCAAGGGTGGGGTAGTTATGAAAGAATTTTTAGAGATTGAAAGACATTATTAGCTTCAATTCCCCCAAAAAAAGGTTGATCTTTCTTAGTCAATTGAGTAAAAGGGGCCACTATTGAAAAATAGTGGGCAATGTAACATCAATAAAAGTTGGCAAATCCATTAAAACATTGGACATTTCGAACAGAAGCTAGAGTAGCCCAATCAACAATGGTTTGAACCTTGTAAGGATCCATGCGAATGCCATTTCCAGAGATGATGTAACCCAAGAATTCCACTTTAGATTAATGGAATTCGCACTTATCCAATTTGGTTTAAAGTGCAACCTCCCAAAACTTTTCCAAAACCAGATGTACATGTCATCATGGTCTTCCATGTTCTTTGAGAAAATGAGGATGTCATTGATGTAACAAACCATGAAATTGTCCAAATACTCATGAAAAACATTGTTCATTAAATGATAGGAAACAACAAGTGCATTAGTAAGGCCAAATGGCATCACAACATATTCAAAATGGCTATAATGGGTTTTGAACATCGTCTTCCATTCATCGCCTTTTCAAATTGCACACCAAGTTGTATGCTCCACGTAAATCAATTTGGATTACACCTTGGCATGACTAAACTAATTCAACAACCTTAAAATTAGGGGCAAATGGTACCAATTCTTAATGGTGAATTGATTAAACCCATAGTAATCAACACACATTCAGAGGGAATCATCTTTCTTCTTGACAAACCAAATTGGGGCATTAGCTAAAGACTTGGAATGTTGAATGAACCCCTTTTCAAGGGGTATAATCACAATAAAGGTACACAAAATGAACATTTCACCCCAAAATCGCTTTCAAATGACTACTTTGAATGACCACTATATTTACTAGATTATTTATTTATTTAAAATATATAGTTTTGTAGATGTTCACATACTTTTTGATTAAAATATTTTGTGATTGTTTGTGATTTAGATGATTTTAAGATGTCCTTAGTTGTTCTAAATTTTTTTTCAAGACTCATGTCCCCTTGAACTTTTGGGTGAAAAAAATAAAAAAAAATGTGTTTTTTTGGGCAAATTGCTTCATTTTTATGTCTATAATAGAGTAATGGATGCTACATCTATTGGCATAAAGATCAATCATTTTGGATAAGAACTCTTTCCTTAAGGAACAAAAGAAGATTTTTTAAAAATGGATAATTTAGCTACAAAGGATAGGACATATTTTTTTCATTATTTAAATCATTTGTTTGTTTCAAGAGGCTTCCACCTTAGTATAATAGGTGCCTATGACAAATCCGGATAGTTTGGGGTCATTTTACATGGTGCAAGAACATGTTATGAATTGGAGGGGTTTTTTGAACGAATTGGGACTAGTCCTAAAATCCTAGCCATTCCTGAGGTGTAACCTATTTGGGGGGGAAATTAAAAAGTGTTAGAATCTCTTGACCATTCGATTTGTTCAATCTCCACTGTCACTTCTAAAACTCATCCATCTACTTGCTAGATTAACTAACCCCATCCATTTTTTCTTATGTCATCTCTCTCAAAAGTGAAGGGTTTTTAATTTGTTCTGGTCAACATGTATGTTGTTGCCATCACTTAGGTTTTCTACACAAGACATTGTAGTGACTATTGTGACAAAGCTTCAACATTGCAATAGTTTTGTTGAAATTAATTGGTCCATTTTATACAAACTTAAGGAGTAGCGTTCGAGTTTCTTATTTCTAAGTCTAGTATGAAATGGGGTTTCTGCCTTTTCACCATATTCATGTCAATTTCTTGTCTGCATCATTTACATTTGTCACGCAACTCGGGGAGTCGTTTGTAGAAACTTGGCATACACCTTTCTTCACCACTTTTTGTTACTTGTGAAATTGACGTTTCACTTCACCAGGCACATGGCAAACATGCATTTGAGAAAGACTATAGGGAAGTCGACTAGATGTCGACTTGTTATACAGGTTGCACGAAGGCTTAAACCAAATGCCAGCAAACGAAAGAATAGAGAATTACAAAAAGCCCAAGAAATCAGGTTGAGGGAACAATCCGCCATTGTTGCTAAGGGCACTACATCCAAGAGTGAGCGAACGATTACTAAATATGCTTGATAGGTTGCATTAACCTTTCATGAGCTCACATCCCATCAAGGGATTGATTACCAAAAGAAGGTTTTGGAAAAATGCCTCAAGTAACCTTTTCTACAACTTGCAATGCTTAATTACATAGTGAAGGAGAAGAAGTTATTGCAACATGAGGAAATTTGTGAGAATATTGAAGCAACATGGAAAGAGTTGAAATATGGGAATGGGAAAGACCATTACTATGCTCGCCACATTGTTGCAACAACAGTTGTTTCTGCACGCAGTAGTTCAAGCAAACAAGTAGCCATGAATTGTGTAGGGCTGAATTTTAGATCTGTCTTAGCCCAGGAACACAGGCGGCTCTTGAGTAATCAGTTGGAGGGAACAAAATGGGTTAAGTCTGATAGAAAGCAGTGGAGTGATGCCATAATTGAGAATGTCAAGCAAATTGTGTTGAAGTGGTGGACAGAAGAGACTAGGGTGAGCCCCAATGCTAAGGATGTGGTTCGCCACTTAATCACCGCAAATAATTGGGAAAGGCATGCTACTCATTTCTTGCAAGAAAGTCAGGTAGTTTTGTCTGCAACCCAAGTTTTGTTTTGCACATTCTTTTTCTTTGTTTCAATTCTATTACAAACTCTGTTCTTCATGCTCTGCACACTTTCTTCCAACCCAGACCTTTTTCTTCTGGTTCTTTAAAATAGAAAACCAAACTTTCAACTATTCTTATGGATTATTGAGTGTTTGAAAGGATATTTGGCTTAAATTTGTGAACAGTCCAATGTTTCAGTTTAAAGGAAATGAAACGAGTCTAAAATTGATGTTAGGACTAGTATGTTCATCTTTACATTGTCCTCGCACATGGTTTGAAGTGTATGTAATACCTAGTTCAAATTTTATTGTGTAGGTCTTCATGCTCTGGATATTTCATGTTTTGTATAGGATTATCAAGGATTCTAACATTCATCAGCCTGACTCAAAAATGTCGAAGAACTCCTTGTAGGAGTGATGACTTTGGACAATGAGTGATTTAATGTAGAAGGACTCCCTACAAAGTCATGCCACTAGACCAGGAATGTTTTAATGTTTTCAGGAGTCATGACATTGGATTAGGAATGTTAATATTGATGGACACCTAACTAAAAAATGTTGAAGGACTCCTTGCAAGAATGATGATATTGGACTAGGAATGATTTAATGTAAAAAGACTTCAATTATTTGCTTAGACACAAGAGAGGGTAGAAAGAGTATTTTTTGTTACATGGTTTTCTATCCATTTCAAAAGTCTGTGAAAATGTAATCTATTATGATGATGTCAAGGTCTGTTAGGAGTTGTTGATTGAAGGAGACCAAAGTGGAGCTTGCTTTGGAGCTCATATCTCAAAAGATATAAGAAAAATTGCAGATCATTCATCTGTAAAGACATTTTATTTTCTTTGTCTTTATTTTCAAACTAAGTAATTGAGGTTTCAACAAATGTTTCAGACAACAGTTCTTGGGCTTGTGCCATTAAATCTCAGTTCCAAAACAACTAAGTATAGAAGAATCCAAAATAGCAACTGGATCCTAATCTAGAGGATGTGCT
>Ga0116230_10006436_pt1 | contig 11574 bp, 10 predicted proteins | sample S1TSphfallax_3_FD_88678 | JGI IMG/M metagenome (GOLD analysis project Ga0116230, IMG submission 88678) | Host-associated microbial communities from peat moss isolated from Minnesota, USA - S1T2_Fd - Sphagnum fallax MG | ecosystem: Host-associated > Plants > Peat moss > Unclassified | place...
CCTCGATCAGTTCAACCGATACGTCGACGCCCGCCTTGTGCTTCTTCAAAATCTCATCGCGGAACGTCGCGAAGGCGTCGCGCCAGGCTTCGACCACGAATTCGTAGAGCCCGACCTGCTGAAGCGGAAAGCTGGCCCGCCAGCGATCGTTGTTGACCAGATGCATGCGCACCTCGCGCCAGGACTCGTCACCCACGCGGCGCCAACGCAACGCCACACCAAGCTGGTCATGGCCGTCGCAAAGGACATCGGCTTCCACCGTCACTTCCTCGCCGGCAATGCGCTTCGCCGGGAAGCGGCCGCCATCGACGCTCGGCGTCACGCGCTCGATTCCGATGCGATTCTCTTCCTCAGCCGCAAGCTTGGCGGACCTCGCGAGCGGCGGCCGCTGCAGGGTCAGAGGAGGATGCGCTTGCAACGCCACCATCCGCAGCTCCGCTGGCTCCAACGTCAGCACCGCCCCGGGCTCCAACCCTTCGGCCTCGAACCGGCCGCCACTGGCAGTGATCAGCGGCGCGAGCGCGGCGATGGAGCGCCGCCGCAGGGCCGTGTTGACGATGGTGAGGGTCGCCCGCTCGGCGTAGCGCAGATCGGCGTCACTGCGCACGAAGGCCAGCGCCGTTGCATCCGGGCTGCTCAGGATCCTGGGTGTGCCGCTGTCGCCGAGGCGGTTCGCAGCCTGGATGTCGGCCGCCAGCGACGGATCAAGATCGTATTCGGCAGGGCTGTCGCGGCGCGGGTCCCAAGGCCGGGTCTCGCTCGCCTCGAAGCCCATCGGCATGAGCAGTCCGTCCCCGAAGGCGGCCGCGAAGCGGAGAATGCGCCGCTGGGCCGGGGGCAACAGAACGAGATCGCCCACGGTCGCGCCAAGCCGCGCGCCATAAGGCGCTTCCACCGCGGCGATGGCGGGTGCCACGCGCCTCAGCACCGCTGCTTCCTCCCACAGCCAGTCGCTGTGGAAATCCCACCAGGGCAGCGAGGAAAACACGAAATCGAGCCCACGGCCCTCCAGCGCCACGACGGCGTCGCGTGGCAGGCCTGGCGTCCAGCCGAGCAGGGCCGCCTGAATAGCTGCCCTCAATCGACCGACGAAGCCCGGCAATACCGCGGGGGGAATAGCGTCAAGAACCAGGCGGAAGCCGGCAATGCCCGCATTCTGCCAGGACGCGAGCCGCTGCGACCAGAAGACGGCAAGCTCCTCGGCCGCTTCGCCCCATCGCGCCTCCGCGGCTTCCGCCGCCGGTCCATATCGGCGAGGGTCGAGCGACCGCCAGGCCTCGCCCGCCTGGAACAGCGCCGGATGGCCCTGGCCGAGGCTTCCCTCCGCCGCGACGTGCGATGGGTAGACGTCCAACAGCGGGGTCAGCCCCCGCGCTCGGCAGGCCTCCACGAACATCCGCAACGCATCCTCGGCTGAGCCGGACCAGTCCAGCGCCGGGTGCACACGGTCGAAGTCGTCGGGCAAGAGCAGGGAGGGCCCCGCGAACAGCGGCGCCGTCAGCACGTGCGTAAAGCCCAGTGCGGCAGCGCGGTCGAGCCATCGTCCCCAATCGGAAAGCCGCCCGGCGAGGAGCGGGTTGAGCATGTAGATGCGCGGACTGATCGCGCCGCGCGCTTCCGGGCCGGACCCTTCCTGCAGGCTGACCAGTGCGGACTTCACGGCGGTGACGCCTGTTTGGGATGTCATCAGCGACCTTTTTCTATCTGATGGGTCATCGTCAGGCGGAAGGTGGGGCGGTGACGCCGAATTGCCAGACGGCGCTTTCCTCTCCGACCCAGCTCGGGCTATCGTCGCTATCACCATAACAGCGAAACCACTATGCTCGTGATGAGTGGTTATGCCCGGATCAATTTCCTCCCGACCCCGGCGTCAGTGCCTTGGCCGCCTGATCTTCCTGTCTGCCTGCCAGTGCAGCGCGCTCGCCTTCGTGAAGTTGAGCGGGGACGATAACCTCCTCTCCGGTTAGGGGTTGTCGCCGGGGCTTCCCGCGCTGCACCATAGATCATCACCGTGGAGACGCCCCGTGCCGATCATCAACCGTATCGCCGATTTCCATGAGGACATGACTGCCTGGCGGCGTGACCTGCACGCCCACCCGGAATTGGGGTTCGACCTGCCGCGCACGAGCGCCATCGTGGCGGAGAAGCTGCAATCCTTCGGTGTCGACGAGGTGGTGACTGGTATCGCCAAAACCGGCGTCGTCGGCGTCATCCATGGCCGCCGCAGCGAGACCGGAAGGGCCATCGGCCTGCGCGCGGATATGGATGCGCTGCCGATCCTGGAGGAAACCGGCCTGCCCTATGCCTCGGCGACGCCCGGCCTCATGCACGCCTGCGGCCATGACGGCCACACAACCATGCTGCTCGGGGCGGCGCGCTACCTGGCCGAAACCCGGAATTTCGATGGCACGGTCTATGTCATCTTCCAGCCGGCAGAGGAGGGCGGCGGCGGCGGGCAGGTGATGGTGCAGGAAGGCCTGTTCGAGCGTTTCCCGATGCAGCAGGTCTATGGGATGCACAACTGGCCGAACATTTCCGCCGGCACGTTCACGTTCCGCCCCGGCCCCATCATGGCCGCGACGGGCCGCATCTACATCACCATCACCGGGCGCGGTGCCCATGGCGCAAAGCCGAACGAGGGGGTCGACCCGATCCTCGTCGCCTCGCACATCGTCACCGCCCTCCAATCGATCGTCGCGCGCAACATGGAACCCACCGAGGCCGGGGTGATCACGATCGGCCATATCTCCGCCGGCAATGCCGAGAACGTGATCCCCGAGCGGGCGGTCATGAAAGGCACGGCGCGCTGGTTCTCGCCCGAGGTGGGGGACGTGCTGGAGGCCGGGGTGCATCGCATCGCGACGGGCGTCGCCGCCGCTTTCGGCGCCACGGCGGAAGTGGAGTTCAGGCGCGCCTATCCGGCAACAATCAATGACCCGGAGGCGACCGACCTCTCCTACAAGGCGGCGGCAGCGGTGGCGGGAGAGGCGCGGGTCGTGCCGATGGAGCGGCCGACCATGGGCGCGGAGGATTTCTCCTACATGCTCAACGCGAAGCAGGGGAGCTACATCCTGCTCGGCGGCGGCCGTAGTGCTGATGACCCCGGCGTGCATCACCCGCGCTACGACTTCAACGACGATGTACTGCCGGTCGGCGCCTCCTACTGGGCGACGCTGACGGAGCAACTGCTGCGGGCTTAGATCGTCTATCTTCTGCGCCGGTTCACCTGACGCTCAGAAATCCAAGCGTCAGGGGCGGAGGAACGCCAGAAAATGGCGTTCGGCGCGACGGAACATGAAGATCAGCGTGAAGGAAATGCACAGATAGAGTAGGGCGGCGACGCCGAAGGCCGAGAAGGACTCGTAGGTCGCCGAATTCGCGTCGTTCGCGATCTTGAGGATATCCGGCACCGTGGCGGTGAAAGCGAGCGTGGTGGAATGCAGCATGAGGATGACCTCGTTGCTGTAGACCGGCAGCGCCCGGCGCAGCGCCCCGGGAATGATGATCCGCCGGTAGAGCGTGACGACCGACATGCCGATCGCCCGCGCCGCTTCCACCTCGCCGAAGTTCGTGTCGCGGATCGCACCGGCGAATATCGCGGTTGTATAGGCACCGGTGTTGAGACCGAAGGCGAGGATGGTGCAGTCGATCCCCTTGCGGAAGAATTCGTTCAGGAAATGCGTGTGCTGCACGATGCTGAGGCTGTAGACGCCGGTATAGATGATGAGCAGCTGCACATAGAGCGGCGTGCCGGTGAAGATGAACACATACACCCATACCGGCCCCCAGATGGCGGGGTTGCGGGAGTTCCGGGCGATCGCCAATGGCAGCGCGATGCAGAAGCCGATCGCGAGAGAGGCCACCAGAAGCCACAGCGTCATGGCTACGCCGGTCATCGTATAGCCGTCGGAGTAGAGGAAGGCGCGCCAATAGGTTTGGATGATATCGATCATAGCGCGGCTTTCCGGGTGCCGATGGCATAGCGCTTCGTGAGCATAAGCAGCACGGCGTTCGAGGCGGTCGTGAGAACTAGGTAGACGACGCCCGCGATAATCGAGAAGTAGAAGGTGCGGAACGTACCCTTGCCGGCATCCTGCGTAGCCTTGATGACGTCGGAGAGGCCGATGATGGATACGAGCGCGGTGGCCTTCAGGATCACCTGCCAGTTGTTGGCGAGGCCCGGCAGCGCATAGCGCATCATTTGCGGAAACAGGATGCGGCGGAAACCGAGCAGAGGCCGCATCCCCAGCGACCGCGCCGCCTCCATCTGCCCGCGCGGCACCGCCATGAAGGCGCCGCGGAAGGTCTCGGTGAAATAGGCCCCGTAGATGAAGCCCAGCGTGATGACGCCCGCGGTGAAGGGGTCGAGATTGAACTGGATCAAGTTGAAGGCATCGGTGAGGTCATTCAACCAGATCTGCAGGCTGTAGAAAATCAGGAGCATCAGCACGAGATCGGGGACGCCACGGATGATGGTGGTGTAGACGGTCGCGACGGCCTGAGCGATGCGGCTTTTCGAAAGTTTCGCCGAGGCTCCGAGCAGACCCAGCAGAAACGAAACGGCGAGCGTGAGAATCGAGAGTTCGATCGTCGTTAGAGTGCCGGCTAAGATCGGCCCCCCGTATCCAGCCAGATTGAACATCAATTCACCCTTGCCCGCCTTTGGTCATGCGCCCGCCGTCATGCGCCGCGTCGAACGCGCGCATGACGGCGGCGGACGTCACTCGTTGTTTGCCTTGTCGTCGTAGATGTTGAAGTTGAAGTACTTGGACTCAAGCTTCTTGTAGGTGCCGTCGGCGATGATACCCGCGATCGCCTGATCGATCTTGGCCAGCAGCTCGGGCTCGTTCTTGCGAACGCCGATCGCGACGTAGGACCCCAGGATATCCTTGGGGTCGGTCGTCACATCGGCCACAAGCGCATAATCGGCACCCTTCGGGGTTTTCAGGAAGCCGTAATCGGCTTCGACCGAATCCTGCAGTGAGGCGTCGAGCCGGCCGGCGAGCAGATCGGCATAGACTTGATCCTGCCCCGGATAGGAGACGACGTTCACGCCAAAAGGCTTCCAATACGTATTGGCATAGGCTTCCTGAATGGTGCCGGATTCGACGCCGACCGTCTTGCCCTTCAGGCTGTCGACGGACGCCGTGATGCCCGATCCCTTCTTGGCGATCAGGCTGGTTGGCTCGTCATACATCTGCGACGAGAAATTGATCACCTTAGCGCGCGCTGGCGTCTTCGACATCGAGGACAGGATGGCGTCAAACTTGCGTGCCTGGAGGGCCGGGATGATGCTGTCAAAGGTCTGCGACACGAAGACGCATTTGACCTTCAGATAGGCACAGATGGCCTTGCCGAGATCGATGTCGAAACCTTGAAACTGGCCGTCTGGCGCGAGGCTCTCGAAGGGCGGATACGTGGCGTCCACACCGAACTTGATTTCCGTGAATTCCTTGGCCTGGGCAGGAACCTGGCCGGCAAGGCCAAGAACGACTGCCGCCAGCGCGCCGGCGGCAAGAAGCTTCTTCATGCAAGGGTCTCCCTAAGAGGTTGTTCTCGGGCCCGCGCGAGCCCGGACCGTGCGATGCAAGGCCCGCGCCACCGTGGCCGCCTGAACTTTACCGGCTGAGACGGTCCCTGCAACCCACGCCCGATGTCGTCGCCGGGACGCTTTCTCCCCGACCATTCCTTCCCTGGCACGACATTCGCTTGACAGGCTGTTCGTGAAACGTGGATCGTCCACGCAACCCTCGGAGACATCGAACCGGATGAGCGTTACCCAGGCCGACGCGGCACCCGAGTTGCGGAACTCAACGACGGAAGCCCTGCGCGTGGACGCCATGCACAAGAGCTTTGGTCCGCATGAGGTGCTCAAAGGCATCTCCCTCAAGGCGAACGAGCACGACGTCATCGCCATCCTGGGGAGCAGCGGATCGGGTAAAAGCACCTTCCTGCGCTGTATCAACCTGCTGGAGATGCCCAATTCCGGCGAGGTGCGCGTTCAAGGCGAACTGATCCGCATGCGAAAGCGCCGGGACGGAACGCAGGAGCCGGCAGACCGCCGGCAGGTGGAACGCGTCCGCCGGCAGCTCGGCATGGTGTTCCAGCAGTTCAACCTCTGGGCGCATATGACGGTGATCCAGAACCTCATCGAGGCGCCTGTGCATGTGCTCGGCCTCAGCCGTCGCGAGGCGATCGAACGCGCCGAGACCATGCTCGCCAAGGTGGGGCTGACGGCGAAGCGGGACGCCTATCCAATCCAGCTTTCCGGCGGGCAGCAGCAGCGTGTCGGCATCGCCCGCGCCCTCTGCATGGAGCCGAGCGTCATGCTCTTCGATGAGCCAACGTCGGCGCTCGACCCTGAACTGGTCGGCGAGGTCCTTGGCGTGATGCGCGATCTCGCGCGCGAAGGCCGCACCATGCTGGTGGTGACCCATGAGATGAGCTTCGCGCGTCAGGTGGCGAGCCGGGTCGTCTTCCTGCATCAGGGCAAGGTCGAGGAGGAGGGCGCGCCGGATGATGTCTTCGAGCGTCCGCGCTCGGACCGGCTGCGCCAGTTCCTGTCGCGCATGCACAGCTAAGGCCGGATGGCAGCATCCCCGCGGTGACGCAAGCGCGCCGCACGCGCTAAACCTCGTTCATGTCAAGCAATTCGACACCAAAGGTGCGATGTTCCTGGGCTGAGAGCGACCCCGTCATGACCGCCTATCACGACGCCGAATGGGGCCGACCCCAGCGCGACAGCCGCGCGCTCTGGGAGATGCTCATGTTGGAAGGCTTCCAGGCCGGCCTCTCCTGGCGCACGATTCTGCTTCGCCGGGAGGGCTTCCGTGCCGCCTTCAGCAACTTCGATCCCGTCGCCGTTGCAGCCTTCGGCGCCGATGACGTGGCGCGGCTCATGGCCGATGCCCGCATCATCCGGGCCCGGGCCAAGATAGAGGCGACGATCGGCGGCGCGCGTGCCTATCTGGCCATGCAGGATAAGGGCGAGGATTTCTCGGACTTCGTCTGGGGCATGGCGGGCGGCAAGCCGATCCGCGGCGACGGCGTCGCCCTCCCCGCTCAAAGCCCGCTTTCTCATGCCATCTCGAAGGCGCTGAAGGCACGCGGCTTCAAATTCGTCGGACCCGTCATCGTCTACGCCTGGATGCAGGCTGTCGGCATCGTCAATGATCACGCGGCACAGTGCTTCCGCCGCAACGAAAAGGGCGCCTGAAGCGCGTAAACGTCATCGAACCCTCAGGATCGCATCAGGCGAAGAGGGTGGTCTCGCCGTTCAGCTTTGCTAGTGTGGCTCCGGTTCCTGAGCTTCCGGAATAGCCCCTAAAGTGGGCCTCATCAGCCGTCTTTCAGAGGAGAACGATCATGGGCGACCGCATCCTCGTCTTTTATGGCTCCTACCGATCCGACCGCATGGGAGTCCGGCTCGCGGATTATCTGGTGCGCGGCCTTACGGCGCGCGGGAATGATGTCGAACTCATCGACGCGAAGGCCGTTGGCCTGCCGATCCTGGATCGCATGTACAAGGAGTATCCAAAGGGCGGGGCACCGGAGGCAATGGAGACTTTGGCCGGGAAAATCCGCACGGCGGACGCCTTCATCTTCGTCACCGGCGAATACAACTGGGGCCCGCAGCCCGGCCTCAAGAACCTCACCGACCATTTCCTCGAGGAGTGGTTCTGGCGCCCGGCTGCCATCGCCAGCTATTCCGCCGGGAGACTTGCGGGCGCCCGCGCCAACTCGGCCTGGAACTCCATGCTGTCCGAGATGGGGATGGTGGTGATCTCGTCGACACTGATGGTCGGGCCGATCTCCGCCACGCTGGATGCCGAAGGCAAACCGACCGGGGGTCCGGGCGAGGCTCTCGACAAAGCCTTTCCCCGCTTCGCCGATGATCTGGCGTGGTGGGCAGAAGCCACCAAGACGCAGCGCGCCCGGAAGCCACCGCCCTACTAATAGAAAGACCAGCCCGATAGGTGGTGCAAAAAGTCTGGCCCTGGCAGGTTCCGGCCGGCCAATGACGAGCAGAATCGATGGGGAGCAGGCCTATGGACGTCGAATTGGTGATGCCGGTGCTGGGCGAGGAGATCGAGGAAGCCCAGCTGCGCACCTGGGTGATGTCGGAGGGCGATCCGGTGACCGAGGGCGAGGTTATCGCCGTCATCAGCACCCCAAAACTCGACATGGACCTCGAAAGTCCGGCGACAGGCGTGCTCAAGACCATCCTGGTCGATGAGGACGAGATCGCGGCGGTCGGCGAGACGCTGGCGATCATCGCGACCGAGGAGGAAGCCGATGCCGCAGCTTGAGGCGGCCGGCGAGACCATCCACTACCTGCGCGCGGGCAGCGGGGCGAAGGTCATCGTGCTCGTCCACGGCTTCGGCTCGGATGCGCGGTCCTGGACCATGAATCAGCCAGCCCTGGCGGCGAGCGCCACGGTCTATGCGCTCGACCTCCCGGGTCATGGCGCGTCTCCGGCACATGACATCGGCGGGCTCGACCGTCTGGCCGGGATTGTGGGCGAGGCGATCGCGGCACTGACACCGGAGCCCGTCCATCTGATCGGTCATTCCATGGGCGGCGGCATCGCACTGCGGGTCGCGGAGCTGACGCCCGCGCGCTTGCGGGCGCTCACGCTGATCGCGCCGGCGGGCGTCGGCACCGGACGCAATGCGGCGTTCATCCCGGCCCTCCTGGCAATGGACGACCTCGCCAGCGCCGAGCACGCGCTGCGGATGCTGGTGGCAGATCCCGTAATGCTCAACCGGCAGATCATCGAGGGCGTGCTCGCGGCCCGCAACCAGGCGCACATCTACGAGGCTTGGCAGGCGATGCGCGCCGTCGGCGGCGAGGTTTGGGCGCGGCCTGCGGCGGCGCGGGCGGCTTTGGCGGGCCTCGCGGTGCCGGTTCAGATCATCTGGGGCGAGCAGGATGCGGTTCTGCCGCCAGAGGGGCTCGACGACCTGCCGCCGAATGTCCGCCTGCACCGCATTGTCGGTGCGGGGCATGTTCCGCACATGGAGGCGATGAAGGTGGTCAACCAGCTTATCCTCGATTTCGACGCCTGAATCTGGTCGCCCGCGCAGTCATTGAGCGGGCGACGATCTCCAGAGCCCGCGAGCGACGAAAAAGACACTCAAGCCGCAAAACTCCAGGCGCCTTCCTCGGCGGTCAACGCCCGGGCGCGCAGCCCCTCGAACAGGCCGCGCCCTAGCGTATCCGCCAGAGGATCGTGCCCCTCGATCGCTACGTCCCGCGCCTCCCACTCGGCCTCGCTAACCTCGGCGACGAGCGTGCCGGCCTCGGCGTCGAGAGTGATGACATCGCCGTCGCGGACGCGGCCCACCGGGCCACCCATCATCACCTCGGGCGAGAGGTGGATCACCATCGGCACCTTGCCCGAAGCGCCCGACATCCGGCCATCCGTCACCAGCCCGACATGGAACCCCTGGTCCTGGAGCGCGCCCAGTACCGGCGTCAGCCGATGCAGCTCCGGCATTCCATTGGCCCGCGGCCCCTGATGGCGCACGACAGCGATGAAATCGCGCTGCAACTCGCCCCGCTTATGCGCCGCGACCATCTCCTCCTGCGTATCGAAGACGATCGCCGGCGCCCGGACACGCCGGTGCTCGGGCGCCACTGCGGAGATCTTGATCACGCCGCGCCCGAGATTGCCCTGCATGAGGCGCAGGCCGCCATCGGCCGAGAAGGGCTTCGCCATCGTCGCCAGCACCGAGGGGTCGCCGCTGCGCGCGGCGCCACTTTTCCAGACCAGCGCCCCATTCACCAGAGCCGGCTCCTGCCGGTAGGCGCTGAGGCCGCGGCCGGCGACCGTCGTCACATCCTCATGCAACAGGCCCGCGTCCAGTAATTCGCCGATGAGGAAGGCCATGCCGCCGGCGGCGTGGAAGTGGTTCACATCCGCCTTGCCGTTCGGATAGATGCGGGCGAGCAGCGGCGTCACCGCGGAGATCGCGTCGAAATCGTTCCAGGTGATATGGATACCCGCGGCCCGGGCCATCGCAACCAGATGGATGGTGTGGTTTGTCGATCCGCCTGTCGCCATCAAGCCGACAATGCCGTTGATGACGGCCTTCTCGTCCACCACCTCCGCGATGGGCGTGTATTGATTGCCCCGCGCGGAGATCTCCAGCACGCGCTTCGCCGCCGCCGCCGTCAGCGCCTCGCGCAGGGGTGTATTGGGATGCACGAAGGCGGCGCCCGGCAGATGCAGGCCCATCACCTCCATCAGCATCTGGTTCGAATTCGCGGTCCCGTAGAAGGTGCAGGTGCCGGGACCGTGATAGGCCTTCATCTCCGATTCCAGCAGGGCATCCCGGCCGACCTCGCCCAAGGCATATTGCTGGCGGGTCTTCGCCTTCTCGGCATTGGAAATGCCCGAGGTCATCGGCCCGGCGGGCACGAAGATCGTCGGCAGATGGCCGAACTGCAGCGCCCCCATGACGAGACCGGGCACGATCTTGTCGCAGATGCCGAGCATCAGCGCCGCGTCGTAGACATTGTGGGACAGGCCGATCGCGGTGCTCATGGCGATCACGTCGCGCGAAAAGAGCGACATCTCCATGCCCGGATTGCCCTGGGTGACGCCGTCGCACATGGCGGGCACGCCGCCCGCGACCTGGGCCAGGCCGCCCGCCAGCCGCGCCGCGCGGCGGATGATTTCCGGGTAGTGCTCGTAGGGCTGATGCGCCGAGAGCATGTCATTGTACGAGGTGATGATGCCGATGTTCGGCGCGGCGCCGGTCGCCAGGCGATGCTTGTCACCCGCCGGCATGGGTGCATAGGCATGAGCGAGGTTGGCGCAGGACAGGCCGGAGCGCGCGGGAAAGGCGGCCGCCGCGCCGCGCGTACGGGTCAGGTAGGCGTCGCGCGTTTGGCGGCTGCGGTGCCGGACCTCGTCCGTTACCTCTGCAATCCGGGCGTGAAGAGCGGTCATCGGATAACCTCCTGCTGGCAGGGCTCTTTATCCTTCTAGCCGCGAATAGGCGGCGCGGTAAGCGTCTTGCCGTATTAGATGGGAGCGGTCCGAGGCATAGGTGACAGGTCGTTCCGGACACATGGGTGACACTTCTCCGCTTCTGGCGGCGGGATGGATGCCGTGGGAAGGGCGCTCGGCTGTGCTCCCGGGATCAGACGCGATGATGGCCGCGGTGATCGTCGCCGTGCGGGACCGTTTGAACCGAAGGTCGCTTTCATCCGCGGTATGCCATGGCAAAGATATAGACCGCTGCGACTGCCAGTTGTGCGAGTGAGATCGGAAGTCCGATCGACAGGAACCGCATGAAGGTAATGCGCTCGCCGGCGCGGGCGCAAATCCCACAGGCGACGATGTTCGACGAGTCCCCCACCATCGTCGCACCGCCGCCAACTGTCGCACCGAAGGTCATGGCGATGAAAACCGGCAGGGTCGAGAGCGGCCATACACCGAAGCCGTTGCCCATCGCCAAGTCAGGCACCAGATGCGCCACGACGAAATATCCCTTGACCACGAGCGTCATCGCCAAAACCAGAGGAATGTTCGCGACCAGCGCCGAGACGCAGAACACGATCAC
>Ga0116230_10006437_pt1 | contig 11574 bp, 15 predicted proteins | sample S1TSphfallax_3_FD_88678 | JGI IMG/M metagenome (GOLD analysis project Ga0116230, IMG submission 88678) | Host-associated microbial communities from peat moss isolated from Minnesota, USA - S1T2_Fd - Sphagnum fallax MG | ecosystem: Host-associated > Plants > Peat moss > Unclassified | place...
AAGGCAAGGGCTTGCAAAGCTTGTAGGCCAAGAGTGAAGCCCAGGAGTCACATTTTATGCTCCCGGGAATGCATGAAAATGTGAGGGAATGAACCCCCACACTCCCAAGTGAACTCCCACTTTTAGAAGGCGATTTTAGAGGTAAAAAATCATTGGATTGAAAAGTTATTTATATTTTTGGAAAGTTCTTGGAATGTAGATGTCTAAAATGGGCTCGTATGACCCATTTGGGTGCTTAAAACATAAATTATGGGCAAAAGAAAGGTCGGGAGTCAAATTGTCAATTTGACTCCCGACCATTAAAAGTAAGGAATCACCCTGATTTCCTTACGTGCAGGTGGTGTGCCACATACAGTTGGAAAGATCTCAACAAAGGCTATAACTTTTCTTCAAACCTCATTTCAATCAGAGGTATGCACACAAAATTATGGGCCCCCAAAGTTGAAAGAAACCTTATTTAGGGATTTCGGTACTCCAATTTGGGAGTCCTGAAACAAAATGACATTTGGGTGATGGCATTGTGGTGAAACACAAATAATACTATAAAGGAGAAGGTGGTGGCTTCCCCCATGTCCGGTGCATGGTGAGTCTTGTGAATTTGTGTTTGCCCGTGCTTCATCCGTGCATCAAAAGTGTTCGAACTATGCACTAACCAACTTGTTGTTTGGTTTGTACAAATTTGTGTGAATAATTGACCCACTTTTCAATCATCCCAGTCCTAGAGCTCCAATGTCACAACCCTAGCTTTGGGTTCGCGACCAAGACAAAAGGGTTGCAAGGGTGCAGGCCAAGAGAAAGCTCGGGAGTCACATACATACTCCCGGGAGTGTAGGAAAGTGTGAGGGAGTGAACCCTCACACTCCCAAGGCAACTCCCACTTTGGGAGATGGAGTCCCGGTAGACTCCCAAAACTTCAAAGAGCGATTTTAGGGGTCAAAACTCAATGGCTTGTGGCATTTTTTATATCATTGGAAAGCTCTTGGAACGTTTATGTTTAATATGGGCTCTCATTGCTCATTTGAACATCTGAAACACAAGTTATGGCCAAAAGAAGGGCCAAGAGACAAATTACCAATTTGACTCCCGAACAGAAAAAATCAGGAATCGACCCAATTTACTTGTCTACAAACAATGTGTGACATACCGTTGGAAAGCTCTTGACAAGAGCTACAACTTTTCTTTAGATTACACCTCGATTCGAGGTCTGCTTGCAAAGTTATGGGGCTCCAAAATTGCGATAGTCCCAACTTGGGCAATTTCGATTCGAAACTCCCATTTGGGAATCTCAAGACAAAAAGCCATTTGGATGTGGGTCCTATGGAGAGGTGTAGAGTATACTATAAGGGGGAAGGTGGTGGCTTCCCCCAAGTCCGGGCCGTGGTGAATCTTGTGTGTTTGTGTTGCCCATGGCTTGTCTTAGCACCAAAAGTGCTCCACCTACGCACTAACCACCTTGTGTGGGTTTTTTGCAAGCCCGTGTGAGTGAATGAAGCTTGTCAATTCTTCCTAGTCCCATCTCGGAGCTCTAGCACGCCCCTCTACCCCTCAAAGTGCTATGAGCTAGGGAACGTGCCTCGACTCCTCCTTCTTTCGCTGTTTTTTACTTGGACTCACATTTGAGTCTTCCAAGGAGTTGGGAGTGCATCATCCAACATGCCCCTCTACCCCCAAAGTGTTACAAGCCAGGGAGTGCACTCCAACTCCTTCTCCTTCCATTGTTTTCACCTTTGGACTTGTAGTTGAGTCCATTAAGGAGTTTGAGAATGTGTCAATAGTGGCATTACAATGTGCGTATGCAATTTTTATTTTGAGATGTGCTATTGTAGTAGATGAGGGTCCTTTTATGCTAGGTGTCCTTTGAAAAGGTCCTCCCCTTTCCTTATTTGATATGTTTCTTGTGATAAGAAAGGGTTCAAGAACTTGATGTTCCCTTTGTGGTTCACTTTTTTTTGGCAGATTCTTTGAATTTTTGGACGTGGGTCCTTTCATTGTGTTCTTTGTATTCCCTTTTTTTTGGTTGCTTTGATTTATTTATGAATAACATGGTTTCATCATCATTATTTTTTATGTCTCCATCTTTCGCAAGTGATTTTTGATTTTACAAAATGCAATGTTCACTTTGAGTTTCTTACAATGCACCATCAAAACTATAAACAAAAGCTACTAACTATTGGAGCTTTTTAAGAAAAATCAAATTCTTTCAAGGGAACATGGTGAATATAGAGCCTGGTGAAATAAATAAAATAAAATAATTCTAAAGTTTTACAACCTCCTTTGTGTTAAAGTTGCATTACATTAGTTTTTATTTTTTACATTATCATTTATTCATTGGTGAAAAGTAAAGAATTTTATGAAAGTTGTAAAGGTGGGGAAGGACAAAGGTTTTCAACATCTATGGTGACTTTGATTATTGATAGCGTTTTTGCCTTTCTAGTCTTTGATATTGGAGTTTTGTTGTTTGTTGTTTTTAATTGTAACGTTTTTTTTGTACCTTGTTGCAAGTTTTGCTTGAATATGCATTTATGAAATAACAAGGGTGTAAGAAGTTCTTTCTATTTTCCTATTTTTAGTAACTATTGTGCCTACTCATTTGTTTATTTTTTCATCTATTTTCTCAACCTTCACCAAGCCATGAAATAAATCTTGGTTTTGCACCTCATCCTTTCAACTTTTATTCACATGCATGAAGCTATGAAAATGGGGGAAGACCTTCAAGAATTTACTCTCTAAACCCTAAACCTTAAACTTCCCTTTCATAAACCTTAAAATCATGTCACATCTTGATTGTTGCTCTTGTGTTTAAGGTTTAGGTAAATTTGTGAAGAATTCACAAGTTTTTTCTATTTTATTTGTGTTGGTTATGGTTTTTTCTTCATGTCTTATCTTGAACATTGTTAATATGCATGATATTAGTTATAATGAAGAAGTCCTTCTAGCTTCTATACAATATGACAATAGTAGTATTAACAATGTGCAAGTTGCTTGCAAAGGTGGGGAACTAGAAATTACAAAAGTTGTTGATGTTGAAAAGCATGATGATGCATACATCATTGAAATGCACTTGGAGAATTTGCAAAAATAAAGATTTCTTTGGAAGCAACATTATTGAACTTCATTGACTTGGATAATTTTTAAAGTCAACAATAATCAACTTGTGGATCTAGCTCATAACCAAACCATGAAATGTATTATTTACCACAATAATTATGTTGGTCATGAGATTCTAGCCATGCACACCAAGTGTAAGAAAAAATGGTTTACATACCATAAGACTAATGGCATAACAACCATGAAAAAACATGTTGATGTTCATCATTTTCCTTAATGAAGAAGTTGGCAAAAGATCCTAACGTTACCCTAGCAAAAAACTCCATTTGGTCAAAAAACAAACAAAAAATGGGCACATGTATCTTCATTTACAATATTTAGATATTTTTCTACTAATGGTAAATCCAAAAAAAATGATCCAAGACATGTGGGTCTTTTGGAAAATTTGATGTTGTTCATGATTAAAGGGCTTTTGCTTATAAAAACTATTGAATCCATTTGGCTCTAAAGGATGTCATACATTTTGTATCCATGAATTGTCTTCCCATCAAAAAAAACTTTTGTTGAAAATGTTCTACCTAATTTAGTAAAAAAAACCATGATATGTATGTGTAGTTGAAATCAATTAATTATTTTTTAACCATTTGCACATTTGATTTATGGATGTCAAAAGGAATGCATGACATCACTACATGAAATCATTGTTCATTTGACTATAAAACTAGACCAAAAACCATTGATTTTGACATTTGATCAATTTGACCATTTGGTCATATTAAACAAGTCCATTTGAACACATCCAACTTGATTGGTGGTTTTTTAAAAAATTGACCATAAGATGATGTTTTTACTACTTAAATTGAACAAAAAAATTGGGCAACCAAAAAACATTAATTAAAAAATCTCGATTTTTTTAATGATTTAATATGAATAAAATTTATGTATTTATACCATGTAGGTAGGTACCTACCTACCTACCTACCAATTTTTAAATAATAAATTTGTAATTAATAAATAATAAGTACCTACCCTACCACCGACCCATGACCTACCTATCCACAACCCACTTAAGTATTATACATTTACACACATGTACAAGGTATACATATGAATACACATTCTCCATGTAATATATGTTGGCAAAGGGGATTGAACATTGGTCTCTTTGCAAATTGGTTTCACACCAATGTTTTGCCCATCAAACCACCACACCACTTTGTAAAACAATATGATATCAAATGGATTTAACATGTTTCCTTGACCTTCAATGAAGTTTTTTATTAGTGTGTATAACAACATTTCAATTTCAATTTTTTTCATAAGTAGGTAAGTAGGTAATTAACAAGGTAAATAAGTAGGTATACATGCCTATTTACTTATGTTTTAGATGAATGTGTTTTAGATGAATGTACTTACTTATGTAAAATATAGGTAGGTATATAGGTAGGTATGTAGGTAGCCTAGTATGCATAATAAGTAGGCTAACTAACCAAATTAATATAGCCAATTTGACTAAACATGGCCATTTAATATGGCTAATTGACTAAGCCATGGCGATGTTGATGAACCATTTAAAAACTTTGTCCCTCTTGATTAGATGTAAGATTTAACACTTGGTCAAAATGGCCATTATAATAAAACAAAAAAACCCAAAAAAACCACGTGTCTTTCATGCCCCATGCCTTTAATCAAATTTGACATCCTTTAGGTCAATGCGAACACTTTAGTCAAGTTTAACCTTTCGAAAAGCTGTGATTTTTTATAGTGCATGTTTGTTATGGTTATCAATTTTATTTCTAATCACTAGGAGGTAAAAATGTGAATATTAATTTATTTGAAGTGATAGAACCAAACAACATAACCATGGCTCTTAGATTCCAGGAGTTATTAGACAAGTTTGTTCCAATTGAAAAAATAGTTGCTTATGTGAAGGATGAAGGGTCCAACTTGTAAACCTATGCAAGTGTCATGAATGTTATTGTGTTGTGCTTGGGCTTATTAGAACCATTTGATGGTTCATGTTTTGGGCATGTACTTTCAAAAATGTTCTAGTATGTTATTACAGATGAAATTTTGTTTATTGGTTTGAACTACACATTTATAAAAGTTGTTCAAGGTGCCATCCAAAAATGTATTACATGGCCCAAAAAATTTGGGCAAAGGTAAGCAAACATGGGATAAGACTTGCATTGACTTTGGATTGAAACTTGAAAATTTAAACATGCCCATGAAGATGAGGTAAGGGTTTATCTTATTTCTTAAATTGTTTTGTAGTCTTAAAATATAAACGCATTTTATGTGGTTTGTGCAAGTGTTCAAATTTATTTCTCTTGTTGATCTTGTAGGTTTGCAAAATGCATTAATTTTTCAAAATGCCATTGCAATCTTGTGTGCATTTTCCAAGAATGTGGGATGTTTGTGAACTTGCTAAAACATTCAAGAAGAGTTGACTTTTAGGCCAATTCCTAACAACCTTGTTGAAGAAAATGTGTTTGATTTTGAATTGCAAGAGCTCATGGTTTGAATGAATTAACATATTTTAAAAGTTCTTCACCCTTCATTTATCTTATGCATACATGTGACATGAAAAGGGGTCATAATATGTTGGCTTTAATGTTTGATCCAAGGTTTAAAACCATGTTGTTGGTTACCATGTATGTGGGTTGTGAAATTATTGTTGTTGTGGTTGTTGAATATGATAAAAATTATTATTGCCTTTATTGATGGAGGTAAACAAGTTGTTGATGCTTGACAAGGTTGAAACAACTTGTAATCTTCATTCATAAGTTGATTTTCAAGGTCTATTCCACACTACAACAATAATAGCATACACATATATGGACATTATGTCAAGGGTACTTGTTGGATTCCATTGGTTTCCTATTGATGCAAAAAGTTACAATTGTGCGTTATGGTGGTGCAAGGAAAAACACAAGTTTCCAACAATTATTCTCCTAATGTAGCATATTCTTAACATCCTAACTAGCCAAATTGAAATATAACATATCTTTTCCATTGCTAAAATTTTGATGGCACTTTGTAAATGCCACCTATAAACAAAGAATTTGGATAAATTGAATTTTGTCAACAAAATTTGCCCATTTGATCCACGGATGCCACATGAAACCCACTAAATTTTGATCTACATTTGACAATTGAACTATAAGCTAAATTCCAAAATGAAATTAATTGTGAAAATTTCTTAGACTTAAATGAAACCCTTTAATATTTTCTTTATGTAAGAGGTTGTTGTCCATGTTTTGTTGGTAGTTGAAAATGATGAATTGAACCATCTATCAAGGTTTAAGGTTTTGAGCAAATTCATCCACAATTCTACATTTTGAGGGGGCTAACAAAAATTTTGTGTCTTACTTGGGTGCTTGATGTTTTTTTTTTTTTGTCTTGTGTGTGTGAAGTGTTAGGTTTCAAGTTTCAAATGTTTTTGTTGTGTATGGCTTTTGTGTGTCTTGGAAATATAATATAATATTAATGTGTTGTTTATATGTTTTCTAGAAGTTTAATGTGTAGTTCATTAACGATCTTGTGTGTTTTATATGTTGGTTGCTAGTTGTTACTATGTGTCTTGATTATCAATTGTGTGTCATGTGTTTTATTTGTATCTTTGTATTATCTTTCCAATCTCCAATTTGTTGGTATTTTTTAAAGATGTGACTTGATGATTATATGGAAATTGAACAAAGGAGGAGTTTTTAAAACCTAAAAAATAACATGATAAATTTTTGTATTTTGATTCACCATTTAGTAATCATTTTCATGGGAGTTTAATTGTTTAAGTGCAAGTAATTTAACCAAGTGGCTTCTTCTATAGGCTAAATAAACTATGTTGTTAATAGTTTGTTTATATCATGCTTAACAACTATAGCATAGTTTGGATTCATTTTGTACTTGGCTTGATGTGCTAGTGGAATCGATATATCCAATTCAATACAATGTTGTGTCAATTCTAAAGGTATATCTTTTAGGTCCTTGTAAATCCATGCATACATGTCCTCATACTCTAGTAACAACTTTTTCAAATAATTCATGCTCTCTTTAGTTAATCGAACATTCACCTTGATTATCTAACGATTTTCTATTGATCCCAAATTGATCAACAACAATTGGTGTTCTTCTGTTAACATCCACCTCGCAATCTATAGTTCATGTGTTTGAACCTTCACTAATGTCTCATCAACTTACACTTAACCCAAGGTGTGGTGTTAATAGGTTTTAGGATACACCTTATTTTCTAAGTTGTCCTTGTGTTGTTTATCAAGAACAATTTCTACACTATTTTTAAATTACAAAAGGGCTCTGTTTTGGCATTTATAGTTTTTGTAGTTTTTTTAATTTGTATTGTATTATCTACCGCTATTTGTAGAGTTTTTAATGGTGAACTAATTGTACTAATAGAAAATAGTTCAAGTTCATTAACAAACATCATATATTTTTCTTCATTTGTACTGCCATTTTGATAATCAAAGGACAACAAAACCTCTTGTCTTTTCAAGTTAATGCCGATGTGTTTAGTCACAACTATGGTTTGGACTATACCATTCTTCGTATTGTGATCATGTTATTTCCCTAATCATGTGCTAGTTTAGCATCTTTGAACCAAGGTCTACCAAGCAACATGGAATAATTAGAATCTATAATAATGTTTTGTAGGACTAAAAATGTAGCTATGTATGGTATGTTGTGAACATATATCCTTAAATCCTTGATCAATCCTACTAGTTTGGTTGTAGTTTGATTTACCATTCGCAAATTATAAGGAATAGGTTTTGGTTTAGGTAATCCTAACCTAGTTTTTAATTGTCATGTGATAATATTTACCCTAGATCCCCCATCAAAGAGGACATCATCAATTGTTTATTTGTCAATCTATACTTGAATTATAGCCGTTTGATTATCTATAACCACTAATTGTTATTGTGTTAATGTTAAATACTACTAACGTGGTTGCTTTTTCATTCACTACCTTGGTATTCATCTGTGGTTTATTAATCTTCATTTTATACCATAAATATTTGTTCAAATCTGGTGCCATTTTTATCAATTGTCCAAAGTTCAAGGTAAAACTAGTTTCTAACATTTGTTTATTGATATCTTGAAAAACTCCTCTACATAAATGGTTTTACTTGGAGAGGTAGAAGGTATTTCCTAAAGTTTTGTTGGGTCTGCAGGTTCTACTAGGCTTGGCATTCCCACCCAACTAGTTGTCCATTCTTCAATTGAAGGAGTATGTAAGTCTAGTGGTAGATTGATTACTTACATCTATTGTATAATTTCCACCATAGACCTCTTCAACTTTTTTCAACTTCCTAATTTGTTGCAAATTTGTTTTTCCTTGGTTCTCGGTCTTTAAACACTTATTCTTCAGTTGTCTTATTATGAGTGGTAACATTGACATCCACCATGTTGATTGAGGTAGTAATTAATTTAAAACCTCGGTTGGTTTAGATTTTGTGGATTGGCTTCCTTTATCCTTGAACATACTTTGCATTTCATTGAATCTTGGGCAATTCGTCAATTTGTGACCCACTATTCCATAAATATGACAAGGATAGTTTAGCGGTCTTGGAGGTTTACCAACCTTAGTTGTAGCTTCAGTAGCAGCTACGATAGGTTCCTCCTTCTTCTTGCTTCTACAAGTCTCTATGTTGTGGTTTGTGTGATGACAATTAATACAATACATATTTAACTTTGCAATTGTCTAGTTTTTTGCAATTACATTCCTTGTCCATGTGGTTTGTGGTACAAAGAGTGTATTCAGTGCTTCAGGCATAGAAATATCTTTTTCACATATTAACACTAACTCTTTGTGATGTTGCAGAATCTTCCACTTCATTCCCGCAACAACAATGCGTAAATAAGACTGTAGTCCTGATTGGAACATTGTGGTAAAAGAATTGGCAGTAGTCAGTGTTTGTAGACTATTAGCCAATTTCAATAGTTTTTCATAATACATTTCTACTTTTTCTATGGATTCATGTTTCAAGTTCTTTAACTATAAACAAAATTATTCATCATTCTACACTATCCAATAAAGTCTACAGAAGGCTTGTTCTAAATATGCAAATCTACAATTGGGATTATTTCACATATAGTTGTTACACCAATCAGATGCATTATTTCTCAATGTAAAATTGAACATATTGACTATTTCTTCAATATCTATTATTTGATCGTTAACTTTGATAACAACTTTGAATACTCGTACATGAACATTTTGATCAAAGTCTTTTTTATGCTTAGGATAAATCAATGGTCTCTTGAAAGGCTTATAATAGGGTACTACAAGTTGCATAGCTACTACTATAGCACCTCTTAAGGGTTATGGAGGATCTATTCATGGGTTTGGTGGTATAGATTTAGTAGTAATTATATTGTGGAAAGGTGTTATTGATAATAAATTCACTGGTATTTCCACCTCAAGGTCTATTACTATTTGTTTTATGGCACCAAAATTAATAGGTATTACTCTAAAGCCATTATAATGGTTTCTTTCCAAGGCCTCAACATGTCATGTACAAATTCTGTTATAGAAAAAACTATTGTCAACTATTATTGTAGAGATTCCATCATTCCTTATAGATATTAGATATTCGATTAGAATTACAAGCACAAATTTGTTTGGGTGTGCAACCATCATAGGAACTCCTTGAACCCCATTAGTAACAATTGTAAAAAACTATGATATTGGTCTTCTATGAATTTGTATGCCATTATTGTTTAATGTTGTGGGATCTACTAGTGATATATTCCTTACTCCAAGGATAAACTTTGTATTTATGAGAGTTACAAGTCTTGTGTGGCTTAGAACATGACGATTGGCAATTGTCCTTACTCTTTTTAGCACAGAATGACATGGCCTAGTGAGTCGGGATGTTTTACTTTCTTAACATGTCCTCTGTACATCACCCTGCTTAAGGGTGCTCCATAAATTTATGTAGTTTTGTAGTTGTGTCGTTGTTACCATGTCCTATGGAATAGCCAACATATTATGATCATCTTTTGGATCCTAATGATTTTGCATTTGAATATGGAAATGATTGATCATTGCATCTCGTACATCTTGCTTAATAAAATGACAATCTATGAAAAAATGATTTTTTTGTCTGCAAAAACTACAGCGATCGATGGTGAGTCTACAATGTTGGTATGTGCTTTGACCAAATTTATTCCAAACTCGTTATCTTGGTAATAATTGATGTTAATGACTAGGTTTGATCTTGGACTCACTACATTGATCACCTTATTCACTTGTCATATTCTAGTACCAACTATCATTATTGGTAAGGTGCATGTTGTGCTCGCCTTTGTGTTCACCTTTGTGCTAATACTTGGTTTGATACATTGTTTCAATTATAAAATCCTATTCTTCCAGATCCTTAGTTTGTAGTACAATTTTGGCATATTGTGGTAACACCTATTCAACCTCATTGTTGTCCAGGTCTTCATATTGTTTTTCATGGTTATATCAGTAATGAGGTGAAATAGATCGCCAAGCAAAGCCTCTATCTATGAATCTCATCATGATACTTCATTGTACTTCTTAATATGTATATAATATCTCCTTGGATCTATACAAAATCCCATGTCTTTGGGTTAACAAATTCATTTATGTTTTTTCCTATTCCTTTCATTATATATATGTAGGGGTAACCTCAAGTGCATTGTTTCCCCATCCCTTTGGTTCAACTTTCAAAGGTTCTACCTTCATTGGCAACTTCATTCAAACACTAGGTTGCCTCATTGCTTTGTCAATGAATGTTTCTTGAGGTTTCATAATTGCTATGGACAACATTCTATACCTTGCAAGTTGCTCCTCTGTCCTAGGTATTCTTGGCATGGTATGTTGTAATTTTTCTAGAGTATGAAATTGCTTTGCATCACTTGCAAATGGTAGTTCTCCCTCTATTACATTTTCGTCTTCATTTTGCTACATGGTCTACTCATTTATGCAAACCTCAAGTTATTACTCAATTTATGTTTGTCACCATTTTATTACTCATCTTCGGGGAATTTTTTTTGCCACATATTTAAATCCTTACAACAATTGTTTGCTCATATTCAATTCCTCACCAATTTTGAATCTATAGTTTAGAGAATAAACAAAATTCTTTGTAATAACCTTCTCTATACCTATTGCCACATAATTTAAAACCAAAGCATTCATATAACTCTTAATTCTAACTCTAAATTCATCCCAAGGATGGTCACCAAATGGTAAATCCTAATATTCTAATACTATTTTAATTGTAGTTTTCTGTCCTTGTACATAGTTAGTTTTAGTTATACAAAATATGTATTGAAATCCATACATAATCCAAAATATTTCAACAACCACATTCATCGCAACCCAAATATTTGCATAGTTATGAATTTAATCATAATTTTACCATGGTTAAATTTATTAGGCTTAAATGATTATGGCTAAATTAAATTAAGTTAAATTAAATATGGTTAAATTAAATTAGGCCAAACTAATTATGGCTGAATCAAGTTGGGTTAAATTAAATT
>Ga0116230_10006438_pt1 | contig 11573 bp, 13 predicted proteins | sample S1TSphfallax_3_FD_88678 | JGI IMG/M metagenome (GOLD analysis project Ga0116230, IMG submission 88678) | Host-associated microbial communities from peat moss isolated from Minnesota, USA - S1T2_Fd - Sphagnum fallax MG | ecosystem: Host-associated > Plants > Peat moss > Unclassified | place...
CATGTACAACATGTACAAATGACCAACTTAAAATACTTGATCCCTTTCACATGTCAAAAGAGGCACATACTCCTCCAAAAGTTGTGTTTCCATACTTGAATGAACATGCTTTACAAATTTTGATGATTTGAAGTTCTTCAATTGTGACCCCCTTGTGGTACATTCAAAGAAAATTTTACAAATATCATCCATAGAAACTTTAGAATGCATTACCATGCATTTCCAAATTGAATGTGCCTTAGATTACATGACCCATGAAGTTGTTGGATAAAATTGGCTAGATTGAATCATTTCCAATAACACAAATGGAAGAGAAGATCCTATTCGTTTTCTCATTTAGTTCTTACACCATGCAAAAGCCAAGTCAATTATGTTGATGTTAGATAACACCACATGATTTTTGGTAAAAGTTACACCAAATTTTGTATATTCATCAATGTTAACATTCTTCTCCACATCAAAAACTTTAACATGAACAACTTTGAAATGTTCTATTCTTACATCCTTCAAACGATATCCTATCATCACAACAAAGGTATGCAAACCTTGAAGTTTCAAAAGTTTACAATGAACTACATGATCAACATGAGCTTTCATTGGATCATATATTCCACTCAAGTTGACATTTCATTGCTTGATTGAAAGAAAAAAGACTAGAAATGTGCAATTTTCAAACCATTTGCAAATGTAAATGACACAATGATCTTCGTTCCAAAACACACAACCTAAATATACATGATGATTTTTTTAATTCCTAATTTTAAAAAGTGGATTGTGATCTAAACCTGTCATTTCAAGTGTGATAAAAGCTTCAATGGTTTTTTTTTGGGAGGTGTTTCGTGTGTTTTTTCCCAACATTTACTTTCATGGAAAAAACCATTTTCTATACACAAGTAATGTGAAAACCCAAAGCTAAATGGAACATGGCAAGATTGCATGGGGTTAAGTCAAAGTCAAACATCAGTTCATTCTTGCATGTGTGTGTTAATATTGCATTCTTGCTGGAAAAAAAATATCCACATACCCCTTGGTAATGGTGCACTATTGCAAAAAAAGGGGGAAAAAATCCTCCCCTTCCCTTAAGGAAAAAGGATGAGCCATGTAGGGTACATGTTCAACCATTCCATTAGTTGCATGTAAATTCCATTCCTAAAATATTTGTCACCATTTTTGGCTTAAACTATTAGCCTTTGCAAAAAGCTAAAATACCTATATCACAAATTTAATGGGTCACAATTTGGCAATAATAGTAATGCAAAATCTGTTTTTCATAGGTTCATATGGAATAAACATGGATGTCATTCATCTACTTGTGTTGTTTGAACATTGATATCATGCACATTGTTTAAACACAAATGTCATATGCCTATTCATATTGTTTAAACATGGATGTTGTATGTCTATTTGTGTTGTTTATACACAAAAATTGTACACATGATTTTCATGTCTAAATAATGCACAACATCTATGTTTAGATATGAATCTATGAAATAATAAATTTTGCATGGATTTGGAATGAACTCATGAAGCTTTTAAATTTATGATGATACACTACAATGATGTAGTTGATTCAATGTAAGTGCAAGTATGGAGGTGGTTCAAAGTTAGCATAGGTACCAAGTAGTATAGAACAACTTAAGGCCTACCTTAAACTAGGAGTCAAGGCCAAAAACTCTTGAGGACAATAATGGAAAATTTGAACATTTTTGGCTTGTTGCTTGGCCCCAAGTTATAAATAAAATATTACTTGTTTGGGGGCCAATGAGTTCATGTGTAAAGCCATTGAAGCCAAAAAGTAATGACTAAGACTCCAACCCTTCATATGGATTCATAATTTTTTTCTTGATATCCTTTTTCTTATTATTTTTGCTTCCTTTCTAAAGGTAAACCCTAAAAAATAGATCACCATGGATGAACATAAGTTAAGCCCTAAAAGGTATACCACCACGGATGACATAAACACAAGATTTTGGTAATTCTTGTGTTTTATAATGCAATTCAACATGTTATTGCTATAGTTGTGGTATTGCAACAACTTGCAATTCATCAACATTATAATGTAACAATGATGATGGTTGTTTTCATTATGGAAGCAAATGGAGTAGTAAGAGAAATTTTTATGGAGCTATGAACAAGCAAGTGGCTTCATGGAAAGGAATTTTTGGGCAACTATTCAACAAAGATGTTCAAGTAACAAACAAGGTAAATTTTTAAAACTTTTCATTATTTATGCAATATTATAGCTCCATCATTGGGTAGGGTAGATTTTCACATGAGATCATGCATTTTATTGAAACATGAATAACCATCAGCCTATTTCATTTAAGCAATTGTAACACTTCACAAATGCGTGGTGAACTATATGGAATGGTTAAAAACATTATATTTATCATTGTAAGAAATTTTTGTACAACTATTAAAAAGTGCACTTAAAACCTTTGGTGATAAAAAAATTAACAAGTAGCATAAGAAGAATGACAAATGAATTTGAAGAAATTTGAGGTGTACCTTATTCTTTTGAGTAATAGATGGTATCCACATCCCAATTATTCCACCATCTATAGATCTAGCTTCTTACTATTGTCAAAAAGGGTTTTATTAAGCATTCTTACAAGGTGTGATTAATAAAAAATGTAAGTTTTGGGACTATGATTTTGGATGGGTTGGTTGCTGTCATGATTAGACATTGTTCCAAAAACTCAAAATTGGCAAGAAGGTAATGAAGGGGGCCATACAAATAGATTGGAAATGTAGCCTAACTAATGAGGCCATGGTTTTTATTCACCATTCAAGGGTGAGAAAGAAGGATTAACATAAACCAAACATATTAGAATTTCATGCAATCTAGTACTTGAATGGCGATGGAAATGACTTTTGGAGTTTTGAAAGGATGGTGGAAAGATTGGATATGCCATTACAAAATATACTAAATGTGGTTGTAGCTTGCATGTGTCTTCATAACCTATGCATTATCCATGGAGATAGCTTTGGCATGGAATGGGCTCAAGAAGTTGAACAAACAATGCAAGTGGAAGCCAACCATTTCCATAGAGAATTTCAACACAAGGACATATTTCATTTGGCAAAACATGTTATAAAAAAAAGATGTTGATTATAACACCTTGAAGCATTACGCGAGTAAAAGAACATGAAGAAAAAGACAATGTGGAAATGACTAAAGAAGATGAAGAAATTGAAGGGGCATCAAAATCAAAGAAAGACAAAGAAATCATAATTTTAAAATGTTATTGGAAGCCACACAAGTTCATGAGTTATTAACCAACACATTCTATGAAACAAAATTGAAGCAAGAAGGCAAAAAAATTTCCCCAACTACCATCTAATTTTGAATTAGAATAGGTTTCATGGACATAAAATTTATTTACAAATAAATTCACTTGATAATCAACTCTTTCCAATAGAACATTGGTTTTTGCAAAATTCTTCATCATGATGGTATTGTTTGCCACCATTTTGGTGAACATGCTAGTTGCTTGTTCATGAAAATTCTTCTTACCATGTTTAGTTGCAAACTTTGATGTTGCCTATGAAAATAATTATTTTTCAAACAACTCAATGTTGTTTTCAAATTGAGGCAATTCCATGTGGATGGAAAATGTAGTGACGCGTTTCATTATAATACTTGTTTGATGCCACCATTGATCAATGGGTTCATAGAACTTGCATTCATGCCTTTCCTACCTTAAAATGCCATTTGCTAATTTGTCTATCTTGTATTGCTTGAACAACCAATTGAATTTTTTCTTGCATGTTTCAATTGTCCTTGTAATTTAGGAATTGTTGCCACCATGCGAGCATGCAATTTCAACTATACATCAACCTTTGGCATTGAAATTGAAAGTTAAGAATGTTAATTTATGGGCCCTATGTTGTTTAGAAGTCACAAATCATGGTCTATGGGCTGATTTAGGTTTGAAATGGTGCAAAGACATTCTTTTATAAAAACATTCCAATAGCTGAAACTGTAAAAGAAAATAAGAATTTACTTGATTACAAGTTGAATGGGATGGCTTGGTGGTTAAGCTCCCCCCCCCCCCTTTGCCCCCCGGGGTTATGAGTTCAAACCCCACTGTGTGAAGTTGAAGGCAAAGGATGGGGAAAGGGGGGGCAAAGTTAAGGCCAAGGCCTTTTAAGGGCCCTAATTTGAATATGATTTTTTTTTCTTTCAAAAATTCCAAGTGAACATGAATTAAAAGGCCTATCAAAATATGATTTTTTTTCTTTTAAAATATCAAATGAACATGAATTGAAACACATTGTAAGGACTGAAATTTACATTGAGGTCAAGATGGATAGATTAACTCTTGTAACCATAAGCATCTGCAAAGGCAAATTGAAGGGTCGAAATGAATAAAGACCCCCTGAGAAAGACTTTTCATGAAATGCTCCAACATCTTCCATATCCAAAGTAGAAAACTTAAGAAGTCCCTCTATCATTCACAAACAAACACAAAAGTTCAACAAGAAGAAAGAAAAATGGAAAAATATAAAATGGAAAAGGAAAAGCTATAGGAGTTGGTTTAGGATTTAGTTTGATCCTATGGTGTAGATTTAATCAAAATAATAATAATTTATTATTGTAACATTGACCCCAAGGGTTTCAAATTGACCTCCCAAGTTGAATAGTATCCTTTTTCACCCTTGGGTCATTACAAGGCCATAAAGTGGTAGATTAATTTTATTTTTTGTTTTAGCCTTGACTTTTAGTGTAAAGCCCTTGGGGCTAATTTCAGTGAATTCACAAATAGGAATGCTAGACTTGAGTTGAACTTTGGCCTTTGACTCCTAGTGTAAAGTGGGCCATAGTTCAACATGTTATATGTTTGTCACATGTTTATCATTGATACATGTAGCATTATGTGGGTGTTGTGGTATGTCTTTCTTTTTGATATGAAGTGAGGCATATAAGATACATTAAGACTTGAATATTTTAATCTTAAAAAAGAAATTGCATCATTGGACACTTTTTGAAGATTTGTTTTGGAAAATTAGGCATTTTTAAAAAATAATTTCCAAATATTAGGCATTTTTGTCAAAAATATTTTTTATTATTAGGTTCGAATCAATTTTTACTTAACTAGCTATCACCTATGAAAATCTTATTACTTGGTGTAAAGCCTAACAATTGGATTTTATAACATGGAAGATGATGATTCATGTAGTATGAAGTTGATAATAGGGTGGGTTTCTTATGCACATATGAGGAGGGAAATTATGTTTTGTAATTTTCCTTCATATGCACAGAAGTGTGATGTGCATGCACACACAAGTACATTGCATGAATTAAGAGCACACTATTTACATTGGCAACTTTCCAAGAGGGTTTTATGTACAAGTGCAATATCCTTGTGATGTCTTGGAAATTCTAGGATGATCAATGATGAAAGTTATTGAATTTTATGGCATTTGAAAAAATAGTGTGCATAATCACAATCCACAAGCTTTGCAACTTATTAGAGGCACATGGGCTAAGTATACATGTACAATTGTAACTAATGGTTAATGTTTATGAATCAATTAGTTTTTTTTCAAGGTTGCATCTAATGGGAAAATAGTTTTCAATAATAATAGTTGACATATTAGAAAACTTATAGGTTTTTAAGTCACAACCATCCATGCATTCAATAGGTTATCAAAGACGGAATGGAACAACTAATCTAGAACATGCTATATATCCTATTCAACAATGCATCCACATGTAAGGCCTATGTGAGCTTGTGAGTTTTGAATTTCCTCATGTTAAATATACTTCCTTGGGTTGCGGAAAAGAAATGATTTATACCATTAAAATGGTGATAAACTTTGTAATCAAAAAGTTAATTGCCATGTGCAAAAGCCATGGAGATCTAAAAATGTTCTAAGTTTGTTAAGGTTAGGTGTGCTTATATTTTTAGTTGGTTCAAATTCATGTGAAATTGCATAGGTCTTTGTAGCATATGGTGGTTTTTGAGGATTGGGTGTAATGGACATGTTCTTTCATTTTGGAAGTACAAAGGTTTGAAAATTGTGTTTTTTAATGCATTTTGGAAAGATGTTGATCATATTTTAATGAATCTTCAACCTTTTTACAGAATGGTACGTTTCATTAATTGAAAAAGATGTTGGTGTACAAGTTTATGCTAGGTGCAATCATAATCAAATGACCCAATGGTGATAAAGGACTCAACCACAAATGGGCCCTTTTTTAACACTTTGATTTGATCATAGAAAGGACTTTTGGAACAATTTTTTTTGCAACATGTTTTTAAAAATATTGAAATTTTTCCCAATAAGTTACATTTCTTGTGTTAAATTTTATTAAATAAATATGAATTTTCTAAAAGTGTACAAATTTTGCCAAAATTTACATTTCATTTTGAAAATTGATCATAATTTCAAATCATGTTAAAATATGATAACTATTTAAAATTTTGATTTTTTGTATCATAAGCCAAAACTTTGTTCATATGTCACACACATTATGACCCATTACATCTAACAAATGATTGCTGAAATTTGAAAGTTTGAAAATCATATTTTGAATTTCTAAAAATTTCAAATAAATTATGAGTGATTTTCATATGTGGATGGTAGGTTATCATCATTTCAATTTTTTTCCCATCAAATTTTTATTATTAAAGGAGTCCTTAACCTAGTGTTTTATAAAATTGATTTTGGGATGTTTAGTGCAAAAGTCTTTTACAAAACCAAAACTCAATTTATTAAATTAAATATTTTTTTTGAATTTTTCAACACTCATTTAAATTATTTAGCACAATTTCTTTTTATCAACATGACATTAAAATGGCATTACATAATATTTTTTGAAAGAATTGATAGTTCTTTAGTCATCTAACATGATTTTTGGCTCATTTGACTATGATCACACCATGTTGCAATTGGTGAATGTTCTCCAATGCAAAGCTAAAATGACAAGGATTTCAGTTTCAGAAAAGATTTTGCCAATAATTAATTCATGTAATGTTTGGGATTACTTTTAAGGATTTTTTTATTTAGCCAAAGTGGTGAACATTCAAAAATAATTTAATAAAATTTGGCTAATGCATTATATAAGTATTTTAAAAAATTGATCCTTGTATACTTTTTATTACATCCTAGAATTTATCATAATTATTTAAAGATCTTAAAATCAAAATCTAGAAAATTTGGGCTATTTTTCACATGAAAAATACTTTTATTTAGGTCAAAATCATATCTTTCATGTTGAAATACCAATGGCAAGGTTATTGCTTACTTTCCTCAAACAAAAAAAAACTATGTAGTATATATTATATATGAGTCCAAAAACCATTATGAATAAGCATGATAACCATTGTCATGTATCCACAATCAAATTAATTCACATGTAAGGCATAACTTGATTATGTCAAAATAATAAATTCAATTCTGTTTTAATTGTGTAATTAGAATGATTGTTGGCCAATCTATGTACCAACATGTATTTCACTCCTAAAAAATGACAATAAACATATTTTGAAAAAGTTAGAATATTTTTTGATGTTTTAAACATTAGCAGTAGTAGCAGTAGCAATAGCCCTTTACTGGTTCTGTCCATGGGCCGAATGGCTTTCCAGGCAAAACTAGATGGTGCCAACCAAACACTCGAGCCAAACCACAGATAGCAGCCCCCCTCAACGTTTACATGCCCGGGCCGGCTGTATGCGTGCCGGTGTGGGGGTCACACCTGTGTAGACGGCATGCCTTGCACTAACTGGTGATTTGTCCCTCGCCTGCACATACCACTCCCCACCCTGGTGTGGTATGCCAGCTGCCTTGAAGTCTTTGCAAACAGTTGACCTGAAAGACTACAGCGGCTTGCCGCGGCCAGAAGTAGTGCCCGTCAGTTGCGTAGTGAGCGCAACGTGGGGATACTTGGCCTCTGGCATTCGAGCCACGTGCCCCAGCCAGTGCAACCATTGTTGTGCAAGCAAGGAGGCCAACGGCTTGACCTGGTAGGTTTTCCAGATGTGTTACAAACTGTGCCGGTCGGAAACCCGCACACCCATGATCCCCCTCAAGTAGCTGTTGTATGCCGATTCCAACCGCTACTGTTGAGATTGCGTCACGTTCCAGGTCTTGGCACCATACACAAAGTGCGGCACCACAAAGGTGTTGAACACTTGCACTTTGGCCCCCAGCCCCAAATGTTTGTTTCGCCACACGGCCGAGAATTGGGCAAAGGCACCCAGTCCCCGGCCTCTGTGGGCATTCACCTCGGCTGTCAAGTTATTGTTCGAGGTCAAATTCCCCCCCAAGTACTTGAAGCTATCAACCTTCTCTATTGGCCCCCCGCTAATGGCGATGACGGTTGGCAGCCGCGACTCACCCTTGCCCACCGACATCACCTTGGTCTTTGCAGTGTTAACCCTCAAGGCAAACCGCTCTGCAACGGCATCCATGCACTATAGCATCAGCACCAAGTTGCCGGGGTCAACAGAAAAAAACACCATGTCGTTTGCATAAATGTCGCAACCCCACTTTGGCCAAGTGTGGGGGTGAAGCCCAACATTCCCAAAGTTGGGGATTTGGAGTCCTCCGGGACTCCCGAATGTTTAGAGTTCGATAAAAAGGCCCAAAACACCTCGCATTGGGGTGTTCTTGGTGTCATTGGAAAGGCCTTGAAGTGTAGATATCGAAAATGGCCTCGCATTGGTCATTTGGACATCTGCAGCCCAAGTTATGGGCAAAAGAAGGGCCGGGAGTCAACTGGCAGTTTGACTCCCGACCACTAAAAGTCGGGAATCGACCTCTTCCCGACCTCCGAATTGAAAGTGCAACATGGCGTTGCAAAGATCTTGACGAGGGCTACAACTTTGGTTTAGACCTCGTTGCAATCAGACTTGGCAGTCGGGAGTTATGAGCTCCCAAAGTCAAGGGACTCTAACCGGGACAATTTCGGGACAATTTCGGGACTCCAACTTGGGAGTCCCGGGAAAAAAAAGCCATTTGGATGTAGCTTCAGTGGAGCGTTGCAGAGAATACTATATGGGGGAAGGTGGTGGCTTCCCCCGAATTCGGGCCGTGGTGAGTCTTGTGGTCCAAAGTGCCCGTGGCTTGTCCCAACACCCAAGGGTGTCCCGGAATGTGAACTAACCCCCGTGTGGTTGGTTTTGGATGCAGATTCAAGCTTGATATACTAGTCCTTCTTCCTAGTCTAATCTCGGGACTTCTAGCACGCCCCTCTACCCCTCTATAGTGTTGGAAGTCGGGAGTGCCTTCCGAGTCCCAACTTTTCGCAACTACAATTGGTTGAACCCTCAAGTGGGTTCAACCCCGGGACTTGGGAGTGCGTCAATAAAACAACAGTGCAATCTGCGCCAGCGTAAGGCTCGCTTCCAAGGATGCTAAGAAAAGTAGGTTACCGTCGGCCTGGAATTGCATCGACACCCCAAAATCCGGTGGCATGCTTGCCAAGGCCTACTTCACCATAAAGTCCAGGAATACGTTGAATAGTAGGGCCGCCAGAATGTAACCCTGGCACACCTCGCTACCCACCGAGAACTCCTGTCCCAGGTCGCCCCCCAACCTAACCACAGCCAGCGTCCCAATGTGTAAATCCTCCAGAAGCTCAACAATTTTGGAGGGTATCTGGTACACGTGCAAAATGCGCCACATCGCATCCCGGTTCACCTAGTTGTAGGCCTTGGTCAAGTCAATGAAAGCAAGGTGCAGCTGGGTACACTTGCTGCGCTGCGCCGCGTTAGACAACTGGCGCAACACAAACATGGCATCAACGGTGCCCCAGCCAGAGCGAAACCTGCATTACGCCTCGTGCAAGTTGGCCCCTACTACCTGGTTCACCCGGTGCATGAACAGCATGGCATACAGCTTGCTAGGGATGCTGAGGAGACTGATCCCCCTGTAGTTATCGGTGGCCTGCTGGGAACCCTTCCCCTTGTATAGCGACACCACCAGGGCTCGTTTCCAAGCCACCAACGCTCGCCCCGCTTTCCACACCGCTAGGATAACTCGGTGTAGCCACGCAATCCCCTTAGGGTAGGCCTTGAGCAAGGGGACTGTAATGTCGTCCTCACTAGGTGCAACAGCATCATGAAGACTAAGCACACAGGCCTGCACTTCTGCAAGCGATGGCTCTTCCCCAGCCCCAGTGCCCCCTGCTTTTGCCACCAGCACCCCCTCAACCTCCTGCACGGCAGCATCCAGCTGCTCCCGCACCTCGTCGGTGAGGTCCCTCCCACCCCCCAAAACCCTTGCAAAGTGCTCAGAAAAGCGAGCCAGAACTGCTTCAGGGCTGTAGACGTGCTTGCCCTTGCGGTCCTACAAAACCTTGGGGGGTCCCTTGGCCCTACTGGCGGCGCCCGTTGCCATGTGCTTCACCTGCTATGCCCAATCACGGCTGCGACCCGCCTGTTGCAACCACTTAGCCATTTCAGCCTGCTGCCTCACATAAGTCTAAGCATTGCGGGATATTGCGGCCTTGATCGCTCGATTTGCCCGCAGAAAAGCTACCTGCTCGGCTAGGGTTGCGCAAGAAAGCCGAGCCAAGTGAGCTGCATGCTTGGTCGCTACAAGCACGAGCGTGTCCGAGGACAACCCGAGCCTGTTCCACTGCACCGGGCCCTGCACCCCAACCGTTTTGGCAACAGCTAGGGACACCCCCTCCTCAAAGCGCTGCCATTGCTCCTTAGGCTTTGACACTTGAGGAGAAAACACAACAAATTGGCTACCTAGCACCTGCCCAAAAACAGCATAACAGCCCGGATCCCGCAAAGCCCCCCCCTCCCACAAACCTTGGTGAGTTGGGGCGTCGCGTTTGAACGCCCTGAGGTGCAGCTACAGCGACACACCCAGCAAGCAGTGGTCGCTGGGCCCATGGTGCACACTACAAAAGACGTGGCAGTCGCTCACCCCCCGCATGGCGCTGCCAGAGACCAAAATATAGTCCTTGACATACCAGTGTTTAGTAGCGGCACGCTGCCACGTTGCCAGATGCGCATGGTGGTGCTTGAAGAAGGTGTTGGCGTCCTGGAGGTGGAAGGATGTGGCCAAATCAAGCAAGCGGGCACCATTGTCTGATGGCTCGGCCGCACCCCGATGCAGATGGAATTTGCCAATGACGCCACCCTACTCTTGCCAAGCGCTGCCCAGCTCCGCATTGAAGTCCCCCAAGACAATTAGCTTGTGGCTAGCAGGAGCCCCTTTCAGATAGGCAAAAAGCATGAGATAAAAGGCATCCTTGGTAACATCCTCCCTAGCGTCCGTAGGTGCATATGCCGTCACCACAGTCAGGTGCTGCCCCGCCTTGGCTTGGAAATGAGCAGATAGCAGCTTGGGCCCCAACTGGCTAAAAGACAACAAGGCATCCCTCCAGGCAGGGGCCATCGACAAGCCCAAGCCCTGCTGACGCACTCCCAAGTCTTGGGGTGAACCCACTCGAGGGTTCACCAAAGTGTAGTTGCGGAAAGTTAAGACTTGGAGGCACGCTCCCAGCTTCCAACTCTAGAAAGGGGTAGAGGGTCGAGTTGGGAGCCCAGGGATTAGACTAGGAAGAAGATTTAGTAGATCAAGCATGAATCTGCATCAAAACAAAC
>Ga0116230_10006439_pt1 | contig 11572 bp, 12 predicted proteins | sample S1TSphfallax_3_FD_88678 | JGI IMG/M metagenome (GOLD analysis project Ga0116230, IMG submission 88678) | Host-associated microbial communities from peat moss isolated from Minnesota, USA - S1T2_Fd - Sphagnum fallax MG | ecosystem: Host-associated > Plants > Peat moss > Unclassified | place...
ATGACGGTTGACGGTGGCATCGACACCTGCACGCGCGCGATCCGCGGCCCGGTACTGGCGAGGGTGTTCTGGCGGCCCATTCCATAGCCGACGATGGCGCACGCGAGGGGGACCGATAGAATGACGAGTGCGATGGCAGGTTTCAGACGGGGCTTGATCACGCGCTCTCCAACGTGGTGACGCCAACCCTCGGCTCAATTGATATCGCATTCCCGAATCGAGCGCAAGCTCGGGCGTCGCAAACAGGTGCCGTCTGCGCGGGTGATATCAACCAAGCAACATCCGTGGGCTCGGCTTTGGCATCCGGTTGCCATCGCCTGCCCTGAACTTGTAGCGGCCGGTCAACAACTCACCCTCAGAGAAAATTTCTGAATCTTCTGTCAAATCGCCGCAGCCAATTGGTGGACGCAGACATAACATCCCAGCCGTTGCTTTTTATCTTCTTAATAATAACTGTTGGGGATATTCCGATGCGTCGTGAAGGATTGACTCGCCGTCCGGCATGGACCGTGCTCCGCGCCGGTATTCCTCCAACCCGTTTGTGGGCCGCCGTCATCGGTGCCATCGCGTCATTCGCTGCGGTGGCCGCGAACGCCGCCACCGTCCCCGTAAACCTCGCCCCTTACTACAACGCGTACGGCATTTTCTCGGATGCGGCCACGGTCACGAACGGGGGTCTCGGCGCCAATTTCGCCTATAGCGCCGCACAGACGGGTACGTCCGTCACCTGGCAGGGCATTTCGTACGCCTTCGGTCCGGCGAACCAGCCCGACGTCGTCTCGAGCGCGGTAACCGTGCCTCTGACGGCCGGGCAGTACACCGCCTTGAATGTGATTGCGAGCACCACGGGCGGTAAGACCAATGCGCAATTCACCGTGGTCTACAGCGATGGATCGCGGCACGTCTACACGCAAAGCATGTCAGGCTGGTACCTCAGCCAGCCGGCAGCCGCTCCACTGACCGGCACGGTCGAGCCGGCGAATCAGCCATTCGAATCGACCGTGCTCATCACTCCGTATGGACGCATGGGCGGCGGAAATTTCACCGCCAAATTGGGGATTTTTGGTTACAGCTTTCCGCTGGATCCGGGACGCGTTGCCACCTCGGTGATCCTGCCGGGCGGCGTCAACGTGTTCGCGATGGCCCTCGTGGGCCCGACCGCGAGCACCACGACGACACCGACTGTGGTGAGCCTCACCGCCGCCGATAATGCCGACGCCATCGTGACCGATGGCTCGGCGGTGAGCAACGGCGGGTTCGACACCTCCGGGTACGCGTACTCGGCCAACCTGCTGGGCTCGAGCATCACCTGGAACGGCGTCACGTATCCGCTCGGTCCCGCCAATGGGCTCGATGCCGTCGACAACACGACGATCACGCTGCCCGCCGGCAGTTACTCGGCACTCAATCTGATCGGCGCCGCCGCCTATGGACCTCGCAGCGGCACGATCGTCGTGACCTACACGAATGGCGCCAGCACGTCGTTCACGCAGACCTTCAGCGATTGGGCGCAGGGCACCACGCCGGTCACCCAGGCCGGCGAGTCGGTCGCAGCCGCGACGGCCTATCGGGACACCAGTTCGGGCAAGAACACCGTGCAGCCGAGCTGGGACATCTATGGCTACAGCTTCACGCTCAATCCCGCGCTCACCGTGGCTTCGGTCAAGCTGCCCACCGATCCGCTCATCAAGTTCTTTGGCGCGGCGCTGCTGCAAACTGCGGCGGCGCCCGCGGCCACTCGTGCCGTCGATCTCACGAGTTCCTTCAACGTCGCCGCGATCTCGTCCGACGGCAACACTGCCAGCAACGCCCTGTACAGCCAGGGGACGACGCCGTACACCTATCCGGCGTCGGCCTTGGGCAACGGCGTCACCTGGAACGGCGCCACGTTCATTCTCGGCCAGCCCGACGTCAACGACGCCGTGAGCAGTGCGACGGTCCCGCTGCCCGCGGGCCAGTTCGGCCGTCTCGACGTACTCGCTAGCCGCGTCTACGGCAGCAGCGCGAGCGAGACGTTCACCGTGACCTACACCGACGGCACAACGAGCACCTTCACGCAAGGGATGCATGACTGGTGGACCAACGTCGGCAATACGCCGAATTACCCCGGCGAGGCGCCGGCGGTATGGCTCAGCTACTTGCACGATGGTGCGGCGGGGCGCGCAAACGACCCCGTGGTCGTCTATGGCTATTCGTTCGCGCTCAATGCCAGCAAGACGGTCAAGAGCGTCACGCTGCCCGCCGATCCGGACGTCGGCGTGCTCGCCATGAACTTGGGCGCCGCCAACGCGGCGCCGGCCATTCCCACCGCCGCGACCGCCACCGCCGTGGTGACGCATCACAATGACACGTGGCGCACGGGTCAGAACACCGCGGAGGCGCAGCTGACACCGGCCGTGGTCGCCAACTTCACCGGCAGCCAGGTGTTCGGCAAGCTCGGCACGGTCACTCTCGATGCCGCTGTCGACGGTCAACCACTCGTGGTGCCGAAAGTGGCCGTTACGGGCGACCCGAACTCCGGCACGCACGACGTCGTCTATGTCGCCACCCGCAACAACACCGTCTACGCGATCAACCCCGTCACCCTGACGGTGCTCACGAGCCGCAATCTCGGCACCGCTGCCTACTTTCCTACGACAGTGGGGTCGTGTCCGGGGCTCAATGTGCAGATCGGCGTCAACAGCACGCCCGTGATCGACACCTCGACAAATTCACTCTACGTCATGGCCTACGTGCAGGCCTCGACCGGACCGCAATGGGTGCTGCATCGGTTGTCGCTCGCGGATCTCAGCGACATCGTGCCTGCCGTGACGGTCAGCGCGAGCGCCAACCTCAGCAACGGTGCCACGCAGGCGTTCAATGCCGGGTATGTACGACAGCGCACCGCGCTGCTCGAGTCGGGCGGCAACGTCATCGCCACCTTCAGCTCCTTCTGCGAGTCGGCCGGCACGAACTTCCGCGGCTGGGTGCTCGGTTTCAACACCACGACGCTCGCCCTGAACACGGCCGGAGTAGACCTTGTTAACAAGCAATCCTCGAACGGCTCGAGTTACTTCATGTCGTCGGTCTGGATGTCGGGCGCAGGCGCGGCTGCCGACGAGGCTGGCAACATCTACTTCACGACCGGCAATTCGCTTGCCGGCAGCTATGACGGCGTGAACGCCATTCAGGAAAGCGCGGTCAAGATAAATCCCGCGACGGGCGCACTGTTGAGCGTATACACGCCGCAGAGCGTCAACTACCTGGATCAGCAGGACATGGACATCAGCTCAGGCGGCATCACCCTGTTGCCCAACGCAAACGAGCGCGTCGGAGCGGTGCAGGCAAAGGACGGAGTGGTCCGCATTTTCAGTCGCGACAACCTCGGCGGCAATAATGACTCCGCTCTGCAGTTCGCGACCCCCGCCGGCGGCTGCTGGTGCCAACCGAGCTATTTCAATGACGGCCTCGACCGCCTGGTCACGAGCGGTGGCAACCAGATCAATCTCTACACCTGGCAGACCGGCAGCAATCCGAATCTCCTGATGCAGGGCTCGGCGCAGATCCCGAACGTTCAGGGCCAGGGCACGTTTACCTCGATCACCAACGGCGCGGGTGCCAATTCCATCATCTGGGCGCTGGCGCGGCCCAATGGGTCCACCACCGCGATCAATTTGCTGGCTTACCAGGCCACTCCAGTCAACGGTGCGCTGCCGCTGCTCTATGCGTCCGGCGCTGGCGTCTGGACCTCGTTGTTCAACGCCAACCTCGTGCCGACGGTCGCCAATGGTCGTGTGTACGTGGCGGGCACGGGCGAACTCACGATCTTTGGGCTGGGCGGGACGCGCTAAACGCGTCGTCCCCGCCGGCGCCGAGTTCGCGCGGCAGCGCCGCCAGTCTTTCGCTGTGCGCCAGCATCTCACTGCTGTCGATCGGTTTGTCGGATGACGCCGTGTCGGTGATTCGTGCTGCCTGCATGGAGACGACGGCGGCTCCTTGCTGCGCGTGTTTCTCAGCGCCATCGCAAAGTTTCCAGTCCGTGCCCACGGAGTGTGCACGCAGAGCAGTTCGAACCTCAGCAGGCCGCGCGCAAAGTCGTTGGTTCCGGTGGTGATCACTCCCCGGTGAGTGTTCACCAGCGGCGTCTCTCGACACCACGCACGAGGTGTATGACGTGTGCGGGACATTGCAATGAAGGGACCGGGAAGCGGCTTTTCAATCAACGCTTCGAGGATTCCTCGCATTGCCAAGAGCCTGCATTTCAAATGAAATCATCGCTTCGAAGCACATGAAGTTTGTTCAATATTCCGCTCCGTACGATCGCAGGGACTAGCATCCGTTCAAGGCTGTAATTGTCAGTCATGTTGGCGCTCCGACATCGCGGCGCTTCCGATACACCAAGAGGTAGAACATGCGAAAAATTAATCAGATGCTGGTTCCGTTGGCCTTCATGAGTTTCATACCGGTAGTTTCCATGGCGCAGCAGCTGCCGGGCAAGCATCCGGGATATCTTCACGCGTTGAGCGATCTGCGCACGGCGCGTTGGTTTCTTTTTCACCAGCCCGGCGATTCCATCGTCTCGGGGGATGAAGATGTCGCCATCACCGAAGTTGATGCTGCAATCGCGGAGATCAAGAAAGGCGCGATCGACGATGGCAAGGACGTCAACGACCACCCGGCAGTCGACATCAAGGAACATGGAAGTCGTTTGCTGAAGGCGAGCGAAACGCTCCAGAAAGCGCGCGCCGATATCAATCAGGAGGAAGACAATCCGGAAGCCCGCACCGTGAGGCACGCGGCGTTGGATCACATCGGCAAGGCAATATCGACCACTGATGCGGCGCATTGGAAGTGGCTGCACGAAGGTAAGAAATAATTCGAGTCTGAACCTCGATTGACGGAGGCCTTCCCCGCGCATGACATCGGCCGGCGACTCATGGCGGGGAAGTCCTCCGTTGCCGAACCCGCGCCTTTCAGGCGGGACCGCGGCTCAGGCGAGAGTGATTATCGGCGAATGCAACACCGTCACGATGGGCCAGGGTGCCAGCGCTTCGCGCCAGCGGTCAGACTGCAGCATGGCGACACCCAGCACGTCGGGTTTGAGCCCGCAACGCCGAAGCAATTGGATCGCGGCGTTCATCGAGGCGCCGCTGCTGATGACATCGTCAATCAGCGCAATGCGCCGCTCCGTCAGCAACGGCAGCAGGCGTGGATCGATGTACAGTCGTTTTGTCCGGCCCGGGGTTGTCACCGACGACAGGGGCACTGACAGTTCATCGCGATACCAGAACTTCGCGGAGCTGCCGAGCGGGACGTAGCGCCGATGCCCGAGCTTGCGCGCCACTTCGCTCGCGAGCGTGAGTCCCAGGGTGGGTAAACCGATCAGCAGGTCGGGAGAAAATGGCGCGAGCTTGCGTGCCAGGACTTCCGCGAGCGCCTCGACCACGGGAAAGCTCGCCTGGTTGATGATGAGCGAGGCCAGCCCCAGCCTGCCACCGGGCAGCGGTCGAACCGGCAACATCAAAATGCGCCCATCCTCGAAGCGCGCGGGATAACAGGCTTCCGTCCCGGTGTGCTCCGCCGTGGGCGCGAAGCCTTGCGCCGTGCAGCCGGCATCCGCCGGCAGAACGTCCTGCCAGAACGATTCGGGGGTCACCCAACCTGTCCAACGGGCTGCCGCATCCCTGCACCATACGCGGAACGCCGGGCATTCTCAAAAAGATGCGATGGCGTTCGGGGCGGAGCACCACGCCGCCGTCCGACTGATGACGAATCGGCATAAGCTGATCGAACTCTCACGCCACACGTGCGTCGATTTTTTGGCAATATGCGAGGTTTCACCGAGATGGAGAATTCATGAGGCGTCTGAATCGGTGCAGCTGGATTGCGGCCGGAATGCTCGTGCCGTTCGCGGTCGAAACGGCGCATCCGGCCACCGCGCCCGGCGACCGATCGCCGCAGCCATCGACGATTCAAGAACTCATGGACACGCGCATCGATCCTTCGGCGGATGTGCTGTGGGATTCGGTCGCCTTCATCGCGTCCACGACCGGTGAGGAAGATCGACGGCCGCGCAGCCCGGCGGAATGGAATGCCGTGCACCAGAGTGCGGTGGCGCTGATCGACGCGGTGGACTCATTGAGCGCGCGGGGCCGACGGGTCGCGTCCATCGAGAAAGAGCCCGGACCCGGTGAGCTGCGCGTATCCGAAATACAACGACGAATCGACGCGAATCCGTCTGCCTTCGCGCGCCATGCCCGGGCACTCAGGTCCGCTGCGCAAAAGGCACTCGCCGCCATCGATGCCAGGGATGCCGACGGGTTGCTGAACGCCGGTGGACTCATCGACGCGGCCTGCGAGGCCTGCCATACGGTGTATTGGTATCCGCAACAGGCGCGCACGCGGTAATGTTGCGCGCGCTCGATCCATTCTGTGAGCAGCTTGCCGCGACGCCACTGAGCCAGATGATTCAGGCGACGGAGTGGGCCATACCGGCCATCCAGACGGTGCATATCGTCGCCGTTGCCACCGTCATGGCCTCGATCTTGATCGTCGATCTGCGGCTCATGGGCTTTGCCTCTCGAGATCAATCGATCGCGGCGGTCGCGAAGCGATACCTTCCGGCGGTCTGGTATGCATTGCCGGTCCTGCTGATCACGGGCGCGACGCTGATCGTCGCAGAGCCCTCGCGCTCGCTGCAAAACCCGGTTTTCATTTTGAAAATGGCCATTTTGTTGGTGGCCGCAGGTGTGACGGCGGGCTGTCAACTCCCGCTGCGAAAGAATGCCCGATTCTGGGATGCATCGACGTCGCGGCGCTGGAAGGCGCGATTGATTGGTGGCTTGTCGCTTCCGCTCTGGATCGCAATCCTGTTCGCCGGCCGTTGGATCGCCTACGTGCAGAGCGCCTGATGCTCGAATCCGCGCTGCAAACCCTTCAGGACAGCGGGGTCGCCTCGGCGATTCGCGAGGGCGAGACCCTGTTCCCATGGATCGAATGCGTGCACGTTCTTGCGCTCGCCCTGGTCATCGGCTCCATCGCCATCGTGGATCTGAGACTGCTTGGACTGCGTGCTCGCGATCGAAGCGTTTTCGCGACGACTGCGGAGGCGCTCCCGATCACGTGGATCGCCTTCGCATTGGCGCTGTTCACGGGCGGACTGCTGTTTTCGTCCAACGCGGTTGCCTATGCCCACAACAGCTTCTTTCAGGCCAAGATGGCGCTCATCGCGATCGCGGGCTTGAACATGGCCGGCTATCATGCGTTCGTGGGGCGTGCCGCCGCGTCATGGCACACGGCGGCTTTGACGCCGCTGCGCGCCCGCATCGTCGGCGGTGTGTCGCTCGCGCTGTGGATCGCGGTCGCAGCCTGCGGCCGGTGGATCGGATTTACCATCAATGCGCCGACGTGACCCGTGGCCGGCGAGCAACCTTGGGAGAACACGCAATGACGTTGCTTGCGCGTGAGTGGAGAGTCGTCCTGGCGCTCGTCCTCGGGGTGGCGGCCCCAGCCGCCGGTGCGGTCGATGTCGTCATCAATCCGCCTCCCGCGGCGAAGGACTGGGCGGCGCTCGCCAGCCTTCCCGATTGGAGTGGCGTCTGGACGCCCAACGTGACGGACCAGCAGCGCCGGATCCATTCCGACCCCGTTCCGTGGAACAAGGCCGCCGCGGCGCAGGTCGCTAAACTCGAAGCCGCCGAACGACGCGGAGATCCCCGGGGATTGTTCGTCAATTGCCTGCCGGAATCGATGCCAAGTTGGATGCTCATCACCCACAACGCACTCGAATTTCTGTTCACGCCGGGCCGCGTCACCATTCTCGGCGAATCCGACGGCAACCGGCTGCGGCGCATCTACACCGACGGGCGCGGCCATCCGGCGGATCCCGATCCGACCTTTCACGGCCATTCCATCGGGCATTGGGAGAACGATACCCTGGTGGTCGACACGGTCGCAATCCTGCCCGAGGCTTACATCGCGGTGAGCGAGGCCGTCGGCGTCCCGAACAACGGTGACCTGCACGTCATCGAACGTATTCGGCTCGAAAATCCGGATGTCCTGCGCGACGACCTCGAGATCGTGGCGCCGAACGTGCTGACCAAACCCTGGAAGACCTCGCGCTTCTTGTTTCGCCAGCGCGCGCGAAAATACGATATCGTCGAGGGCGTGTGCCTGCAGGGCAATTATTCTGAGGGCAAGGACGCGAGCGGCAATGCCGTGTTCGTCCCCGCGCCGCAGACCGAAGGCGGCAACACCATTCCTCCCGAGGATTCAGGAAAACCACGATGAACAACAGATCAGCGTCGATCATCTGTGCATTCGGCCTGCTCGGTACGATCGCGGGGATCGCACCGGTCGCGGCACATCATTCATTCGCGATGTTCGATTTTTCGAAGACGATGACCGTCAAGGGGACGGTGACCGAGTTTCGATGGACCAATCCGCATGTGGCGCTGCTCGTCCAATTCGAGCCCCAGCCGGGCGCAGCGCCGGAAGTGTGGTCGATGGAACTGACCAGTCCCGGAAATCTCACGCGCGGCGGCTGGACGAGGCATTCGTTCAAGCCGGGTGACCGCGTTGAGCTCGAGTTCAATCCCTTGCGCGATGGCAAACATGGTGGAGCCTTCAACAAGGCGACTTTTCTCGATACCGGACAGGTCATCACCTCGAATCTTCGCGCCGCCGAGAAGCCGGGCCTGGAGTGATTCACGCGCGCCAGTCAATAATGCGGCAGGGCGTCGAAGTCCTCAATAAGCACGCGTTCAAGCTCCCGCGGATAGTCCCCATAATTGACCACCGCGTAGTGAAGTCCCGCGCGGTTATCCCAGAATGCCAGCGTGTTCGGCGTCCATTTGAAGCGCACTTGCACTTCGGGCTTGGAGTAGCCGGCGAGGATCTGGTCCAGCAGGGCGGCGCTATCGGCGCGATCCCAGCCGACGATAGACGGTTTCTGCGAGAAGTTCACCCAGACGATTTTCTCCCCGGTTTCGGGATGGACGCGAACCAGCCGGTGCGCGACGATCGGGTACTCGAGTCCGACGCGCTCGAGCGCGCTCTGAAAGTCATGCACGACATACAGATTCTCGATCTTTTCCTGGATTTCGCCGGACAAATTTTCATAGACGGCGTGGCCGTCCGCCCAGATCGTATCGCCGCCGAGCGGGGGGATATCGACTGTGCGCAGGATGGCGCCCCATGTCGGGCGTACCAGCCAGCTCGTATCGCTATGCCACACCCCGCTCGTGGTCTTGTACTCCTTGCGCGCGATGGTCGCGGAGATCCGGTGTGACTGCGCCGAATCGGCCTTCACGCGATGATCGACCTGGCGTGTGGTCGGATGCTCGTAAATCTTGCCGAACTGGCGCGCCAGTGCGACTTGTTGTTCGCCATTGATGGGCTGATCGCGAAAGAACAGCACGCGGTGCTTGAGCAACAACGCCTTGATGGCGTCACGCTGCACGGTGCTGAGCGACTGCCGCAGGTCGATTCCGCTGATTTCGGCGCCGATGGTGGGCTCGAGTGCTTTGACGACGAGGTCGGTGGCAAATTCGGGTGCGCGTTCGACGGCTACGGCGGACATGAGAGTACTCCTTGGTTGCATGTGAGGCAGGGCCGGTCGAACATCAGCGGGTGGCCGAGAGGTTCGTGACGAGGGACCGGTCGAAGGCCAGCGACGCCTTGATCGGTTGATGAATGACGCCGGCCTCGAGATAGATATCTGCCGTGTCCTGGTGTTCACGAATGACTTCATCGTCGATGGGGACGAGTTCGTAGTCCATGTGCCTGACGATCTGCCGCGTCACCTCGATGGGGAGACCGGTTTGTGTGGAGTACAGCTTTGCGTATGCGTCGAGGTGCTGGTGCGCCCATGCCTGGGCCCTGGCCTGCCGCTTCAGAAAGTCCTCCAGAAGAGGGCGCTTGGAGGCGATCGATGCGGCGCTCGTTACATACACCGCCTCGGTGATGGGCAAACCCGTGGCATCGACGATGGGACGAAAGTGATCCTGTACCTCCGCGATCGACACATAGGGATCCCAGGTGGACCATGCGTCGATCGATCCGCCACCGACGGCCGCCTTGGCATCGGCGGGCATCAGGTAATCGATGGTCACGGCATTGAACGGGATACCCTCCCGCCTCAGCGCTGCGAGGATGAGGTAATGTCCCACCGACCCCTTGTTCGTACCGATGCGCTTGCCCCGCAGACCGGCCACATCGCGAATCGATGAATCCGGGGGCACCAGGATGGCCTCCGCCTCCTTCGGTCCGGTCAGCCGCAATGCCGCCACCGCCTTGAGTGGCGCTCCCGACGCAAGCGCAAATATCAGCGGTGCCGCCGCCGAACCCCGCAGGTCGATGGCGCCGGCCGCGAGCGCCTCGAGTGCCGGCGCAGAGGCCGCGAACTCCGACCACTGGACTTCATAGGATAATCCGTCGAGCTGACCGGCCGCCGTCAGCAGCGCCTTGAACATGCCCTTGGAATCGCCGATGCGCAATACACGGTCGTCGGCATGCGCCATCGTTGTGGCCAGCATCATCATCGCGATCAATATTCGCTTCATAGGTCGACAGCTGAAGTGTGGTTCGGATGCTGAAGCCTAACCCGCCCGGACAGCCACGCTAACAACAGTTGGTTCTAACGCGATGTCATTTCAACATCAGCGGCGTAGGGCCGGCACGACAGTCCATGCCCGAATGTTATGTGCAGATCACCGATAGTTAGTTCCGGGGCAACTGCCCCGTCGCTAGCGTACTGCGTCACGCGGCGGGTGGGCCTGCGATTCAAACCAACGGAGGCTCCATTGAGCGAAAAAACATTGAGCGACGGGTCTGTCAACCGGAAGCTTGCCGACCTGCATGCGCATCGGGTCCGCACGATGAAGCCTGAGGACCTGGCGTATAACATCAACCAACGGCAATGGCTGGTCGAGCACGCGGATCGTTCGAAATTCATCAAACCCGGCGACGTCGTCGACCCATTCACCTTGCCCGAGGTGGATGGCGGCGAGGTGTCACTGAACGAGCTCCTGGCGCGGGGACCCGTGGTGCTGATCTTCTTCCGCTTCGCCGGCTGCCCCGCCTGCAATCTGGCGTTACCGACCTATCGTGATCATCTGTTTCCGGGCGTCATCGAGCGTGGAGCCAGCCTTGTTGCAATCAGCCCCCAGGTGCCGCAGCGTCTGCGCGAGATCAAGGAACGCCACCATCTCGGTTTCCCCGTCGCATCGGATACCGGAAACGCGCTCGGGCGGAGTTTCGGCATCGTCTTCACCGCGAGCGCCGAATCGCAGGCCAGCGTGCTTGCCAAGGGTGTGAACATGCCGGAAATCATCGGCACCGGCACGTGGGACCTGCCCATGCCCGCCGCCATCGTCATCGACCGCAGCCGCAGCGTGCGTTTCGCCGCCATCAGCCCGGACTGGCTGGTCCGGGCCGAAGCGGATGAGATATTGGCGGCCCTTTCCAAGGCGCGACGCCCCGGCAACGGCTGAGACTGCTACAGGCCTATCAGGCCGACCTTGACGTTAAGGCTGAACGTGCGCGGTTCGCCCGAGGAAATTTCGATGCCGCCCGCACCGTTCGAGCCGAAGAC
>Ga0116230_10006442_pt1 | contig 11571 bp, 8 predicted proteins | sample S1TSphfallax_3_FD_88678 | JGI IMG/M metagenome (GOLD analysis project Ga0116230, IMG submission 88678) | Host-associated microbial communities from peat moss isolated from Minnesota, USA - S1T2_Fd - Sphagnum fallax MG | ecosystem: Host-associated > Plants > Peat moss > Unclassified | place: USA...
GCACGGGTGGAATTGCGCGATTTGCCGATCTATGACAAGAACGAGGAGGTGGCTGACTATGGTGATCGCGAGGTGGAGGCCGATCTCGATTTCGGACGCAACCTCGGCAATTGGGGCGAGATCCGTGCCGGCATTCACCGCGTCAACGGTTCGACGCGACGGCGTTTGGGCGATCCGGGACTGATCGAGGGCAACTACAACGATGGCGCGTTCTTCACGAAGTTTAGCTACGACCAGCTCGACAGCGCGCATTTTCCACGCGAAGGCGAGTCGTTGACGCTGCAGTGGGACGCCGATCGCCTTGATCTGGGCTCGGATTTCGTTCGCGATCGCGTTGCGGCCGATTGGCTGGTGGCGAGGTCGTTGGGGCGCAACACCGTGCTGTGGTGGACGTCGGCCGGCGCAACGTTGGACGGCAACGTCCTGCCGACGGCGTTACCGGAATTCTATTCGCTGGGCGGGTTGTTCAACCTGTCGGGAATCGCGCCCGGCTCGTTGACGGGACCGGATTACGCCATCAGCCGGGCGATTTACTTTCGCAAAATCGGGCGCGGCGGCGAAGGATTCTTCGAGTTTCCCGCCTACGTCGGCGCATCGGTGGAGGTGGGCAACGCGTGGAACCGCCGCAGCGCCGTGGGCTCGGGAGCGGCGCGCATGGATGAGTCGATATTCTTCGCGTTCGACACCTATTTGGGTCCCGTCTATTTGGGCGGCGGTTACGATGAACGCGGCTACAGCGCCTACTACCTCTTCCTGGGCAGAAGTTTCTAGGGCTGGACCGAAATCTAGAAGCCGCGGCTCTCAGCCAGATTCTCGACCTTTTCGAACACGAGCGCGGGTTGGTCGCCGATCCGAGAATACTCGTGTTTGCGGGCCATCTCCTCGAGCTTTAGATCCCGTTCGGCCGCGGTAAAATACCAATGCGTTTTTTGCCAGTCGCTGCCCAAGAGTTTGGCGAACGGGTCGCCGGGCCGCAAACTCACGCGGACCCCGTAAGGGCGTGGCAGCACCGGCACGCTGCGGACGAGGTTTTGAGCATTGGCGATTCCCATCGCCTCAACCATAGCCGAACGCGGCCGACGGTGCCAGCTGATGCCTCGCGGAATCGCGTGCTAGACTCCGCGGCCTTCGGCAGACGGCCCCACGGTAGGGCACCCGAGCGGCTGGTCTCGCCACAACGTTTGCTGTCCCGCGAGGAAATCGATGGCTTCGTCTTATACGGCCTCCGACATTGAGGTATTGAGTGGACTCGATCCGGTACGCCGCCGGCCGGGCATGTACACCGACACCACGCGTCCCAATCACCTGGCGCACGAGGTGATCGACAACAGCGTCGACGAGGCGCTGGCCGGGCATTGCGACAATATCCACGTCACCCTCTTCAAGGACGGCTCCCTGCAGGTCGAGGACGATGGCCGCGGCATGCCCGTGGACATTCACCCCAAGGAGAAGATCAGCGGCGTCGAGTTGATCCTCACTCGCCTGCATGCGGGCGGAAAGTTCAACGACAAGACGTATCAGCACTCGGGGGGTCTGCACGGCGTCGGCGTGTCGGTGGTCAACGCGTTGTCCAAGCGCCTCGAGTGCTGGGTGCGCCGCGGCGGCAAGGAATATAACTTGAGTTTCGCAGGCGGCGCGCCGAAGTCCAAGCTCCAGGTGGTCGGCGATTCCCCTAAATCGAAGACCGGCACGACGTTGCGGTTCTGGCCCGACGCAAAGTATTTCGACACGGACAAATTTGCGATTCCGAGTCTGAAACAGGTGCTGCGGGCCAAGGCGGTGCTGTGCCCGCGGCTGCGAGTTTCATTGTTCAACGAGTTCACCGGCGAGCGTGAGGAATGGCATTACACGGGTGGCCTGCACCAGTATCTTGCCGAAGAGCTGGGCAAGGGCGAGTGGCTACCCGCCGAGACCTTCTACGGCAAGCGCGATATCGACGGCGGTGCGCTCGATTGGGCGTTTGCGTGGGTGCTGGAATCCGAGCACCGGGTCACCGAGAGCTACGTCAACTTGATTCCTACGGTCGAAGGGGGTACCCACGTCAATGGTCTGCGTGCGGGAGCGGCCGATGCCGTGCGCGAATTCTGCGAGTTCCGCAGTCTCGTGCCGCGCGGCCTCAAGCTCGCGCCCGAGGATGTGTGGGACGGCGTCAGTTTCGTGCTCTCGATGAAGATGCGTGAGCCGCAGTTCGCCGGCCAGACCAAGGAGCGATTATCGTCGCGGGAGTCGGCCGGCATCGTCCAGGGGGTCATCAAGGACGCGTTCGGCATCTGGCTCAATCAACATCCGGATCAGGGCGAAAAGATCGCGATGCTGGCCATCGCCAATGCGCAGCAACGGTTCAAGGACAGCCAGAAGATCGCACGCAAGCGCATCGTCGCAGGGCCAGCGTTGCCGGGCAAACTTGCCGATTGCGTGAGCCAGGATCCCAAGCGTGGCGAATTGTTTCTGGTGGAGGGCGATTCCGCGGGAGGATCGGCTAAGCAGGCGCGTGACCGGGTGACGCAGGCCATCATGCCCTTGCGCGGCAAGATCTTGAACACCTGGGAGGCTGACACGCGCGAAGTGCTGCAATCCCAGGAGGTCAACAACATCACGATCGCGATCGGCGTGGAGCCCGCGGCCACGGACTTGTCCGGATTGCGCTACCACAAGATCTGCATACTGGCCGATGCCGACAGCGACGGACAGCACATCGCCACCCTGCTGTGCGCCTTGTTCCTCAGGCACTATCGGCCGTTGGTCGCCGCGGGGCACGTCTACGTCTGCATGCCGCCGCTGTTCCGTATCGATGCCGGCAAGGAAGTCGTCTATGCGCTCGACGAGGCCGAACGCGCGAGCGTACTGGAGCGGATCGCCCAAGAAAATCCGCGGGCGAAGCCGGTGGTCACGCGTTTCAAGGGCCTCGGCGAGATGAACCCGATGCAGCTGCGCGAAACCACGATGGCTCCGCAAACACGGCGGTTGGTGCAAATGACCATCGATGCGAATGACAGCCCCGACTCGCTCCTCGACATGCTGCTCGCGAAAAAACGCGCAGGCGATCGACGGGTGTGGCTGGAGAACAAGGGCAATCTGGCGCAAGTCTAGGCGCCACCGAATACCATGAAGGATCAAGAACTCAACTTCGACGGCATCGAGCGCGAGCCTCTCAAAACGTTCGCCGAGCGCGCGTACCTCGATTATTCCATGTACGTCATCCTCGACCGGGCGCTGCCGCACCTCGGCGACGGATTGAAACCGGTGCAGCGCCGCATCGTCTACGCGATGAGCGAACTCGGGTTGGCCGCCGGCGCCAAACACAAGAAATCGGCGCGCACGGTGGGCGACGTCATCGGCAAGTTTCACCCGCACGGGGATTCGGCCTGTTACGAAGCCATGGTGCACATGGCGCAGGATTTTGCCTACCGGTATCCCATCGTCGACGGGCAGGGAAACTGGGGCTCGACCGATGATCCGAAGTCGTTCGCGGCGATGCGCTATACCGAATCGCGCCTCACGCGGTACGCGACGCTGCTGCTTCAGGAACTCGGGTCGAGCACCGTCGACTGGGTGCCCAATTTCGACGGCTCCTTGGAAGAGCCGACCATGCTGCCCGCGCGGGTGCCGAATTTGTTGCTGAACGGCGGCTCGGGCATCGCCGTCGGGATGGCCACCGACATTCCGCCGCACAACCTGCGCGAAGTGGTCAAAGCCTGCGTGGCGCTCCTCGACGATCCGGACTTGAGCACGCGCAAGATCATGGCGAGCATCAAGGGCCCTGACCTGCCGACCGGCGGCGAGATCGTCTCGCCACGTGAAGATCTGGTGCAGATGTACGAGACCGGGTCGGGCAGCTTCAAGGCGCGCGCGACCTATCGGATCGAGGACGGCCAGATCGTCATCGACGCGCTGCCGTTCCAGGTGTCGGGATCCAAGGTCCAGGAACAGATCGCCGCGCAGATGCAGCAGAAAAAGCTGCCCATGGTCGAAGATTTGCGCGACGAATCGGATCATGAGAACCCCACCCGTCTGGTCATCGTGCCGAAATCCAATCGCGTCGACACGGCGGCGCTGATGGCGCATCTGTTCGCGACCACCGATCTGGAACGCAACTACCGCGTGAATCTCAACGTCATTGCGCTGGACGGTCGTCCCCGCGTCATGGGATTGAAGGAACTGTTGCTGGAGTGGCTGGAGTTTCGCAAATCCACGGTGACCCGGCGCTTGAACCACCGGCTGGCCAAGCTCAGCGCGCGTCTGCACATACTCGATGGGCTGCTCATCGCGTATCTGAATCTCGACGAAGTGATCCGCATCGTGCGTACCGAGGATCATCCCAAACCCGTGCTCATCAAGCGCTTCACGCTGTCGGAGGAGCAGGCCGAGGCCATACTCGAAACCAAGCTGCGCCACCTTGCCCGTCTCGAGGAGATGAAGATCCGGGACGAGCAGAAGAAGCTGGCCGCCGAGCGTGATGAGATTCAAGCGATCTTGAAGAGCAAGGCCAGATTGACCCGGCTGGTACGCGACGAACTCACGAGCGACGCCGCTGAGTATGGCGACGACCGGCGCACCAAGCTCATCGAGCGCGAGGCGGCGCAGGCCATTTCGGAAACCGAATTGTTGACCAGCGAACCCACGACCGTGGTGCTGTCGCGTCTCGGGTGGGTGCGCGCGGCGAAGGGGCATGACATCGACGCACGCGCCTTGAGTTACAAGACGGGCGATGAGTTTCAGGCGGCGGCGCGCGGCCGCAATCTGCAGCAGGCGGTGTTCATCGATTCGACCGGACGCGCCTACAGTCTCGACGCACACCAGCTGCCGGCGGCACGCGGTTACGGTGAACCGCTGTCCAGCACGGTGGATCCGCCCGATGGCGCGACGTTCGCGGCCGTGCTCATCGGTGAGCCGGATGATGCCTGGCTGGTCTTGAGCGACGCCGGGTATGGTTTCGTCGTCAAGTTGCGCGAGCTGTACGCGCGCAACCGGAAGGGCAAGTCGGTGCTGAAGGTGCCCGAGAACGCGCGTGTGCTGCCCGCCCAGCCGATCACGCACGAGGCCGCACTCGCCATCCTCGTCAATACCGACGGGGAGGTGCTGGCGTTGCCAATGAAACAAATCGAAGAAATGAGCGCCGGCAAAGGCCAGAATCTGTATGGCATCGCCGGGAAAAAATCGGCTGACCGCGACGAGTACCTGGTTGCCGCGGCCGTGGTGGCACCCGGCGAGGTGCTGACCGTCCATAGCGGCAACAGTGCCCCGATGAAGCTGAAATACGACGAACTCAAACAGTTCCAGGACAAGAAGGGCCAGCGGCGCCAGCGCTTCTCGCGGGCCTACAAACAGATCGACCGGCTCGACGTGTCGCCGGGCTAAGCGCCGCCATCGAGGGCGACCCTGGCGCCGGGAGGCAAGTTCGTCAGCGGTCGCTGGACATGGTCACGTCTTCGGGCGCGTTGACGAAGTAGCCCTGGATGAATTCGATCCCGAGCTGCCATAGCACGGCCATGGTGTTGGCATCCTCGACCCGTTCGGCGACGGTTTCGACGCCCTTACGCTTCGCTGCTTCCACCAAACCCTTCACCCGCTGCTGCTGCAATTGATTGGTGGACAAGCCCTGCATCAACGAGCCGTCGACTTTGATGAAATTCATGCCGATATCGGTGAGCAGTTTCAACGGGTCGCGACCCGTGCCGAAATGCTCCAGCGCGAACCTGAAGCCGAGCTTGCGCAGGTTCTCGGCAAACTCCGTGGTCGGCCGGACATACTGGGTGGCCAGCTCTTCGGTGACCTGAACGCACAGCCGCTTCGGTTCGATCTTCAGCGATTTCAATTGCGTCTCGAGCCAGGTCAGGACGGTCTTGTCCAAGATCGTGTCGCGCGAGACGCGTACGAAAATGCACGAGGCCTTCCGATTGGCGGCGAACGACATCGAGGCGCCGATGACCCAGCGATCGATGTTTTTCATCAGATCATTGCGTTCCGCCGCGGCGATGAATTCGGCCGGCAGCACTTCGTTGCCCTGTTCGTCCAGCATGCGCACGAGTACGTCGAACATGCCCTTGTCCTCGCCGAGCAGGCTCGCGATCGGTTGTTGTACCAGGCGGAAGCGGTTCTCCATCAACGCGCTCTTGATGTGCTTTACCCAGATCTTGTCGTAGGCCTGGACACGGGTGTCGGTGTCGGATTTGTCCACGGCATGCACTTGATTGCCGCCGAGTTCGCGCCCGCGCCGGGTCGCCTTGATGGCGTCGGTGATCGCGGCGTTGATGTCGGGAGCCGTGGGCGGCAGCAATCCCAATCCCACCGTTACGGTGGCGGACAGCGTCTTGTCCTCGATGGAAAACGTGTGCTCGCCGACCCGCTTGACGACGTTTTCAGCCCACATCTCCATGTCGCGCGCGGTGCCGCGCTCCAACAGGATCAAAAATCCGTTGCCGCCGAAGCGGCCGCAGACATCGGTCGACGTGATCTGCACTCGCAGCAGGTCGGCGAGCTGCGCCATGAAATCCTCGCTCGCCAACATGCCGATCGAATGCTGGATGTCCGCAAAGCGATCCGGTTTGATGTGCGCGAATTGGCGCACGCCGCCCTTGATGGAGACGTCGCAGCGTTCACGGATCGCCGCGATCAGATAACGCTGCTGCAGGAACCTCGTCGACGCATCGTTCTTGACGGCTTCGGCCAGGCGCGCCTCCAAATCGAGCTTCGTGCGGTGCCGCGCCGGAATGCTGATGCGGGTCGCCGGTTCGTTCTCGTAATCCGCCTTGGTCAGCGTGAGCTCGAGCGCCATGCTGGAGCCGTCCGACAGCAGCGCCTGGACCTTCAGGCCGTGGTTCGTCCACTTGCCCTGTAAACAGGCCACCAACGCGCCCTTCAAGGCAGGATGGGTCTCCTGCTCGAACAGGTCCATGAGAGGGGTTCCGGTCAGGGCATCGCTGCCGGAATACCCGAACAGTTCCAGCCATGCACCGTTGGCATCGACGATGATGCCTTCCTGCACGTGGGTGATTGCGTCAGCCGAACCTTCCAGGAAATTTTGCAGTTGCTCTCGATATTCGCGCGCGGATGACAGCGTCGTCGACAATGCGCGTTCCAGGCGAAAGGCGCGCAGCTCACGGGTCGCGACCGATTGCAGGCGGCCCCGGTTGGCGAGGGTGACCACGTCCTGGGCGCCCAGCTTCATGGCGTCCGCAATGGTCGCCTCGTCGATGGATTCACGGGCCACCAGCACCGGCATCTCCGGTGCGGCTGTCTGCTTCACCTTCATGATCGAACCCAAATCGATGTCGAGTTCGTCGATGAAAACGACGAGCATTTCCGGATTCAGCTGTGTGAGGGCATCCCCTAGATCCCGCGCGTCGGTGAGCCAGGTGCAATGGACCGGATGCCCCGCCTTGCGCAGCGTGCTATTGATCGCCTCGACGTGGTCTTGCGACCTCGACATGACGATCAACGGAACGGCACCCTGGTCTGACACTGGTTAAGGTCCTCGCAAAACAACGGCCGACATAATCGATGCAAAGTGTAACACCCGGTCGGCGGCGAATCTGGGACCGGCGTCTTGGCGTGGCAGCCTCGCAGCCTTCTTTTCGGCCGAATTGGCCTCGAGCCCGGGTTGCGGCTATCATACGCGCCCTTCACCCCGAGGCCTTCGATGGCGAACTACAGCACGAACGAATTCAAAGCCGGTCTTAAGATTCTGATCGATGGCGATCCGTATGCGATCGTCGAGAACGAGATGGTCAAGCCCGGCAAGGGTCAGGCATTCAATCGCGTCCGCGTACGCAACCTCAAGACCGGCCGTACCATCGAGCGGACGTGGAAATCCGGCGATACCGTCGAGGCCGCCGACGTGGTCGACACCGACATGCAATACCTGTATCGGGACGGCGACTTCTTCAATTTCATGGTGCCCGACACGTTCGAGCAATTGACGGCATCCAAGGAGGCCGTGGGTGACGGTGCGCAATGGCTCAAGGACGGCACGATGTGCGTGGTGACCTTGTGGAACGGGGTACCGCTGCAAGTCGTGCCGCCGGCCCACATGGAGTTGAAAGTGATCGAGACCGATCCGGGCGTTCGGGGCGACACGGCCACCGGTGGCTCGAAGCCTGCCAAGCTCGAGACCGGGGCCATGGTGAGGGTGCCGCTGTTCATCAACGAAGGCGAGATTTTGCGCATCGATACCCGCACGGGCGAGTATTTGTCGCGCGGCAAGAGCTGAGCGCAGCGGCGCCGGCCGATCCGGGGGGTCAGGCGTTGTCGATGCAGAAGGCCATGCCTTCCGACAGGCGGCTTGCGGCCAGCGCGACGGCCACGAGCCGATCGAAGCCCAGCGCCACTCCGGCGCAATCCGGGATGCCGGCGCCGAGCGCCGCAAGCAGGTGCTCGTCGAGCGGGGGTTCGATTTGCGCGCGTGCGCGGCGCAGGCGAAGATCTTGTTGGAAGCGCGAACGCTGTTCTGCTGCGCTCGCCAATTCATGGAAGCCGTTCGCCACTTCGATGCCATCCAAATAGAGCTCGAAGCGAGCGGCCACGGGCGGCAAGCCGGGTTTGAGCCGCGCCAGCGATGCCTGCGACGCGGGATAATCGCACACGAAGCACGGCCGATCCCGGCCGAGCTGGGGCCCCACCGCCAACCCCATCAATAGGTCGAGCCAGCCGTCGCGGTCGAGTGCGGCATGGCAAGTGATGCCGCGGTCCGCGGCGGCGCGCGCCAGCGCCGCATCACTGACCGCGTGAGGGTCCACGCCGGCATGGCGGCGCATCGCATCGGCGTAGGTCAGCCGTTCCGCGGGCAACAAGGCGCGATGGGGTGCGAGCAAGGTCGCGACCAGGGTTTCGACCTCGGTCATCAATGAGGCGTCGTCGAATCCCAGCCGGTACCACTCGATCAGTGTGAACTCGGGATTGTGCCAGCGACCGCGTTCCTCATCTCGAAACACCTTGCACACCTGGTAGATATCACCACTGCCCGCGGCCAGCAGCCGTTTCATCGGGTATTCGGGCGACGTGCTCAAGTAATACGAACCCGGCAGGCCGGTAATGCGGGTGGTCAGCGATTCGATCTGAGGATCGGTGACGGCGCCGGCGCTCAAGATCGGCGTTTCCACCTCTAGAACGTGGCGTGCCGCGAAGAATTCGCGCAGGCGCGCGAGCATCGCGGCGCGGTGCCGCAGTGCATGGAGCGGCGCCGTGGGCCGCCAAGCCGCGTCGGCGGCGCCCGTGGCGTCCGCGCCCTCGGTGTCCGGGCGCCTGGCGTTCGTGGCGTATGACGGGCTGCTCACGCGCTCGCGCCGATGGGCTCGCCCAAGCGCACCCGCGACCCGGCGTGAAGCGAGGGATGCCACTCGACCCGCCGCGGCTCGAACAACAGGATCACGGTGGATCCCATATTGAACCGGCCGAGTTCGGCGCCTTTTTCGAGCGTCAGCGCCGGGCCCGCGATGCGCGTTACGGTGCGCCTTGCTGCCGGCGTGATGTCGCCGGCCCAGACCGTGGCCATGCTGCCGACGTTGAGTGCACCCACCATGACCAGCGCGAACCGCCCGAATGCGGTATCGAACAAAGTCAGCACCCGTTCATTGCGCGCAAACAGCCGCGGCACGAGCCGCGCGGTCACGCCGTTGACGCTGAACAAGCGTCCCGGTACGAACACGGTGTCGAGCAGCGTGCCGCGCACGGCCATGTGAATGCGGTGATAATTGAACGGCGCCAAATAGATGGTGGCGAAAGCACCGCCCTCGAAACCCTTGGCCCACGATTGACCGGCGAGCAAGTCATCCAACGTATAATCGCGACCCTTGGCCTGCAGCAGCCGGTTGCCGAGAATCACGCCGCATTCGCTCACCGCACCGTCGACGGGGCTCGCGATCGTGTGCGACCTCGAGTCGATCGGACGCGCATCGGGGCGCAGCATTCGCGTGAAGAATTCGTTGAAACTTGCATATCGATACGGATCAGGTTCGGCCGCGTCGCTCATGTCGACCGCAAACATTTTCAGGAAACCGCGCGTCAACGCATTCTTGAACCACGGCGTGCGGACGCGGGTCGCGGCGAGAACCAGCCGCGACAATCCGTGTTGTGGCAGAACGTATTGCAGGGAGACGAACAAGCGTCCGAACAGAGCGCTCATACCGGCGCAGCCATGATGCGTTTAAAGTCCGCTTCGAGCGCAGCCACGGTCAACGGACCGGTGAGAATGGCGACGAGTTTGCCGGCTGGGTTCAGCACGAAGATCTCCGCCGAATGATCGACAGTGTAGGTGCCGTCGGCCTGGGTCGTTAGGATGACACCCACACCCAGCTTGGCGGCGACGGCTTCGGCCGCCTGTTGATCGATTCCGGTGATGCCGATGAACTCTGGATCGAAGTAGGGCACGTATTTCGCCAGCTGTTCCGGCGTATCCCGCTTCGCGTCCACCGACATGAAGACCACCTGCGGGCGCACCGGCGCCGCCTCCGCGCGCAGGCGTTGCTCGAACGCGGCGAGAGTCGACAACGTCGTGGGACAAAAGTCCGGGCAGTGGGTATAGCCGAAAAATAGGATGGTCCAGTGGCCGAGCAGATTGCCGGAGCCAAAAGGCCGCCCATGTTGATCGATCAGGCTAAACTCCGCGAGTTGTCGATTGGGGGAGACGTAGGTGCCGGTGAGGAGTTCCACCGGCGGTACGGCGGGCTGCCTCAGAAACAGCGCCGACGTGACGCCCGCGATCCCGGCGATGCAGATGAAGACGATGCTGAACCATTTGAATCGAGGTGTCATGCGTGGATTATCCCATACGGCGGCTGTGGCCGTGGGCGCTGAAGCGGCGGGCGCTGAAACGGTTGGCGCAGCCATCACGAGGTGTGCCCGGGCGCTGCGCCGGGGCCGTGTGCATTTCGGCCATGGCACCGATAACGCCCGCGATGAGGCGGCCGAACTGGTCTTCTATGTCGCGGGCCTCGATCATGCTGCGGGCAACCAAGTCTACGACCGCGTGTTGACCCCGCGCCGGCGTGCGCGCATCGAGGCACTGCTGCGGCGGCGAATCGAGGAGCGCATCCCGCTGGCTTACCTCACGTCGCGGGCGTTTTTCGCGGGCCTTGAACTCTATGTCGACGAACGCGTGCTGGTGCCGCGATCGCCTGTGGCGGAGCTCATACAGCGGCGCTTCGCGCCATGGGCCGCGCGGCGTGCGGTACGGCGCATACTCGATGTCGGCACGGGATCAGGCGCCATCGCGTTGGCTTGCGCCAAGGCGTTCCCGCGCGCACAGGTGGATGCGGTCGATATTTCAGCCGAAGCGCTGACCGTTTGTCGCCGCAACATCCGCAGGCTGGGTCTGGCAGGGCAGGTGAGGGCACTGCGGTCGGATCATTTCGCCGCCGTCCAAGGCCGCCGATACGATATCATCGTCAGCAACCCGCCCTACGTCGGCCGCGCCGAGATGCGCAGACTGCCGCGCGAGTACACTCATGAACCGAGGCTCGGGCTCGCCTCCGGGGCCGATGGCCTGGATTCGGTACGGGCCATCCTCTCGGCGTCGCGGCAGCACCTGGAAGATGACGGTATCTTGGTCGTGGAAGTGGGGAACACCGAACGGGC
>Ga0116230_10006443_pt1 | contig 11571 bp, 7 predicted proteins | sample S1TSphfallax_3_FD_88678 | JGI IMG/M metagenome (GOLD analysis project Ga0116230, IMG submission 88678) | Host-associated microbial communities from peat moss isolated from Minnesota, USA - S1T2_Fd - Sphagnum fallax MG | ecosystem: Host-associated > Plants > Peat moss > Unclassified | place: USA...
AAAGTAAGTTAGTTAATTGTTGAAGTAAATGTGATGTGTTGTGGATGCATGAGGATTAGGGGTGGGGGGTGGGGGGGGGTGGTTGGTGGGGGGCGGGGGGGTGTTGAGGGTGTAGCCATATTTATGTCTACTGGCTACAGTTTTAAGAGTTCCTTGAAATAATCTCGCCAGTTAAGTCAAAATCTGCCTAAAGGATGCTCCTCACCTTGGCTCCATCAGTAAATTGAAAAGACCAGCACTCAGAAATCCTGTCTAAATATGGCGAATATTTTGATAAATTTCAAATTGTGGGTTGAAAACATGGTGAGTTTTTTGCCAAAAAGAAAGAAATAGGCCAATTTTTTTTTTTTCATGATGTAAATAATGCTTGCTGTTCAGCTTCTGCTGGATGGACAATGTTTTACTATTTCTAGGGTACTTATTCATTATTATACCTATTGTTGTTCCTATTTATTAATTAATTAGATTGGGGGTACCTACCACATGTTTTTGGCCCTTTTTTGACAAGGAGCCATTTTGATTAACCCATCACCAAAAAGGAAAAAAACTAAACTGAAACTTTGGAAACTTCCCCAATATAGAAGTTTCTATGTGAAGATGTAGTGGTTCCCATTTAACCAGACAACTTTGGGCAAACCATATGGTTCTATTGGGAACACCATTGAGAACTTGGGGAACATCATTGAGAACAGGTGGAAACACACTAGGAGCACAAAAATTTAAAAAAATTTATGCCCACACCCTCCCTGCCCCCAAGGAAAAAAGATGGGCCTTCTTGATGAATGTTTAACTATCTCATTGGCTGCATGCAAAGTACACTTGATTGTCACTGTTTTCCCCTTAAACTAGTTAGGAGTAAGGACTCATGTAGGGGTTAGCTATGGTCTACCTCTTGAAGCTACTAAGGAAATTACCTATGTTAGAGTCTACCGAGGGACTATCTAAAAAAAAGAGTTATCAAAAGTCTACATAAGGAGTTATATGGGGATTATTTAGGATGTTATATAACAGCTACCTAAGGACCTACCTAAGTTAGGGGATACACCTAAGGATTATTTAAAAAGTTACATAAGATCTAGATAAATGAATTGATCCTAAGTAATTTGTTAAGTAGGCACTTAAATATCCCTTAACCTCCAAAATCCCTAGCTAAACTCCTAGGTAAATTTTATGTAACCTTTAGTAGCCCTTAGATATCCCATAACCTAGATAGGTCTTTAGGTATCTCCCAAAACATAGAAAAAAAAGAAAAAACTCAAATCCTGGTGCAGTCTGATCTTGCATTTTGATTGTTGTCCTCAGTTTTCACAAGGAAACTCAAGGATAGATAACTTTAGTGTCCATTTCAAACAGAGTTGATTCTAAGGATTGTCTCATAAATGTGGCAGCACAACGTTGGATGAGAGCTCCCCAGTTATATCACATAGTTTTGTACTTTTTCTTAATTCCTTTTGGCACATTCCTGATGATTGGTCCACTGAACCTCATAATTCACATTCTTTTGTGTCCCATAACTCATAAGCTCAATGCTCCTATGTCATCAATTATGCCCAGTAACTAGCTCGAGCATGTTGATTACCATGCGTTGCATGCCTTGACTATTCATAATAACCTGCATCATGCTCTTGCCAGTTACCTAATCCAATATACGCACTTTAAACATTTCAACCAATATTTTTGTCTCAAACCCATATGACTAAAGCATTGACCTCAGAGCATGCCCAATGGCAGCAGGAAAATTGGACCGTACAATACTTTTTGAATGAAGATGTACCCAAAAAAAACACTTTGGGTTGGTAAACACGCACACATTCGCAGTTCCCTGCAAGAGCAGATGTAGCAGGAAATGAGTGTTTCTGAGCAATAAATGACCATTTCTCATTAACAAACTGCAATGATTGGCCCAGGTGGGGAGAGTTAAATAGTCTCTCACTTTGTAGAGTACAATCTTTTCAGGCTCATGGGTGTGCAGATGGGGGGAGAAACTAAACAATGCACACTGGATGTGCTATTGCAGGGCATGGTCTTAAGGGGCTCAGTTAAATAGGCATCTGAGTTACCATTTTTTTCACAAACATCATGATTCATAATACAAGTTTAGAAATGCAACTTCTTGTTTCATGGACTTTTTTATTCCTTCTATTCTATAAATAAATGGTTTTGGTTGGTGTAGGTCCTCAGCCATGAGAAATTTTGAGGAGGTTTACTGCAGTTAGTAAAGAGGTACCAAGAGCAGTCCTTGTGTGAACCAGCCCCACACTGTTACTGCCGTAAACCTCAAATACACCCCAAATGTTTTTTTTAATAGTTTCTTCTAAACATTATAAATACTAGTATATAGCCTATGCCATTGACCCAAGTGTGAACACATTGAGGGCTTAACTGATCTTTCTTTCCAGACTCAATTTTTGCAATTTTTTTAAATTTCCAGCAACAAAATCCACTCACGAATCAATATCTTTCACACCTTAACTCTGAAAATTGTGAAATAAACTCAATTAGATCTGACTCACTGAGGGCTTTTCAACAACACCAAGAAAGCCCCCAAAATTCCAATACAATTTTTAATTTCAATTTTTTAAAAATTTCATTGAGAAAATGGTTCAATAGTCAATAGCTTATACACCGGAGCTCCAAACAGTCTCAAACCAAGTCAGTGTGCCTGTACTCATAAGAGCTTTCCAAAGATACAAGGAACCCAACATGAAACACCATGGTTTAGGAGAGATCTGATGTGACAAACAAAACAAAACAAACTACCTTGCTTCATAGATAGACGATGTCACATAATCAGGGTTTGTCGGGTCCAAAAATAACATTTAATTCAAGGTTAAAGCACTCAAGATGAAGGTACCAACCAGTTTAGATGCTAGTTTATGGTGGCCCCAAAAGCATTCAGCCTTTTTCTTTTCCTTTTTTTTCAACCGAGAAATATCCTGTGTGAAAAAAATGGTTTTGCCTGGTTTTCTGATGGTGGAAAAGTTGAGCGTGGCCCCATTGTTGCAAAAGTGAGAACAAAGGAGGAAAATGCAAAGAGCAAAGAAAGGCACAAAGAAGGAACATCGAATGGAGTTGCAACAGAACTACACCACACATAGTCTCTTCCCTATTGAAGACTGCCAACGCTGCTAGAAGCTGCCCTTTCTGGGAATTTTCCTTGGAAAGCAAGTACCTTATCACCTTCACATCACTCACATTTTCCTTCAAAAAAACCCTGACCTGTTTAGACAGCAAGTTTTGAGTGAGGGAAAGAGACCCAAGATATTCAGAAAGAATAAAAAAGGGAGGGCCCCCTTCACTCCATAACACAACTTTATTGGTTGCATGGAAATTCTATTCCTAAAATTGGCTGCCACTATTTTTGGCCTAGACTAGAGTAGCTCTTCCTAAGAACACCTTATTTATGCTGTTGCATATTTAATTAGTTGGGGGTGCCTCACAAGTACAACTTTTTTTTGTTTTGCAATGAGCCAATTTGATTGGCCCATCACAAAAGAAAAAAAAAGTTGAAACTATAGAAGTGCCCCAAAATAGAAGATTCTATGCAAAGATGAAGTGACACCTCCCTTTGGCCCAACTACATAGGTGAGAAGGGGAGGACTTTGTGCAAAACATATGGGATTAAAGCGAAAAGCTACTAGGAACACCTTGGGGAACACATTGAGAACCTAGGGAACATATTGGGAACTTGTTGGGAACAAAAGAAAAATGAAAAAAAATCCCCCTAATCCCCTTCCCCCCCCCCCCAATTGGCTGCATGAAAATTCTATTTCCGAAACTGTTCGTCACCATTTTTTTTTGGCCTGGGTTAATACCCCCATTATAAACTTGGGGGTACTTATTCAAGGTCACTTGAACAGGACACACACAGAAAAATGGAAAATAGAGCAAGCAAGCATTCTCAAAGAAACAAGGACATAATTAGATATGGACAAAGTGTTGATCCAAAGGATATTTTATTTGTGCATTTTGTGCACGGACCGGACCATTTGAACACAATGACACCGCATCCTCTTGCTAATCCCAAGTTCTGTTTATATTACGAAAACGAGGCCCAACAGTACATTGGTAATAGCACAAGGGGTGGTGGTGTCGATCATGCTGTTACCCGTCGGTCAGTCACGTGACAAGCTGGGGCCCGATATCAAGGGCTACAAAACCATGACATGGTCATCATCACCTGGCTCACATTCCCACAACAATTGGATCCCTTGGGGAGGCGTTGAGGGGAGGGTTATATTGGATTCCCCCAAATGGGGCTTACTTTGGCATCCTTTAGGAAGTAGATCTTTCTTGGTTGTGGGTTTAGGGTTTAGGGTTCAAGTGCTCCTCTTTTTTTTCTTTTTTTTTTGTCAGAATTTCGGGTCTCCTCAACAACCTATAGTGTGATGACACATGAAAATAATGTACATCAAGTGATGCACATGTGCATTCTTTTTCCAATGTGGTACCTTTTTTCCTTTTTTTTTCCTTTTCTCAAATTTGATCATTTGAATGCTTGTTTTTGCCAATATTACTTGCATGTTGACGTGTATGGGCTCACTTCCACCCACTCAATGAATTACTCAAAAATCATTTATTTTAATAGGTAGTTTGTGGGTGCATACAACGTTCCCGATTTTAAATCTATTCATATGGTGACAACTCAAATGTGCTAAATTTGATTGGGCCATCGCAACAAATTCACTTTTTAGAATGGTCATGGACACTCCCACCACGTACAAACTTTATCGTTGTGTACCTTTGTGTGCAATTGATCAACTATGAGAGTAGAAGAGTAGGTATTTTGAAGCAAAGAATGTTCGTTACCCCCATAGTTCATTGAAACTAGTGCAACTTGTGCCATTAGCCAAGTGTGACCTCATTACGCAACTAATTTCTATTTTCAAAATCAGTCTTTTGCAATTCAGTTGGATTCTTAATTACAAAATGATTCAAAATTCAATATCTCATGTACCTTAGGTCTACAAATTATGAAAATCACCTCAATAGAATTCAATTCTCCTCATTGAGAATTTTTGAACAATATGAAGAATGCACCCAAATTTCTCTTAATTTTTTTGATTTGATTTTCTTGAAATTTTAATGACAAAATTGTTCAATATTCAATCACTCTTGCATGAACATTATGAAGTCACCTTGGTGCACCCCTCCTCATTGAGGGCTCTCCAACAATACCAAGTGTGCAATGGGGGTCACCATGGTCTAGGAGATCTCAATGTAACAAAAATACAAAACAAACAAAATACCTTCATTAATAGATAGAGCTCTTATTATTTAGTTAGGTTGTAGGTCATTTTTCTTCTTTAGCAAACTAAATAAATGATACATGGTTTTGGGTTGTTGCTGGGTTTCACATGCACCCAACTATTCATCATGCCATTTAATTTTGAGTTATATCATTTGTATACACACATCTACTAGTGTGTAGCTAGTGTCAAGGGCTCAAAAAACTAATTTTTCCTTTCAAAATAATTTTTTGTAATTTATTTGAATTTTTTATGACAAAAGCTACTCAAAATTCAATATGTCCCGCTCTATAGGTCTAATTTTTTTTTTCTAAGTCATTGTCATAAAATCCTATTCATTGAGGGCTTTTCAACAATACCAAAACCATGCCCAAATTTCTTGATAATTTTTAATGATTTTTAAAATTTTCAATAACTTCTCAAAATGGTTGGGTTCATGCATTGAGGGTTATTGCTAGGTTCATGATTATGGATGGTGCCCTTATTCAGGCACCCACATTTGCGCTCAAACTTGTTCAAAATTAAACCTTTAAATGACATGGTTTAAAGGTAACACAAAAAGGATTAATCCCAACCACATTTTATTATGTTAAGAACAAGATTAGAGATTTAATCACATCCATTAACAATGAGTTTAGTCATATAGTGCAAGTCAAAATCAACATTTTATGCATATCCAAAGGGCAAATTGGTGGTTGTTTGATTGTTCTTACAACACCATGCAATTAATCTTGAATCACTAGGTATGCAAGAAAGGGTTGCTAGGTGGTGAAGATCCATTGCTATATGAACATGTTACATATAATCTATGACTTTCTTCAACATAGGAAATGAGATACGAAGACATACATGGTGACCATTTTAGGTGCAAGAGAGGTTGTTTGATTTGAACTTTCCAAGATAAATTTGACAACATGAGTCACATTGTGCAAGAAAACCAAGTGTGGAGGTTGTTTTCTCACACAAGGCAAGACAAGGAGAATGGTGTTCACACAAAACAACAAGAAGAGCAAGATGTTATAACTAGTGACAATTTTGATTACAATTTAATTTACAAATAAGGGTGGGATTATGCACAACCTAGAGAATTCCCTCCACCTATCAACTTTGAGTATCAAACACCAATAACACCTATGTGAACAAGATAAAAAAGGTTGGATAGACAAAAGAGGCCAACCAAATGTGATCAAACCCAAGCACACAAACTTACACTTGTGATGGTTATGAAAAGGCACACCTAAAACCTAGCCACCTAAAATGAAATTGAGTAGGCAGACAAGATTATGTTGATGTTGATTGACAACCACACACTAGGGTTAAGGGTCATGTAGAAGGCGGAGCTTTAGGCAATGAAAACCTTGAAAGTCAAGTTAGGCAACAAAGGAAAATCATGAAAAAAATGGCAACTAAGATTATGCATCCTTGAAATTTGCAATGGAAAGCATTGAAGCTACCTACAATATCCAAATTGCAAGCCGGACCTAAGGTGTGCTTGTCACATCACTATGAAATCACCCATATGGCATTACACATTCTCAAAAAAATAGGGGAAGTGAGGGTCTTAAAAAAGAATAGGAGACCACACTAGTTGAACATGTGAAAAAAATGCAAGCCCTTGTGCATTTGATCACTCTCACACAACTACAATGAAAAGTTGTCAAAATTACATAGGTTGACACCTTCCGATAGTGGGATTTGAGGGTGGGGATGGTTAAGATGGTCTAGGAAGCACAATCCCAACTAGTCCTTGAAAGTTGTTCAAGGTTTATAGATAGGGTGTGCAAAAGGGCTTTGGTTAGCAAATGTTGATTTTTTTATAAGAATATATTATATGTTTATAACATTCACAAGGACATACCATTCCAATTATGGAATTGTGATGAATACCACACATGCAAGTTGGGTGAAATGGGGGCACACTTGTTCTAACATGAACAAGCTCTAAATCAAAACATTCATCACATCAAATGAGCAAGAATGATAATTTATGTTATCATGCATCAATGTAGTAAGCGATTCACTCCCAAGCTTTTACATATTCAAAAGTAACCCCAATCCTAAATTAAATTGCTTTAAAATTCTAACAAAGGTTGTACTTATATCCACTTGTTGAATCTCAACAAAAAAAACCATTGATTGATTACATTAAAAACATCATGATGACCTCCAATCCATACAATACATAATTGTACTGAAGTAGAAAATGGTGAAAAAAGAAGCGACAACCCAAGATTGGGATCACTAGAAAACACATATGTTTGAATCAAAATTGGTGAGAGTTATTAAAAAGGAGAAGGCAATTGTGAAATGAATTTGGTTGAAGAAAAGGCATTGAATAATTTTTTTATGAACAATGGATCTCTAAATGATGTGTTGAACAAGGTAACGCATTGCATGTCATAATTATAATTTAATCTACTTCTACCAATGGCTACATATTGTGCTCCATTATGTGGGTTACATCCACAATTTGCAAATACAATATAAAACTCACAATTGATAAACCTACAAATACAATATAAAATTCACAATTGATAAACAAAAGGTGTGATGAGAAGGGAAAAATGCATTGCACATTGCTTTGGTTCAACCAAGATGGTTCCATATAGCTCAAGGAATCTTGAACTCAACTTTTATAGAATAATGATGAAACTATTGTTGATGTTCAAAGGAAACCAACATTCATAGGAAACCGATGGTTTTTAAGAATGATGATCATTAGTGGGGTTGCACATCTTGAATTAATTTCCACTCAGTTTTGTCTACATTTGATTGAATTTTTTGTGTCTATGTCTAGATCATACATCCAACGAAAGCATCTATCTTAGTTGGTTATTTTTAATTAAACTTCATGAAAACACAATGGGGATAACTAAGTGCACATTTTGTGTGATGAGGTGACACACCTCATGTCAAAAACATTGTTAGATTTGTACGCACAAACTTGTATTTTTTTATCATCACATCATGGGCTCTAGCTATGTGCTCCCCCTTAAAACCTAAATTAGAATTCCATTTCTATTTTAGTACATTTTCATTTGTTAATAACATGATTTTTTTTTCATATCAAGCTTCTATCACTTGCTATCAGATTGCATTAAATTATCCATTTAAGGTTTGGTTACCTTATGCTTGGTTGCTTTCAACAAATGTCACTTGCCTTAATAGGCTTGCCACATAGACCTTGGCCCTTCACGGTGCAAAATTTTATACAACCCACTTAAGTTAGTTGAAAAATGTGGTTTTTTTTTTTTTGTATTATTTTTCATTTGAAAAATCTATGATAATTATTTTTTAGTGTGTTTAGGAATAACCTTATAGAAAAGATATTTTCATTAACAAGAGGGGGGTGTTTCAAAAATTGAAATGCTCCCTCGTGAAAAGCACCTACCTTTTTTCTCATGATATTTAATGGGTATCATAGACAAGGTTTTATCCAATATTGGCAAGTTTTTGGTTTTAAACAACTTTAGGTCCAAGTTTTAGGTTTTTAGTACTATAGTACCTTTACCATTTTGGCATTAATTTTTTTTTTGGCCAAACTTTTGAAATTTTATTTATTATTTATGTCGAAATTTTGATAAATCAAAAACCTCAATTGTTAGGATTTGAACCACAGCCTTCTCATGACACATAAATGAGACAACTGAAACACACTAAACTATTCCATAAATGTGATAAGGTTCTGTTTATTATTTCTTATAACCATTATCTATCAAAAATTTCAAAATTACAAAACCAAGTGCCGAAGTTAAGATTTCAAATTTAATTAAATATTTAGTAGCTTGTTGGCAAAATCTTGTTGGCAAAATTGTAAAGGTACTATGATATATCCAAAATTATAGTTTGGTGTTTTGCTACAATCACAAGTGGAACTAAATTGGGTAATTGATTTTTTTAACAAATGAATTGAAACTTGAACCTTTTAAAACATGTTCAAGTTCTCTATGTAGATAAATACAACTTTTCGAAAAAGTAAAGAACATGAACCTACTTTTAGGCAAGTATTCTATTTTTATTTGTTAATTAACATTACATATCTCTATCTTGGATTGTGAGGACTAATTGAACAAACTAATACTACACAAAAAATTAAATTAAAAAAAAAGAAGTGTGTAATGAAGATGGAACTAAATGTAATTTTAAATTACTCCATGCTTCAATTTTTAAAAATTGAAACCAGAGGTTTTAGAACTCCAAAATGCTGAACTCAAGACCAGATTAAAGGTACCTTGATAAACAATTTAAAATTCAAATTTGGACCAAAGTTCTTCTTCAAATCAAGAACTGGGCAACAATAGTTTTTACTTTTGGTAATGCACCTCTACAGCAAGGCATTCATGGACCAAGTGATAAGTTTAGAAATGCTGTGCTCCAAGGGTGTTATGGAGCAAGTGGTTAGTTTAGGAATGCCATGCTCCAAGGGTGTTACCCTACACTTTTCATTCTTGAATTTAGTCTTTCCCTCAACATAAAGCACTTGGTAGAAATTTCCTAGTCTATTTCGAGAGCACCATCAATACATCCATGAAAAGGTCTCTCTCCCAAAAACCTTTGTCAAAAGTTTGTTAAGGAAATATTGGACTGATTTCAAGGATTGAGAGTGCTTCTTAAAAGCTCCAAACTTTGTCAAGGATCTAAATAGAGATGGGTTGATCTCACTTGTTTCATTGTGTTTCAAGCCCTTGAAAGTGTTTTCCTAGTATCTCAAAACCTTTGTTACAGATGAAATTAGTCTTAACCTATTTATTGGTTTCAAGCCCTGGTACCCTAAACCCTAAACCCCTATCGCCCTTGAAGCTTTTGTTAGGGACAGTATTGGTCTTGTGTTTGTGTTCAAGCATTGCCCTAACACCCTTGAAGCTTTGTTAGGGACCTAAATTGGTCTTTGGGGGGGGGAGTTTCAGTCCCAGTTTTGCATTTGCCTTACCTGTGCCTTGACAGCTGTCTCACATCCTTCATTAAATCCTGCAAATATTCTCAACTGATACCCAGTTTCATGAAACGAAGGTACCCAGTTTTGTTCTCATTTCATGGATGCCACTCAAATTGGGGATGAAACAGGTGTAGAGGTTCAAACTAAGGCCCAAAAACAGGGTAACTTTAAGGACAACTTTAATGTTAGATACAAATTTTAAGGAGCCCTAAGCTAACCTCAGGTCAACTGCCTAGATCTTTTATTGGAAAAAGGGCCTGATACATTTAGTGGGAGATGTGTGCTAAGATCTGTGCAAACCTCACACAAAGATTGCATGCAAATTGGATGATGATTCAACTGGAAAAAAGATTGAGAATTGATGACCAAGATACATCCATGGTTAACTAGGAGGGGCAAGGCTGAAAATTTCCAATTGTAACCCAACATTCCATTTTGATAGGACCAACAATTTTTTTTGAAGGACTGCATATTGTGAAGACCCCAAGCAGCTTGACATATAGATGAACTCTGTGGACAGAAGGAGTCAGCAGCCTGTAGTTTCAATTTTGTGACCTGCCCAAAGGGTCTCACACACTGGGCAAGCTCAAAATAGGCTACAATCTTCACATGTTGTCCATTTTCTGGGGAAAGAACTAAAAATACAAGTGCCTCAATCCTCAGACCCCATTCCCAGATCAAGTTGATTGAACCTTTCAGGGTTAATGATTTTTTTTTTTTCCAAAAAAATATTAATAAAAACATATGGGATATTCTGGGCTGTTTTGTCCAAAAGTAGCATTTCTGCATAATAGAGGTTCAGTGGGATAATTACCCAAAGGCCCACCACTGAAAGGAAGAAAATACTTTTAAATTTTATTTACAAGAATAAGATCTGAAAACTGGTTTGGTTACTAACAAATAACATGTGCAGAATTTGGAAAGGAATTGTTTGGAAACAGAGTGAACAAAATAAAAACTCTACTCAAGATCTGATAATGCTGACATGCTGCTGATGAAAAGCTAGGGGTTTAGATTTTGGTAATGTCAAAAAAGGAAAGCATAAATTTCCATCTAAAGATTGTGATGGGGGAGTCAAAAAAAATAGAATCAAATATTTTACCCAAATGAAAAACCATAACAGATTTTCAGTTTCCTTGAAAAATAGGTAAGTGGGCTAGTTGTCAGTCTATCTTTAGTCAAATCAAAGCAAATAACACAGATTTCTTTTGATTTGGTTAGATCATTCTTTGCTTTGATTTCTTCAGATCATTGCAATATACCTACTTCTTGGCCATACTTCTTACATTTACCTTACAAGATGCTGTTGGTTGGTTGGTAGTTGAAAGATATGATGTTTAATTCAATTTTTTGCTTTGGATTAGATTAGATTAGATTAGATTAGAT
>Ga0116230_10006444_pt1 | contig 11570 bp, 6 predicted proteins | sample S1TSphfallax_3_FD_88678 | JGI IMG/M metagenome (GOLD analysis project Ga0116230, IMG submission 88678) | Host-associated microbial communities from peat moss isolated from Minnesota, USA - S1T2_Fd - Sphagnum fallax MG | ecosystem: Host-associated > Plants > Peat moss > Unclassified | place: USA...
CCGAACCGAAACCTCGACGTGTATGCCGTCGACGTGAACCGCATCGAGGTGCTCGAAGGCCCGCAGGGTACCTTGTTCGGCTCCGGCGCCGAGTCCGGCGTGATCCGCTACATCACCAATGAACCCAAGATCGACGTCACCGAAGGCAGCGTCAAGGCCGGCTACGGCACGACCGCCCATGGCGACAACAACGCCAATGCCACGGCTATCATCAACCTGCCGCTGATCGATGAGCACGTGGCGCTGCGCGCGGTCGTCTACGACGACGAGCGCGGCGGCTACATCAACAACGTGCCCGGTACGTTCACGCGTGAGAACACCGATATCGGCATTCACTATGCGGGCTATGCCCCCGTCAATGGCAAGTGTCCGAACGGCAAGCCACCCGGTGTCTCGCCCGCCGGTGCCCTACAGTGCGTGCCGCCCGGCAGTCCCGTGATCAACAATAACAATCAAGTGGGCGATGCCATCAATCCGGTCACCTACAAAGGACTGCGCAGCGAATTGCTCTACAAGATCAACGATGATTGGGATGTGCTGCTGACGCAGCTCTACCAGACCACCGATTCGCAGGGCGTGTTCTATCAACAACCGAACTCATCCGACGGTGTGCCGCTGGCGCCGCTCGAAGTCACGCTGTTCAATCCAGCCTATGACAAGGACAAGGCGGAAGCGACCTCGTTGACGGTAGACGGCAAATTGGGCTGGCTCAAGGGTGTCTACACGGGCGGCTACCTGGTGCGCGACGTCGAGCAGCAAGGCGACTACACCAACTACTCGCGCGGCGTATATGCCGGTTACTATCAGTGCTACGGCGCATACGATCTCAAGCCCACGTGCTTCTCGCCGAGCGCCTCCTGGCATTCCGACGAACAGAACCATCACATGCAGCACGAATTCCGTCTGAGCACGCCGGACGACTGGCGGGTCCGCGGCATCGTCGGCGCCTACTACGAGGACAACAAGCTCTACGATCAGACCCAGTGGCAGTACAAGACCGTACCTGCTTGCACCGCCGACCTCACCACCGGCTGCTTCGCCAATGTCGGCACATTCCCGGGCACGACCGTCGTCAATCCCGGCGAGCAACCGGCCTCGACGTCGTTTTATCAAGACTCGGTGCGCGACACCAAGCAGACGGCATTTTTTCTCTCGACCGACATCGATCTCATCCCCAAGACGCTCGTGCTGACGTTGGGCACCCGCCATTATTCGTTCGAGAACTCCTATGCAGGCAGCGTCATCTCGAGTTTCGGCTGCTATGAGGCCGGCACACCGGCCGGCGGGTGCCACTCGGATGAATATTCATACAATCTCAATAAGCAGGACCTGCGGGACACGGAAAGCGGATTCAAGAGCCGCGCCAATCTCTCGTGGCACATCACGCCGGACTACATGGTTTATTACACCTGGTCGCAAGGCTTCAGACCGGGCGGGTTCAATCAAAATGGCGGGACGGGTCATATCACTGGCACCGACGGCTATCCGCAGTACTTTCTCCCGAAGTCGTACGAACCCGATCAGCTCACGAACAACGAGATCGGCTGGAAAACCGAGTTTTGGGATCATCGCATCCAATGGAACGGCGCCGTGTACCGAGAGAACTGGAACAACGTGCAGATCTCGTTCTTCAATCCGGGGCTGGTGGGCAATTTGTTCTACAACACGAACGGACAGGACTTCCTCGTCAAGGGCATCGAGACCTCATTGGTAGCGCGCGTGTTCGAGGGTTTCACGCTACAGGGCGCGGGATCGTGGAATCAGAGCCGCCAGACGAATTCGCCGACGCTCATCGACAACAATAACGGGCAGTTTGTCGACTATGCAGGCAATCCGATTCCGGCCTCGGCGAATTACGGCAAACCCATCACGCAAAATTGCAATTCCACCCCGTGTGTCGCGGTCACCAATCCGTTCGGGCCGGTGGGTTCGCCGACAGCCAATTCCCCGCCCCTGCAGTTCAGCCTGCGCGCGCGCTACGAATGGACCTTCGACGACTACCATTCATTCGTCCAGGGCGGCGCATCCCACACCGGACACTCGTTCACGCAGGCGGGCTCGAACCCGACGTTCGCGGGCGCCGGAAATATCTCGACCTCGCGACTGCGGTTCGACGATCCGGCCTACACGACGTTCACGGCCCAGGCCGGTATCGCCAAGGATGCATGGAACGTCATGTTGAGCGGTGAAAACTTGAGCAACTCGAACGCGGCCACCTTCACGAGCACGGATCAATTCATCGTGGAGCAAACGCCGCTGCGCCCGCGCACGCTCGAAGTGTCGTTCGGGTACAAGTTTTAATATGACCGCATGATCGCCAATGCCCGCATGTATGCGGTCAGTCCGGCGGTCGCCGCCGGGTGGCGCACGTTGCTCGAGGGTATCGGCGCCGACACGGGGCTGTGCGTGGCATGGCTGGACCATGCGGCGCCGCAGCCCCTCGAGGAACTGTGGAACCGCAACGACATGGCGGCCGTGTTCATGTGCGGTCTGCCGTTCGCGCAAGCGCAACCGCAGCCGGTGCTGGTGGCGGCACCAGTGCCCTCCCTCCCGGAATTCGGGGGGGAGGCGCGCTACTGGAGCGATTTCGTCGTGCGCGACGACTCCGCTCATCGTACTGTCGCCGATGCGTTCGGCGGACGTCTTGCGCTGACCGTACCGGGATCCCAATCCGGGTGCGTCGCGGCGTTGACTTACTTTCAGGCGGTCGTGCTCACCGGCCACGAAATGCACGCGCGGGGTGAGTCGTGGTCAGGCAGCCCCTTGTTCGCTGAAATCATCGCGCCCACGATCACGCCGCTCGGCGCGCTCAGCGCGGTGATCCACGGTCATGCCGACATCGCGCCGATCGACTCGTATGCGTTTGCCTTATTGCGGGCCCACCGGCCCGATCTGACGGCCCTCGTCCGCGTCGTGGGTCGGACGGCGCCGACGCCGATTCCCCCTTTGGTGGCGTCGCGCGAATTCGCTTCCGAGCCGTCCTGCGCCGAGGCGATCGCGACCCTGTCGCGGGCGTTCGACACGGCTCATTTGAACCCCGCCTGGGCGCCCTTGCTCGACCAACTTCTGCTGCGGCGCTTCGTGAGGCCCGACCCGAGCCTGTATGGCGAACTGCGCGAGCGCCATGCATCCGCGCTGCAGTTCTGGGGCGCGCAGTCCCTCGCGGCCGTGACTCATCCAGCGTTCGCTTGGTGACGCTCACCGCGATGGGCTAAAATAAACGATGCTTTCGTCCCAGCCAGAGTACGACTCACCCACCCTGAGCCGCATGGCGCCCACGGGGGGCATGCCTTCGCTCAAAGTTCGCTTTCGCCGCGTCGATGGCCCCACGTGGCTGGTCGCTCTCGTGCTGTATTCCCTGTGGTTCCTCATGGTGTGGTTCAACGCCTTTCTACCTTGGTGGGTCATCATGCCGTTAGGCGCCTACCTCTTGGCGTGGCATTTCTCCCTGCAGCACGAAGCCATCCACGCCTTCCGCGGTGTACCCGCTTGGCTGCGCTTCGCCGTCGTCTTCCCACCGTTGGGACTTTGGTTCCCGTTTCCTCTCTATAGAAGGAGTCACAGCACCCATCACCGGGACGTGCATCTGACGATCCCCGGCGTCGATACCGAATCGTATTACGTGAAACAGGCTGACTGGCAACGCACTGGGCCCATCAAGCGAGCGTTGCTGATCTTCAACCAGACCATGGCGGGTCGATTGCTCATCGGACCCGCGTTGCGCTTGTGGCTGCTGGTTAATCGGGAAGTGCGTCGCGTGCAGCAGCGCGACTTCTCGCACTTGCCTCATTGGGGCGTGCACGTCGTCGCCGTGGCGGCATTGTTCTGGTTCATCTCGGGTGTATGCCGATTTCCATGGTGGCAATACTGCTTGCTCGTGGCATATCCGGGCTTGAGCTTGAGCCTGCTCCGCGCGTTTACGGAACATCGCGCGGCGGAAGATTCGCTCGAGCGCACGGCGTCCGTGGAGTCGAATACGCTGTTCGGCTTGCTCTACCTCTACAACAATCTGCACGTGGCGCATCATTTGAAACCAACCATGGCGTGGTACGACATACCGGCCTACTATCGCGCCCACCGCGCCGAACTGCTCGAGAGTAATGCCCATTTCGTCTACCGCGGTTACGGCCAGCTGGCACGCAAATATTTTTTCGTACCCGTCTTCAGCCCCGTCCACCCGCTGCTGTGATGGGCCATTGCGCTTCATCTCCTAACTGCTCATTCGATCGAGAGGCCACATCATGACTTTGTCCGTCACCCGTCTGACTCCGACCATCGGCGCCATCGTCGACGGGGTGCGGCTCAACGAACCGTTGAGCGATGACGCCTTCGTCAAGATCAACGACGCGCTCGTAACTCATCAGGTGCTGTTCTTTCGCGACCAGAACCTGACGCCGCTCCAGCACCGCAACTTCGCGGCGCGGTTCGGCAAACTCCACATCCATCCCATTTACCCCAGCCATACCGAAGCACCCGAGATATTGGTGCTCGACACGGATGTGATCGATTTGCAGGACAACGCCATCTGGCACACCGACGTGACGTTCACCGAGAGACCGCCCATGGGTAGCGTCCTGATCGCGCGCGTGCTGCCAGAAACCGGTGGCGACACGCTTTGGGCAAGCTGCATTGCCGCTTACGAAGCGCTGTCGCCACCGATGCAGACCTTCCTGCAAGGATTGACGGCCACCCACAACATCACCCACTCCTTTCCGGCGCAACGCTTCGGCATGACCCCGGAGGCCCAGGCGCGGCTGGAGAAGGCGACGCGAGACAATCCGCCCGTGTCCCATCCCGTGATTCGCACTCACCCTGTGTCCGGAAAGAAAGCCCTGTTCGTCCAGGACGGATTCACGACGCACATCAACGAGCTGACCGTCCCTGAAAGCAAGGCACTACTCGGGTTCCTATCGGCCCATTCGGTGAAACCGGAATTCGTCGTGCGCTGGAAATGGCGCTTGGGCGACGTGGCCTTCTGGGATAACCGCGTGACTCTGCATTACGCCACGGACGACTACCGGCCTGCTCGGCGCGTCATGAACCGGGCCACCATCGTGGGCGATCGACCCGTATAGGCCAAACCCTACGCCAAGGCTTCGGTCAACCGCTGCTCGAGATGCGTGGCATACCAATCGACGAACTGGGTCACGCCGCCTTCTTGAATGGCCGAATAAGGTGCGGGCGCATAGGCGGGCGAATTGACCCCGATCTGATTCTCCTGACAAACGCGACGATCTTCGTCGTTGGTGGCGATCCAGACCTCGGTCAGCCGCTTGATGTCGTAGTCGACCCCTTCGACGGCATCCTTGTGGACCAGCCACTTCGTCGTCAGTTGCGTCGTGGTCGCGGTCAGGGGCAGCACGCGGAACGTGATCGCATGATCCGCCAACACGTGATTCCACGTGGTCGGAAAATGGAACAACAACAGCGTGCCGATATCGGGCTCGGTCACGGAATCCGCGAGCGGTCGGCTCACCGCCGCCTTGCCGTCCATGGTGTAGCAGGTGGTCCCTTCGATCAGCGGATACCGTGCGGTCCGATATTGTCCGTCCGCGGAGAGCTGAAACTTGCTCGGCAAACCGATGGATTCCCATCGAGCCCACTTTGCGGCGATCATCGGATTGCTGTACCCGCCGTCGACACCCGTGATCGTCGGATCTTCGGGAAACGTACGAATCAGCTCGGGGTGATTCGCGGCGCAGTGATAGCACTCGCGGTTGTTTTCCCACACGAGCTTCCAGTTCGCATTCTCGACGATGGTCATCTCCAAGGCGACCTTGGTCTCGTGCAATTTATGCGGCAGGAAATACGGCTCGAGATGTTTGCGAACCGGTTCGAAATCGGGTGCGACGTCGGCGACGCACACCCAGATGTAGCCGCCGACGCTGGTGCAGTGCACGGGCTTCAGACCGTAGAGACCCTTGTCGAAGGTGTCGCCCATGTCGCGTGCCGCGAGCAAGCGGCCGTCGAGGCTGTAAGTCCACTGGTGATAGGGGCACACCAAGCGCGCAGCCTTGCCATGTTCTTCGGAACAGATGCGGGAGCCCCGGTGCCGGCACGAATTATGAAACGCGCGCAAGCCCCCGTCGCGATCGCGCACCACCACCACCGGATATTGCCCGATCTGAACGGTTAAATAATCGCCGGGCTTCGATACCTCACAGTCGTGGCCGGCGAACAGCCAATCCCGATACCAAATCATGTCGAGATCCACTTGGAAGTCGTCGGGACTCGTATAGAAGTCGCGCTCCAATGCGGTAGCCGGCTTGCGGTTCCGCAGGCGGCCGAGCATGTCCTCGCGGGCGTTGAATCGGGGGCGGGCGTTCATGCGTCTTTCCTACATTTCACCTAGATTTCAGACGTTTGCAAGATACCAACTATCTCGGCCGGAACATTGCTCTGAAGCGACCTTTTCGACACTATAAACGACAGTGATGCAAATACCGGCCGCGCGACGACAGACATTCCAGAGTTGGCAGGCCGCGGTACTCATCGGCGCTTGCGCAGCGGCACGGCCATTCACGGGTCAGGGCCACGTCGATCCGTGGCCGGAAAGCCATCTGAAGCAGGCCGGCTCGATCCAACGCGGCTCTGTCCTTCTCGAAGCGTGTGGTGCCGCCGGTGCCTATTGTGGTCACCTCGACCGTCCCCTCGATCCCACGCACGTGCTGCCGGACCGCATATCGATTTACTTCGAATTCTATCCCCATTCCGGCGCGACCGTATCGCGGGGAACGCTGGTGGCCACGGAGGGCGGGCCCGGCTACCCAGCGACCGAATCGCGGGGCGATTACCTGGCGTTGTTCAAACCTTTGATGATCGACCACGACGTCGTGATCATGGACAACCGCGGCACGGGCAAGTCGGGTGCGATCAATTGCCCGGCACTTCAAACGGGAGAAAAGTGGACCGTGGACACGGTGGCCCAGTGCGGCGAGTCACTGGGTGAGCGCGCTTCGCTCTATGGCACCGAGTATGCCGCCGACGACCTTGCCAGCGTGCTGGAGGCGCTTGAGGTCGGCAAGATCGACCTGTATGGCGATTCCTATGGCACCTACTTCGAACAGGTTTTCGCCGTGCGCCACCCCGCTGCGCTGCGCTCCATCGTGTTGGATGGAGCTTATCCGTTGCGCGGTCCAGACTATGCCTGGTACCCGAGTTATGCACCGGCCATGCGCGACAAGTTCAACCTGACGTGCGCACGTTCGCCGGACTGCGCCGCCATACCGGGGAGTTCGATCGATCACATCCGACCGGCACTGGACGAGTTACGCGCCCATCCGTTCATGGCGACGGCTCACGACGTGGATGGCAACGAACGGCGGTTTCGCGCCGACGCCTCGCAGTTGGCCATCGTCATGTACGGCAGCGCACCGCGGTTGACCACGGCGACGGAAACCGATGCGGCGGCACGCGCCTTTGCGCAAGGCGATCGCGCGCCGATGCTGCGCCTGATGGCCGAGACCGCCGCGGCCGTCGATTCCCGGGATCCCACTGCGAATCCTCTGAAGTGGAGCGCGGGGCTCGCCGCCGCGGTGATGTGCCACGATCCGCCGCAGATATTCGACATGACGCTCGCGCCGCCGGCGCGCGCACAGGATCGTGACCGTGCGGTATTCGCAAGACAGCGAGATTTTCCCGATACCTACGCACCGTTCAGCATCGACGAGTATCGGGGTATGCCCCTGGATTACAGTTTCCTCGATCAATGTGTCGGCTGGCCCGTCGCCCCGGCACGTCACGCGGCATCGCAGGTCGGTGTCAAGGCCGACTATCCGGACGTTCCGGCACTCATCATCTCGGGGGAACTCGACAACATCACGACCATGGCCGACGGCGCGGCGGTTGCCGCCTCCTTCAAACGGGGCGTGCAGATACGCATTGCCAACAGTTTTCACGTCAATGCCCTGCCGCGCGCCCGCAGTCCCTGCGCGGCCCAGATCGTCCGGCGCTTCGTCGTCACGGGGTCCACCGGCGATACCTCCTGCGCGGCGCGCATACCGCCATTGCACCTGGTACCGCGATTCGCAGTCCTGACGCACGATCTGGAACCGGCCTCAAGGCTGACCGGCAACGCGGCGACAGAGGACCCGCTGCGCAGCGTGACTGCTGCGCTGCTGACGCTGAGCGACGTGCTCGCGCGCGTCGACGCCAACACGTCGGGCAAAGGCGTGGGCTTGCGCGGAGGATCATTTCGCATCACGAGCACGGGCACGCATGTTCACCTCGCGCTCGATCGAGTGCGGTGGGTCGATGACCTGATGGTCAGCGGCAGCGTCGATCGGCTGGTCAGGCCGGCGACGGTACTGGGCGTCCTGCGATTGTCGACGCCGCATTTACCAGCGACACCGCAATCATCCAGCGCGCCAACCGCGGACGGCCGACTCACGGTGAGTTGGCGGGAGGGAGCCGATGCCCGCGCCCACATCGTAGGGCGGCTGGGACATGCCAAGGTCTCGGCCGAGTACCCGGCACCCTGGATGACACGTTAGCCCATGGCCTCGCCGCCAGCCAAACCCACCCTCGCAGAGAGCCTGCGGCGAGCGCACGCGGCGCTGCGTACCGGGCGCGCCGCGACCGCCGAACGCGTGGCGCGGGCACTCGAAGCGCAATTCCCGGGCGATGTGAATTGCCGCCGGCTGCTCGGCGCGGCGCTCCTCGAACAGGACAAGATTCCCGAATGCATCGCGACGCTCGAAGAAGTCCTGGCGCGCACACCCGATTTTGCGGGCGCGCGCGTGGACCTGGCGCGCGCGTACCGGGCCCAAGGACAGGCGGGACGGGCCCGCGACGAGGTACGGCGCGTACTCGAGAAAGTCCCGCATCACCATCTCGCCTGGCTGGCCTATGGGGATGTACTCGTCGAACTCGAACAGTACACGGATGCACGCGTGGCATTCGAGCGCGCGCGGCTGACCGATCCCCATCTGCAACGCATCAGGGACGCCACGGCCGCGCTGGTGGCCGACGATCGCAAGAGCGCCGAGCAGGTATTACGTCAGGTTCTTCAGGAAGACGCGGGGCACGTTGCAGCGCTATGCGGTTTGGCAGCTCTCTCGGTAGCGGCAGACAAGCCGCGCGATGCCGAACGGCTGCTCCAGCATGCGCTGAAACAGTCCGCCCACCATCCTCTCATTTGGCGGGAACTCGGCCAGACCCTGATGAAGCTCGGGCGCCTCGAGGAGGCGGATGCCGCCGCCCGCCGTGTCATCAAGATCGAACCGGATAACGCTGATACGTGGATCACTTTTGGTGCAGTATCGACCCGACTCATGCACCACGAGCAGGCGCTCGAGGCATACGCGCGGGCGGCCAACCTCAAACCCACGGAAGCGCGGCTGCGCATGGCCATGGGCCACATCCACAAGACGCTCGGTCGGCGCGCAGACAGCGAGGCCGCCTATAAGGCAGCGCTCGTCATGGACCCGACGCTTGGCGAGGCTTACTGGAGTCTCGCCGACCTCAAGAACTACACGTTCGGCGCTGCCGAAATCGACGCCATGCGTCATTTGTTGACCAAAGACGGAATCGCACGCACCGATACGGCGCAGCTATGCTTCGCGCTGGGCAGAGCCTACGAACAGCTCGGCCGGTATGCAGAGTCCTTCGCCCATTATGCGCGCGGTAATGCGGTGCGGCGCCTCGACGCGCCCTTTGACATCGAACACTTCGAGCGGCGATCGGCGCGCATCCGAACGTTTTTCGACGCTGCCTTCTTCCATGCCCGCGCCGGTGGCGGAGATCCGAGTGCGGCGCCGATTTTCATCGTGGGCTTGCCGCGTGCCGGTTCCACCCTCATTGAACAGATTCTGGCCAGCCATTCGCGCGTCGAAGGCACGATGGAGCTGCCCAACATCATCAACATCTCGCACCAGTTCGACGACATGGCAGCGAACCGCGACGGTTATCCCGAGACGGTCGGCACCGCTCCGGCCGGCCTGCTCAGGGCGCTCGGCAACCGCTATTTGGACGAAACTGCGCCCCTGCGCACGGGAAAGGATCACTTCACCGATAAATTGCCCAATAACTTCAGCCACATCGGGCTGATTCACGCCATGCTGCCACACGCGAGCATCATCGACGCGCGCCGTCATCCCCTGGATTGCTGTTTCAGCAATTTCAAGCAGCATTTCGCTGAAGGACAGGCGTTCAGTTACGATCTCGCCGATCTCGGGCGCTACTATCGTTGTTATTTGGCGCTCATGGACCATTGGGACACCGTCCTGCCCGGCAAGGTACTGCACGTGCAGTACGAAGACATGGTGCGCGATCCCGAAGCGAACATCCGCCGGCTGCTGGATCACTGCCGCCTGCCGTTCGAAACGTCCTGTCTGTCATTTCATCAGACGCGACGGTCCGTGCGCACCGCGAGCGCCGAGCAAGTGCGCCAGCCCATGTACACCTCGGGTGTCGGTCACTGGCGGCACTTCGAGAAGGAGCTCGAGCCGCTGCGGCACGCGCTCGGCGACAGCCTCGCGCGTTTTGCGCACCTGGGCTGAGGGTTGACGAACCCCAGTCGCACGATGGATGATCCTGAACACGTGTTCGAGTAAGCATAGGACACGCCATACCAACAAGTCAGGGGTGATTCATATGGTTTTACGGAGCCGGAACGGTGGCGTTCAGCGTTACCGCAATGCGTCTTCCAAAGCGGGCACAGCACTTTTCCAGTCAGCCGCCGTCTCGAAGATCAGTCTGGCCGTAGCCGCGGCGCTGGCGGTCGCGCCATCGCGCGCACCGGCGTCGGAACCCGTCGATGCCGCCGGTGGATCGCTCGATGAAATCGTCGTCACGGCGCGCAAGCGCACCGAGAATCTGCAGGATGTCCCCTTGAGCATCGACGTGTTCACGAAGAAGGACATGCAACACCTCGGCATCACGGGGTTCGATGATTTCGCAACGAAGACGCCGTCGATTTCCTTCATCAGCACGGGCCCCGGTACGCAATTGTTCGTCATGCGCGGCGTCTCCGATGGCAGCAACCCGAACTATGCGAATACGTCCGCGACGGGATTCTTCGTCGACGACATGAACGTCAGCGATTCCGGCACGCAGCCGGACCTTCATCTGTATGACATCGAGCGCATCGAGGTGCTCAACGGGCCCCAAGGCACCACGTTCGGCGCGGGATCCATGGCCGGTGCCGTTCGTTATGTCACCAATAAGCCGGACCTCACCGCGTTCAGCGCCGGCGTCGACTTCGACGGCGGTCACATTCAGGGAGGTCAGCAAAACTGGACTTATGAGGGGTTCTTCAACGAACCGCTCATCGACGGCATTCTCGGGCTGCGCTTGTCCGCCTTCAGCGCTTCGCACGGCGGCTTCATCACCAACGCCGAGACGACGCGCGACTGGATCAACGGCACCGTGTCGAACAATGCCGACTGGGCAGGCAAGGATTACAACCGCGAGCACCAGGAAGGAGGTCGCATAGCGCTGAAGGCCGATATCAGCGAAGGCTTGACAGCCTCACTCACCTACAGCTACGAGCGTCAGGAGACGCGCGGTGCGTGGGACGAGGACCCCACCCTCGCGCCGCGTACCGTCGAGCGGTTCGGTCCTGAGGGTCA
>Ga0116230_10006445_pt1 | contig 11570 bp, 9 predicted proteins | sample S1TSphfallax_3_FD_88678 | JGI IMG/M metagenome (GOLD analysis project Ga0116230, IMG submission 88678) | Host-associated microbial communities from peat moss isolated from Minnesota, USA - S1T2_Fd - Sphagnum fallax MG | ecosystem: Host-associated > Plants > Peat moss > Unclassified | place: USA...
CACGCGGTGAACGACTTTCGCAAGATCGCCGGCATCGAGACCTATGCCCCCACCGACAATGTCTCCGAGCTCACCGCCCGGATCAATGACGACGGGTGGGAGTCCTCCTTCGCCCGCTGGCTGGCGGGAAGTCGCCTCCGGGCCGAGGATGTTCTTTTCGTCTTTTCCGTGGGTGGCGGTGATCTCGCCCGCAATATCAGCGCCAACATCGTCCAGGCCGTCGCCCTGGCCAAGACCGTCGGCGCCCGGGTGATCGGTGTGGTGGGTCGCGACGGCGGCTATACGGCCAGCGTGGCCGACGCCTGCGTGATCATTCCTACCGTGACCGCGGATACGGTGACGCCCCATACGGAGGCCTTCCAAGCGGTAATCTGGCACCTGATCGTGTCCCATCCCCGCCTCAAGGCAAATGAGATGAAATGGGAGATGAGCGTCTGACCGGCGGGAAGGCTGTCTTTCTCGACCGCGACGGGGTCATCAATCGCAATGTCTTCAATCCAGCCACCAGGGCCTATGAGGCGCCACACAGCGTGGAGGACGTGGTCTTGCTGCCCGGCGCGCTGGACGCCTTGGCGCGGCTGCGGACGGCGGGCTGGCCGCTATTCTTGATTTCCAACCAGCCCGACCATGCCCTGGGCAAGGCGTCGCTGGAAACCATCAAGGCCATTCATGTGGATATCGTGGCCCGCCTGAGCGCCGCCGGGGTCACGCTCCGCGAAGCCTATTATTGCTATCACCACCCCCGTGGCGCGACGCCCGGCTTTTCGGGACCCTGCGTCTGCCGAAAACCCTCCCCCTATTTTCTGCACCAGGCCCAGGCCGCCCACGGCCTCGACCTCACCGCGTGCTGGATGGTGGGCGACCGCGCCAGCGATATCGCCTGTGGCCAGGCCGGCGGATTACGCACGATCCAGCTGGCGCCCGATCACCCGACGGCCCTCGTCCCGGCCGATCCCCCCCCAGACCACCAGGCCCGCGATCTGTCGGAGGCCGTGGAGATTATCCTGCGCTAAAGCGCAAAACCCGACGCCCGGGCGGCCGTATCGAACATTTTCACGGTCTCAAGCGAGTAGTCCTCGAGATCCTTCCCCACTAAGGCCAGCTTGCCGAGGATATCCGGTGTCGCGGTGAGGATGTGGCACCCGAGGGCGTCCGCCTGGAAGAGGTTCAAGAGCTCCCGCGGGCTCGCCCAGAGCAGTTCGGCCTTGGGCCTCGACTGAAGCCTGTCCAGGGCCGAGGCCATGTGGGGAACCGGGTCGCGGCCCGTATCCGCGATACGCCCGGCGAACACCGAAACGATAGCCGGCGTCTCCTCCGCCAGAACCTCGGCGATCATGTCCACCTGTTCCAGGGTCATGATGGCGGTCACGTTGACGATGACGCCCTCACGGGACAGCGCCTCTACCACAGGGCCGGTGAACTCCCGCCGCGTATTGGTGACGGGGATCTTCACGTTCACATTCGGACCCCAGGCGGCGATCAGCCGTCCCTGGCGGGCCATTTCGCCGAGATCATCGGCGAAGACCTCGAAGGAGACCGGCCGATCAGGCACGACCTCCAGGACCTCCCGCGCGAAGGCCTCGTAATCGGTTACGCCCGCCAGCCGCATCAGGGTGGGATTGGTGGTGAACCCCTTCACCCAGGCATGGGACGCCATGGCCGTGATGTCATCAATCCGCGCGCCATCGCAGAATAGCTTGATCTTCAATAGGTTGAGAATATCCACCGTTGCTCCCGCCCCCGGGAAGGGGCCCCGGCGTCTGGCCGCGGAGATAGGCCTACCCATGGCGCCCTGGCAAGCCGCCGCGCGCGTCATCGACACAAATCTATCGCGCGCGGCTGCTAACGCTTGATTCCCCGAAGCCCCAACAGCGATGATTCTCATGAGCGTGCGGAAGTCCGTCTGGGGGGCGATAACCCTCGCCATGGCCGCGCTGACCCCCTTCGTCGGCGCCCAGGCCGCGGCGCCCAAGCTCGTCGTGGTGATCGTGGTGGACCAATTTTCCGCCGAACTCTTCAGCCGCTATCGGGCGAGCTTCACCGGCGGCCTGAAGCGGATGAGCGACGGCCTCAGCTTCGCCGATGGCTATCAGAGCCACGCCGCCACCGAGACCTGCCCGGGCCACTCCACGGTGCTGACCGGCCGCCATCCGGCCGCCACGGGGATCGTCGCCAACACCTGGTTCGATGTGAAGACAGGTTCGACCATCTATTGCGTTTCGGTCCCTGGGACCTCCGATCCCAATGCCCGGGGTCCCGACAAGCTCAAGGTGGACACGTTTGGCGACTGGTTGAAGGCGGTCGAGCCCGGCGCCCGCGTCGTCTCCATTTCAGGGAAGGACCGCGCGGCCATCATGCTGGGCGGCCATCACGCCGACGCCGTCTATTGGTGGGTGGATGGCGAGGGATTCGCCACGTCCCATTTCGCCGGGCCCGCCGATCCGTCCGTGACCGGGCCCGCCGAGACCTTCGACAGGGCGCTTTTCGCCCAGTGGCGCGCCGCGCCGCCAACCCTGTGGCCCACCGCCCCGCCAGCGGACTGTCAGGCCCTGGTGGCGCCCCATACCTTCGGCAAACTCGCCGTCTCCGGCCATGTGCCCCCCGGGGCGTCCCTGACGGTGGAGGGCGGCCTGGATTTCGTGACCAGTCCCGACTTCCACAATCAGCTCCGCTTCTCGCCGATATTCGATCCCCTGACACTCGACTTCGCCGCCGATGTGGCCGCCGCGAGGGGCCTTGGGCGCGGTCCGGCCACGGATCTGCTGGCGGTGAGCCTCTCCTCCACCGATTTCATCGGCCATCGCTATGGCAATGGCGGCGCCGAGATGTGCGCCCAGATGCACACCCTGGACGCGGCGCTTGGCGCCTTCTTCGCCAAACTCGATGCGTCAAGCGGGCCCTATGTGGTCGTCCTCACCGCCGATCACGGGGCCATCGACGCCGCCGAGCGCGCCGCCGAAAAGGGTCTGGCCGCTCAGCGCATCGATGCGGCGGCGATGGTCACAGCGCTCAACCGCCATCTGGAGAAGGTTCTGGATATTCCCTACGAGCCCATCGTCGGCGACGATCCTGCGCAGCTCTTCATCAATATCCCGCCCGACCCGGCCTTTCACGCCAAGGTCAGCGACGCGGCGGTGGCCTGGCTGAAGGCCCAGCCCCAGGTCGCCCAGGTCTTCACCGCCGATGAGATCGCCGCCGCTGCTCCTGCGCCCGGGAAACCGGTAGAGGGGCTCAGCCTCGCCGAGCGCTTCCACGAAAGCTACGATCCGGACCGCAGCGGCGACATCATCGTTGCGTTTAGAGAGTACTCGACCCTCGGCCTCCCCCGCGCCGTGGGCGACAACGTCGCCGGTCATGGCTCGCCCTGGGATTACGACCGCCGGGTGCCGATCCTCTTCTGGTGGCGCGGCATGACGCCGTGGGCCCGGCCCGAGCCCATCGAGACGGTGGACATCGCCCCAACTCTCGCCGCGATCACCGGCGTCCCGACGCCCCAGGTCGACGGCCACTGCCTCTCCGCCGTGACGGCGGCCTGCGCGCCCTAAGGCGAAGCTTGACGACTCAGAGAAACGTCGAAGCTATGGATTAATTCGCGTTCGGTGCGTGGCTCAGCGCCAACCATCCGCCGACACCGGAAATGGGGGATCCATGGATATAGCCGACGCCAACGAGGCGGGCGAGTTTCGCCGGTCCTGGCCGATCGTCGCGGCCGGGGCGCTCGGCTTTGGCATGGGGATTTCAGGGCTCCCCTTCTACACAGTGGGCGTCTTCGTCGACCCCCTGATGCACGCCTTCGGCTGGACTGCGGCGGACGTGCAGTCGGGCATTCTGGTCATGCTGTGGAGCAGCATCGTCACCGCCCCCTGCGCGGGATGGGCCGTGGACCGGTTCGGCTCGCGCTGGGTCGCCACGGTGTCGGTTCTGCTATTCGGCCTGGGCTTTATGTCGCTTGGCCTCAGCAACGGAAACATCGGTCTCTTCCGCCTCCACTGCGTGCTCGTCGCCATCGCGGGGGCGGGCACCTTGCCGCTGGTCTGGGGCAAGGTTGTGAGCGTGCGCTTTGGCGCCGGGCGGGGCCTGGCGCTGGGCCTCGTCCTCGCGGGCTCCGGGGCCACCGGCTTCTGGGGGCCGCCCGTCGCCGAGGCGATGATCACCCATTTCGGCTGGCGCGGGGCCTATTTTGGCCTGGGCGTCCTGCCTCTGATCCTCGCCCTGCCGGTGGTGGCCCTCGTTCTCCCCAACACCCCGACAGCCCGGCCTTCGCCCGCGCCAGGCGCCACGCCATTGGGCGGCGCGAGCCTCACTCAGGCTCTTGCCTCACCGCGGTTCTGGCTGATCGCCATAGCTATCGCCCTGGTCTCCGCCTCCGCCGCCGGCTGCATCTCCAACCTGATCAAGATCCTCGTGGGTCACGGTCAGCCCCGGGGTGCGGCGGTGTGGATCGCCAGCTTCGTGGGCCTCTTCGTCATCGGCGGCCGCGCCGCCTCAGGCGCCCTCCTCGACCGGTTCTGGGCGCCGGGCGTGGCGGCGGCGTTCCTGGCCGCCCCCGCGGCGGGCTGTCTGCTCCTGGTCTTCGCGCCCCATAGCCTGGCCTGGGCGGCCATCGCCGCCGTCCTCATTGGCCTCGCGGCCGGCGCCGAGTTCGACCTCCTGGCCTATCTTCTAGCCGCCTATTTCGGCCTGCGCCGCTATGGCGCCATCTATGGCGTCGCTTCGGCCTTCTTCGGCTTCGCCGCCGGCGCCGCGCCCTTCGTCTTTGCCGCGGTCTTCGGCAACACCGGCTCCTATGACGGCGTACTTCTCGGCGCGGCCACCGCCTTCGGGGTGGGGGGGGTCAGCCTGCTCGCCCTGGGGCCGTGCCCAAGGCCGGCGGTCAAGGCCGCGTGAGCGTACGCGCGCCGACTAGAACGGCGCATCCCCCGCGACCGTGACCCGAAAGCCTGAACGCGTCTGCGGGAAGTAGTCCCAGACCGCCAGATGTTGGGTGCAGCGATTGTCCCAGAAGGCCACGGAGTTAGGCTTCCAGCGGAAGCGCACGTGGAAGTTCGGGTTCGTGCAGTGGGCGTAGAGGTAGTTCAGGATGGCGTCGCTCTCCTCCTTCGACACCTCGGGGATGCGGGTGACATAGGAGGCGTTGACGAAGAGGGACTTTCGTTTCGTCACCGGATGGGTGCGGACGATGGGGTGGGTCGAGCAGGGGTAGCGCCGGTCCAGATCCGGAAACAGGGGGCGATAGACATGATCGCCGTCATGGATGGCGGTGAGCCCCTCCAGATAGGTCTTCATCCGATCCGACAGGCCCTCATAGGCCGCATACATGCTGGCGAAGAGCGTATCGCCCCCCACCTCCGGCACGATGGGGAGATAGAGGATGCTGCCCATGGGCGGCTCGGCGTTGCAGGTGAGATCCGAATGCCAGTTCTCGCCGGCCACGAATTTTGAATCCGCGTCGGCGTGGATGGCGACGATTTCCGGGTGATCGGGAAGTCCGGCGACGCCCGAGTGGATGGCGAGGTCGCCGAACATGCGGCCAAAGGCCTTATGGGCGTCGTGGGTGAGGTGCTGGTCGCGGAAGAAGAGGACCTGGTGCTCGGCCATGGCCTGATGCAGCTCTTCCCGCTGACGGTTGGAGATCGCCCCGCCCAGATCGACGCCGAACACCTCCGCGCCGATCCGCAAAGTGACCGGACGCACCTCTATGCTGTCATAAGCCATGAGCGGGGCCCTTAAGAGTTCATGCGAAGGGATTATCGCCATAGACCGGCGCCGGGCGATGGGCCTCTTCGCTTGTCGGGGTGTGGCCGCAGACGGCGAGCGCGGTCAAAGCGTAGATCAGAACACTATCGACAAAGTCCTTCGGTGTCGGCCGCCAGCGGGTGAAGCCGGTGGTGATGGCCGGAATGCGCTGCATGTTGAAGACGTTCTGGTCCCGCCACATACTGGAATAGACCGGGTTCGCTCGCTCGACGGGCCGGCCCAGACCCAGACGCGTGGCGGCGTCCACGGCGCCCACCAGGGGCGCGACGGCGCCGGCGTCGGCCTCAAAGCCGTTGCGCGCCACCACGGGCTCGATCTCCACCTCGCCCAGGCCCTCCTCCCGGACCAGCTTTTCCAGGGAATGCAAGATTTCCGCTGGGGTCTGGCGGGGGGTCATGCCGACCTCAAGATACAGACAGCAGACCTCCGTTCCCGCCCCGAAAGCGTAAGGAACGCCGCCCCGGATCGCCGCGATCTGCGCCTTGGGAACGGCCGTCCCTCCCGCGCTCTCATAACAGTTTTCCACCTCATAGGTCCGGCCCCAGCGGTTCAGCGCCGCCACCATGCCCCCTAAGCGATAGATGGGATTGGGGTGATCGGCCGGATTTTCGGGATGGGTCAGCAGAGGCGTGAAGATCGCCTCGCCCAGCATCTTGATCCGAAACACCGCATAGCCGCAGCCCACCCAGGTCAGGCCAAAGTCACACCCCTCCGCGGCGATGGCGTAGTCAGGCGCCACACCGCCGTGATGGAAGAGATAATGGGCGCCTATGTCCTTGCCGAGATAGGCGATCCCCGAATGCTCCTCCATGGGCTCGGGCCCGATCTCGCCGGGGCAGGCGGTCAGATACATCTTGCCGGAGAGATTATAGCCCGCCCGCTTCAGAGCCTTCGCCGCCATGAGAAAACAGCTCATGGGTCCCCGGTCGTTGGCGATGGGATAGCCGTGGAATCGGCCATCCTCGATCCAGCACTTGGTCCACTCAGGGTTATCCAGGGTCTCGGGGCGAAACTTATACGCGTCGAGTTCGGGAACCCAGGTGGGCGCCTCAGTGTCGAGATGGGCGGTGAACAGTAGGTTCTTGCCCGCGCCCGCGCCGCCGAAGGTCCCGATCACGTTGGGCCGTTCGAGCGTGGCCCCGACTTTGCGGGGGTTGAAGCCCTCGGCCTTCATCCAGTCGAAGACGAAGGCGGCGGCCTGAGTTTCATGCCCCGCGAAGCTCGGAATATTGCCAAGGTCCAGGGCGAGCTTGACCAGTTCGTCCTCGTCGATGGCCGCCGCGATGGCCGCCCTGTCCGCCGCGGTCACCGCATAGGGGGCGGAGGCGAGGTTCAGAAACCCGTCAGCCATGGGCGGTCGCCTCCGCCCAGGCGGCCGTGACGCCGGCGCTGTCCACCAGAATGGCGCAGTTCAATTCCAGGCTCTTCAATGCCCCGGCGTGGAGGTCCGGCTCATAGGCGGCGCAGGCGTCCTCGGCGACAAAGACGTGATAGTCCAGATGGAAGGCGTCCCAGGCCGTTGATCCCACACAGCATTCCGTAGTGAGGCCGCAGACGACCAGGGTGTCGACGCCTAAGCCTTTCAGAACGCTGTCCAGATCCGTCCCGTGAAAGCCGCTATAGCGTGTTTTGGGAACCACCCTATCCCCGGGCGCGGGCATGGGCCCATAGAAGTCGGAACCCGGCTCACCGATGCGGCAAAGGCCGCTCTCGCTGTCCGGGTCGCCGCCGCGCCGCCGCATCCGCTCCGACCAGGCCGCCGAGTCCGTTTGCGTCGAGGTCATCAGGCCTATGAAGATCACGGGGACCTGCGCTGCCCGGGCCCCCTCAGCCAACCTCTCGGCCGCGGCGAGGGCGGCCGGCACGGTGGAGAGATCGACGCCCCATTGGCCCACCGCCCCCTCCGGCGATCCAAAATCCACCTGCATGTCGATGATCAGGAGCGCCGTGCGGGTCGGCGCGATCCACGCGGTCAGGCCATCGGTCTTTGCCAGGGCGGTGCTTAGGGCGTTCATGCAAAGGACGCCTTGAGGCGGGGGAGCATCTCGGCGCCGAACATTTTCAGCCCATCCACATAGTCGGGGAAGATCAGCATCAGACCGTCCAGTTCGGCGAATCGAACGAACTGCTCCACCTGTTCGCGGCACGTGGCGGGGCTGCCGACCACGGTCTGGGTCATAAAGGCGCCCTGTTGGTCGGCGGCGGCTGACAGCCTACCAGGCGGCACGCCCCAGCTTCTCAGCATCTCGATCACCGCGCCCATATCAACCCCGTCGCGGTAATGCTGGGCGAGGGCCTCCGCCTTGGCGTCGCTCTCGGCATAGACCACCGTGCACATGGCGTAGGTCTTGATGGTCTTGCCGTAGGTCTCCGCGATCTGCTTGGCCCGGCGGCTTGAGTCGCGCCGCTCCTGCGGCGTCTGGCCGCCAATGAAACAGGCATCCGCCTCGCGTACGGCGAAGTTCAGGCCCCGATCCGACATGCCCGCGCAGATCAGGTCCGGGTGGGGCTTTGATAGGGGCTTGGGGTCTGAGACGCAGTCGTCGAAATCGAAGAACCGGCCATGGGCGGTGACGCTCTCTTCGCTCCACAGGCGCTTGACCAGGGTGGTCCACTCTTCGGTCAGCGCATAGCGATCATCATGGTCGAGGGTCTCATCCCAGGCGCCCATCTGGGCGAACTCCGCCCGGTAGGCCCCCGCCACGATGTTTAGGCCCGCCCGGCCGCCGGAGATGTGATCGAGCGTCGTGATCATCTTGGCGGTGACGGCGGGGTTCTGCAGCATGGGATGGACCGTCGCCCAGACCTTTACCCGCTTGGTGGCCTCGGCCAAGCCCGCCATCAGGGTGAGGGATTCAAGGGACGTCCCCCAGTGGTTCGTCTCGCCGCCGAAGCCCCGCCACTTGCCCATGGACATGATGAAATCCATGCCCACCTCGTCAGCCGTGACGGCGGCGGCGCGGTTCTGATTCCAGAGACCATCCAGGGGCGGAGTGGTGTTGGAGACGATCCAACCGCCATTGGCCACGGGCAGGAAAACGCCAAATTCTTTCTGGGAAGGCTTATGAAACATGTCGCCTCCTTTAGGCCGCCTTCTTCGCGAGCCCGACGACCTCGCCCTCGGTAAGTTCATCCATCTGGGGCGTGGCGTCCCTCGCGGGCGGCCGCATGAAGACGGCGGCGGCCAGAACCACGGCGATCACCCCGGCATAGATCTGAAACGCGAGGCCGAAGCCGCCGGTATAGTCACGCACCGCGCCACCGAAGACGGGCCCAAGGGCCGAGACCGCGCCGATCAGACAGACGGCCGAGAAGATCTCCAAATTATGCCCCCGCCCGAAATAATTCAAAAGCAGCACAGTGACCGACAAGGCGGTGAGCCCAAAGCCCAGGCCCGTTCCGGCGGCATAGAGCACCATCATCGGATAATTGTCCGCCACGCTGAGCGCCCAGCTCCCCACCCCCATGGACGCCAGGGCGAACAACAGGACGTAACGGGGGTCCACGTGGTCGCCCACAAGGCCGCCAAGAAGCCGCCCGGCGATTCCCATAAGCGACTCGAAGCTGAGCATCGCGCCCGCGACTGCCGGCGAGATACGGTGCTCGGTCAGATGCGCCACTGAGAGGCTGGCGACGGTCACGCCGCAGAGGAGGTGCCCGAAATAGGCCGCGAGGAGGACGTAGAACTGAGGCGTGCGGGCGGCTTGCCGGAGGGTCCAGCTTCGGACCGAGCGATAGACCTTTGTCGCGACGCTCGCCGCCACCTGAGCGTCCGTCTTGTCCGAGGTCTCCTGCAGCCACCGCGATGATCCCACCAGGGCCGTGCAGAGGGCGCCGACAACCACGGCGATGGCGATCTGGACAGCCCAGAACAGCCGCCACTGCTGGTGCGTGGCGTCCATGAAGGCGATCACGAACCATGGCCCGGCCACGCCGCCCAGGGACCCGAAGGTAAAATAGACCCCGAAGGCGAGCGCCCGCCGCTGAAACGCCGCCGCCAGGACATGTGTGCCGGGGATCAGCGCCATCATTTGATACCCAACCCCGCACAGGGCCGCGCCAATCAGATAGAGGGGCAGGCCACGCGTGACGCTAAGGCACAGGAACCCCAGGGCCATGACCACCGTGCCCAGCAACAGCACGGCCCGCACGCCGACCTTTCGGATCAGATAGGCCGGCAGAAAGGCCGAAGCCCCGCAGAAGGCGCCAAGGAGGGTGAACCCGAGCCCAGCCTCCGTCCAGTTCCAGTGCTCATCCCTCACCATGGCGGGCAGGACGACGCCCAGGGACGAGAAGGTCGACGCCGTGATCAAGAACAGCAGGATGCTGAACGCGGCGAGCGCCGACCAGGATCGCCACGCCCAGGATCGCCAAGGGGGGGGGCTGAAGTGCGAGCCTTGGATCAGAGACGCCATGCCATCGTCCGATCAGAACTTCCAGTTCAGCTTCAGACGCCATTCCCGTCCCACGCCCGGAATCGCCGCCACGTTTTCGTAAGTGGGGTCGGAATTGGGCGTGAAATAGATCTTATCGAAAAGATTATCGATGTTCAGGGACAGGGTGTAGGGCCCGTACTGGTAGAAGGCCGACATATTGGCCAGCCAATAGGCCGGGTAGACGACCCCGCCTTCGATCACGGTGGATGTCTTCGAGACGTGGGTGGCTCCGAAGGTGGCGCCCGCCTTCCCCCAGTTGAAGGCGTCGGACGTGTAGGTGGCATAGACGCTGTTCACCGAGTGGGGGATGATCGAGTCGCTGTAGTTTCCGCCCCGGTCCGGCAGAGCGTCGATCGTGCCGAGATAGGCGCCGCCATAACCATTGACGCCGGAGACGCCGAAGGCGCTAGGGGGCAGGTCAACGAAGCTGGAATCGGGCCCCTTCACCTCCGTATGCTGGATGTCGCCGGCATAGGTCAGGGTGATGTTCTTGGTGACGAGATAACGAACCTCGAGTTCGACACCCTTCGAGATCGTGCCTTGAACCGACGCCGGCGCGCCTGCCGCGCCCTGAACCAGCTGTGTCCGCGTCTGCCAGTAATAGTCGAGGGACCCGACGAGCTTGGAGTGAAGCTCCTCGAACTTGACGCCGAATTCCGACAGGTAGGAATCGGAGAGCCACGCCTTTTCGGCGATGGTCCCGGGCTGGATGTCGCTGGCCTGATCAAGCTCCAGCGCCGCCGCATTATCGTAGGTATAATAGGGCATGAGCCCAAAGGGCGCCTTGTAGCTCACGCTGATATTATAGGTCGCCTTGGACTTGTCCGCGTGTTCGCGCGTCGCGCCATCCGCCTCATAGGTCAGGACCCCGAGATCGTTCGACGAGACGTTGTAGTGGTCGTCGCGGGCGCCGAGGATCACGTCCAGACGGTCCCAAAAGTTGATGTCGGTGGTGAAGAAGGCGCCGGCGTCACGGATATTGCTGTGTATGTCGAGGTCCCAAGGCCAACCCTGCTGACCATTGATGGTCTCGAAGGGACTGGCGATGATGTCCCCGGGACTGGCGCCTTCGTAAATGTCGCGACGATCAAACGCGATGATGCCGCTGTTGAAGCTCTCCCGCAGGTGCGCGTCGGTGTAGCGGTCTGAAACGCCCACGAAGCTCTTGGTCTTTACCGCCCCGTCAAAGGCGTCGAAGGCGAAGTGATAAGTGCCACGCCCCTCAAGGATATAGGTCTGATAGGAGGCGGGAAAGCCGTAGGAGACGAACCGCTCATTGTTCAGATCGTCATAGAAGATCTCGAATTTCAGACCACTCGTGGTCGAGAGCTGCTTTTCCAGATTGAAGTAGGACGTATAGGTCAGGGTGCGCGAGAA
>Ga0116230_10006447_pt1 | contig 11569 bp, 9 predicted proteins | sample S1TSphfallax_3_FD_88678 | JGI IMG/M metagenome (GOLD analysis project Ga0116230, IMG submission 88678) | Host-associated microbial communities from peat moss isolated from Minnesota, USA - S1T2_Fd - Sphagnum fallax MG | ecosystem: Host-associated > Plants > Peat moss > Unclassified | place: USA...
ATGACAAGACCTGGGACCACGCCAGGGTCGAATCGGATGAATCGGCGACGCAGCTGGCGGAAGATCAGGACGCGGTCTTCCGCGGGACGGTCAACATCACCGCCGAGCAGATGAAGCAGATGAAGGCCGGCGGGCTTAGCATTCAGGTGGGGCGGATGGACGATGAAGGCTGGGTTTTCATCAACGGCAAAAAGGTCGGCGACGGGCACGACTGGAACAGCACGTTCACCTTCCCCGCGACTGGCCTGAAGGAAGGGCCGAACAGCGTGGCCGTGGTGATCCGCAACGTCGGCGGTCGCGGCGGGCTGGGCACCGTCAAACTGCTCAAGGCCGATGCAGCACACAAGGCCTTGCCGATCGAAATCGGCACGGAATCGACCGGCTTTGCCGGGCAATGGTGGAAGAGCGACCTCGATGAAACCGGCTGGGCAAAAGCCGCCGTTGGCGAGCCAATGGGCGATGCAAGCAAGCTGCAATGGTCGCGGCTGAAATTCGAGCTTCCGGAGGTGAAAAAAGGCATCTGGGTCCCCTGGGTTGCGCGGCTCACCACCACCGGCAATGGTTTTCTGTATCTGAATGGCCACCCCCTTGGCCGCTACTGGCAAGTGGGCCCGCAGCACGATTTCTTCCTGCCCGAATGCTGGCTGAACTTCGGCGCCGGCAAGAGCAACGTGCTGACGATGTGCCTGCGATCGGTGGATGACAAATCGGTGGCGATCGAATCAGCCCAGATTGTGCCGGTAGACGAGGTGGCGGAGTTTCGGCCATAGTCCGATAACTCAAGGCGACTCAACTCTGGTTGAGACTATGTTCTTGGTCGGATTTGGTGTACATTCCAATTCCCTTGTTCCCGGCGGACGAGCGCACCGTGCGCTGTAAATTTTGGATCGTTCTACGAGAGGAAACGACATGCTTCGAAATCGTTTGAATTGGATCGCGCTGGTCGCGATAGTCTGTTTTGTGATCTCGGGCTGCAAAAAGGACGACTCAAAGTCCTCGGTTAAGAAGCTCAAACTGGCTTTTGTCACCAACAACGCCTCCGACTACTGGACGATCGCGCGAGCGGGTTGCAACAAAGCACAGAGCGAACTGGACAATGTGACGATCGACTTCCAGATTCCCGGCGACGGGACCGCAGCCAGTCAGAAGCGCATCATCGACGACCTGCTTGCCCGGGGCATTGACGGAATCGCAATCAGTCCGGTGGACGCGACCAACGAAACACCCATGCTGAATGAAGTGGCCAAGCAGACATTGCTTTTCACGCAGGACAGCGACGCCACTAAGAGCGATCGAGCATGTTATGTGGGTACCGACAATGTTGCCGCTGGCCGGCAACTGGGTGATCTGATGAAAGCCGCTTTGCCTGGCGGCGGCAAAATCATGGTGTTTGTTGGCACGCTGGACGCACAGAATGCACATGACCGCTATCAAGGATTGCAGGAGTCGCTGAAGGGATCAAACATTTCGATCATCGATGTACGGACTGATGACACCGACCGCGTTCGCGCCAAGGCCAATGTTCAGGATACATTGACTAAGTATCCTGACGTGGCGGGCCTGGTTGGGCTGTGGAGCTACAACGGACCGGCGATTCTCGATGCCGTGAAAACCGCAAACAAAGTCGGTCAGATCAAGATCGTCTGCACCGACGAAGAGGACGATACGCTGGCGGGCGTGAAGAGCGGGGCAATTTATGCAACCGTGGTGCAGCAACCGTATGTGTTTGGCAAGGAATGCATGGAAATGATGGCCAAATACCTTCGTGGTGACAAGTCAGTCATTCCCGCCTCGAAGCAGAAGTTTGTGGAAACCCTGCCTATCACAAAGGACAAGGTCGATGAATTTGCTGCAAAGCTGAAAACGCTGCGAGGCCGCTGATCAGGCGTTTCCCATTTGCCCCGATACCTTTTGAGGCTTCGACCAGACGAATTTTTCTACTGGCAAGGCTGCAACTATGCCCGCACCATTGCTTGAGCTTAAAGGCATCTCCAAACGATTTCCTGGCGTCGTGGCGTTGGACAATGTCTCGCTGGCTGTGGAAAAAGGGGAGGTCGTCGCGCTGATCGGTGAGAATGGCGCGGGTAAATCGACTTTGATGAAAACGCTTGGCGGAGTTCATCAGCCAGACGAGGGCGAAATCTGCATCAACGGGAATGTCGCCAGCATCCGCTCGGTTTCCGATTCAGTTGCCCTTGGCATTGGGTTCGTGCATCAGGAGCTGAACAATCTCGACAACCTTGATGTGGCTGCCAACATCTACCTCGGTCGCGAACCGATGTGGGGCGGACCGCTCCGCCTGGTCGACCGGCAGAAGATGGAATCCGACAGCCTGATTTACCTTCGACGCCTGGGGCTGGATGTTTCACCTCGGACGCTGCTGAGCAGCTTGTCTCTCGCCCAGCAGCAGATGGTGGAAATCGCCAAAGCACTGTCTCAGAACGCGCGGATTCTGATTCTCGACGAACCCACCAGTTCGCTGACCCAGGGCGAAACAGACAGGCTCCTGCAAACCGTTCGGGATCTTCGTGATGAAGGGGTGAGCGTTCTGTACATTTCGCATCGGCTTGGTGAGATTCGTCAGATTGCCAATCGAGTTGTTGCGTTGAGGGACGGAAAAAATGTCGGCGGGCTGGCGCGCGAGCAGATCACCCACGACAACATGGTTCGTCTGATGGTCGGCCGGGATGTAAAAAACTTTTATGTCGCCGGGTCAACCGTGCCGCGTCATGGCAGACTTCAGGCGCGCAATGTACGAACTCGGTTTCGGCCGGCACACGCGGTCAGCTTTGATGCCGCCGGTGGAGAGATCCTCGGCTTTGCCGGCCTGGTCGGTGCTGGCCGTTCCGAACTAATGCAGACCATTTTCGGGGTCGATGCGGCGCTCGAAGGTACCGTCATGCTTGACGGCAAAGCCATTACGCTGGGCAATGTGAAATCGACTATCGGATCCGGAATCTATCTTGTGCCCGAAGACCGCCGCAAGACCGGGCTGATCGTTGCGATGACCGTGCGGGAAAATATTACGCTTCCCGGTCTCTGGGAATACACCACCGCAGGCCTGATCAGCCGACAAAGGGAAGATGTCGAGTCAGAACGGCAGGTCAAATCGCTGCGGATCAAGACCCCGACGATTGAGGCCAAAGCGATGAATCTCAGCGGTGGGAATCAGCAGAAGATTGTCCTCGGGAAATGGCTTGCGTTGAGCCCGAAGGTGCTCATTGTCGACGAACCCACGCGAGGCATTGACGTCGGTGCGAAAGCGGAAATTTATCGGCTTCTGCGCGAATTGACCGATCGTGATGTTGCGGTCATTGTCGTTTCCAGCGATCTGGAGGAGGTCCTTAACATCAGCGATCGCATCATCGTCATGCGCGAAGGACAGATTGCAGGAACATTGCAGCGAGATCAGTTTTCTGAAAAATCGGTCATGGATCTGGCGTTCGGAACCACCGCGGCAGCCTGATATTGCAGGGAAAGCTGCAGGATAAGGGAATGAAAAAAGAACTTGGGATTGGAAGTCTTGTATTGGTCCTCTGCATCGTTTTGTCGATTCTGAATCCGCGTTTTCTGAGTCTTTACAACCTCCGAAACCAGGCCACGCTGGTGGGTGAGTTTGGCATCTTCAGCATCGGCATGGGGATCGTCATCATTACCAGCGGCATCGATCTTTCCGTCGGATCCGCCTTTGCTCTGCTGGGTGTTGTGCTTTCGATCCTTCTCCGCGAATGGCACTGGCCCTGGTTTCTTGCCGCTGCCGGGGCGGTGTTTCTGATGCTGTTGCTGGGGTTGTTCCACGCGTTCATGATCACCATCGTCAAGCTGCAACCCTTCATTGTCACGCTGTGCGGCTTGCTGATCTACCGCGGTTTGGCGCGCGGAGTGGCCCACGATGAAGCGAAAGGCTTTGGAACCGAGAATTTCGGAATTCTCAGATCGCTTGCGAACGGACATTTTCTTGGTGTTCCAATGCCGCTGGTTTTGCTGATCATCGTCAGCATCATCATGTGGGTTGTTCTGCATCGGTCAGTGTACGGCAGGTATCTTTACGCCGTCGGTCGCAATGAACAGGCCGCCCGATTTTCCGGAATCAATACCAACTTGATCGTTGGCAGCGCCTATGTCGTTTCCATGGGACTGGCGGCGATCTCCGGCATCCTCTTCGCGTTTGATACCAACTCTGTTTCGCCCAGCAACCATGGGAACTCCTACGAACTGTATGGCATTGCCGCCGCGGTCCTGGGTGGATGCAGTTTGCGCGGAGGCGAGGGGTCTATCATCGGTATCCTTCTGGGAAGCATCCTTCTGCAAGTTCTTCAGAATCTGGTAAATCTAGTGGGTATCCCCAGCTCGCAAAACTTCACGGTGATGGGAACGGTTATTTTGCTGGGTGTCACAGTGGACCAGTTGCTTGCAGGCCGAAAACGGCGGGTCACTGCGCCAAAAGTAACTGGGCCCCCTTCGGGTGGAAGCATCCCTCCAGAAACCGTCGGAACTCAGACCGGCGCACCGCTTTAGCCGATTCGGCTGCTTGACTGTAACATGCTGCGAATGGACAAGTGAGCATGGGCATCCCGCCCATGCGACTCGCAACAGGAGCACCATGCACGTTTTTGTCACCGGGGCGGCGGGATTTGTCGGCAGCCGGCTTAGCAGAACCCTCCTTGACCGCGGCGACACCGTCGTTGGTTTTGACAACTTTAACGATTATTACGCCCGGATTCACAAAGATCGGCATCTGACCGATCTCTCGGGCGATCCGCAGTTTCAGCTCGTGCAAGGCGACCTGCGCGATGCCAGTTTGCTGCGGGATCTTTTTCAGAAGCACAAGCCCGATGCGGTGGCTCATCTGGCGGGGATGGCGGCGGTGCGGTACAGCGTGCAGCATCCGCTGCTGTATGCGGATGTGAATGTGCAGGGGTCGGTGAACCTGCTGGATGCCGCCCGGCAGATCGGAACGCCCACCTGCGTGCTCGCCTCCACGGGCAGTGTGTATGGGGCGGATACCCCGGTGCCGTTTGTGGAAACTGCGGCTGCCGCCTGCCCGCTCGCGCCGTACCCAGCCAGCAAGCGGGCGATGGAACTGTTCGCCTTTTCCTATGCCCATCTCTGGAAGCTGCCCACCACCATCGTGCGTTTTTTCAACGTCTATGGCCCCCACGGTCGGCCCGACATGATGCCCTGGCAATGGACGCTCAGCATCCTCGCCGGCGAACCGCTCACGTTGTACGGCGGTGGGAAGCTCAAGCGCGACTGGACATATGTGGATGACATCGTCGCGGGCCTGGTGGCCGCCATCGACAAAAAGCTCGCGAACGAAATTTTGAATCTCGGCTGCGGGTGCCCGGTGGAGAACCTGGAATTCGTGAAAATTCTGGAATCGCTGCTGGGGAAAAAAGCGAAGATCATTGATACGCCCACGCCGCCGAGCGAGCCGTTGTTCACCTTCGCGGATGTGAGCAAGGCAAAGCGGCTGATCGGATATGAGCCGAAGGTTTCGGTCGCCGAGGGGTTGAAACGATTTGTGGAATGGATGCGGGCGGAGAAGATTATCTGATGCGGCAGTGGATGCTCACGCTGTCGGCGTTTTTTCTGACGATTCTCTTCGTGTGTTCTGTTACCCTGTTCGCCGCCAGCTTCATTTTCCTGGATCAATTGAGTTGGAAGTCCACCACCAGCCTGAATGAACACGGAAAATTTGAAGGGAAGCCAACTGTCAAACTGCGAGAAGTTCGCGCAGAACTTCAGTTAGGTCGGGGAAAGATCACATTCCGCGCGAGCCAAGGCTCGGCCTGGTATCCGGACTATCCGTGGTGGGCGAACGGGCAGGGGTTCCATTTTGCCGTTCGCAGACCAGCTACCGATCCTGACCCGCTTCGCTGGGGTGTCGGATCCAGGCACCTTCAAGTGTTCGGCTTCGAAGCGGGATACGAGAACTACATTGAAAATTTGCCGGCGCAGCCCAACGTCTCATCCTCCAGCCAGCAGTTGGCTCTTCCCATCTGGGCCACCGCCATCGCAGGTGCGCCAGGTTTTCTGTGGCTTGCTTCAGCATCCCGAAGACGTCGTCGAGAATCCCGCCGCCGCAAACTCGGCCTCTGCCCTCGCTGCGGTTACGATGTCCGCGAGAATTCCGGTCGCTGCAGCGAATGCGGCGGCATGCTCGCCTCCTTGACCGAATGAATAAGCAGCGAAAAACTCAGGCGATCCGGCGATGGGTGATTTTTATCGCTGATGGCATCTCAACGATCCTGTTTCTCGCCGTCGCCGCTCTTTTGATAACCAGTTGGATCGTGGGCAACGAAGTTGGTACGCGGCAAACCATTCCTGCCGGGCCCGGGCGGTTGCGGACGCGTTACTGCACGGTGCAGATCAGCCGGGGAAACATCTGCATCAAGCTGGAAACAAGCGACTATGACATCCCACCGGCCGAGCACTGGATGGTGCGGGAGGTGCGGCCCGAGTGGATCTGGTCCAGCCAAAGGCCCGCGAAACCGGTGGATGTGATCCGCATCTGGCCGGGAGATACGTACACCAACCACTTCACGGGTTTCGGATTCGGCTATGAAAGCACGGCCACCGGACTCCCAGCCCCGCAAAGATGGGTGGGTCGGACCGATCTTTTTACGCTTCCGATCTGGAGCTTGCTGGTGATCAATGCACCGCTTCTTCTGCACACCCTCTGGCGAAGCCGGTTGCGTTACCGGCGCAGGCGAAGGATTGCATCAGGGCTGTGCGCCAATTGCGGTTACGACATGCGGGCCAGCCCGGATCGATGCAGCGAATGCGGCCAATGATTCAACGCCCGGAATTCTTGGCTGCAACTCGAATGTCGGTTTTCGAATCGAGGATCGCGAGCATTTCCTGCATCGCCGGGCCGAGATCGCGGCCCATCCCGCCGCCGACACCGGCGACTTTTTCGATGCCCGTCTGGAGGATCTTTCGGGCGTCGTCGGTCTTCCCCAGCGCGATCAGCGTCTGGCTGAGAACGTGATACGTAGCCAGATGATCGGGCGCTTTGGCGTTGGCAAACGCGAGATGTTGTGCGGCTTCTGTCAGTTCCCCCGTTTCGAAAAGCTTCTTGCCCAGAGCGAATCGGCTCAGCGGATCGCTTTCATCCAGTCCGACGAGCTTGCGTAACTTTTCAAGATCCATCGCCATAGCCGTTTACCCGCCGACTCATCGTTTCGAGCTTGGAATTTCGACCTTCGTCATTCATTCGAGGCTTCGAATTTCGTTCTTCGATTTTGAGGGTTTATCCCGCGTAGCTGTGCAATCCCGGCAGGAAGTAGTTCACGCCGATCCAGTTGAAGAGCATGAGGAAGAAGCCGACGATGCTTAAGACAGAGGTCCACCACGCCTTGTCCTGCGTGGCCACGCGCACATGCACGATGATCAGGTACGCGATCCATGTCACCAGGGCGAAGGTTTCCTTGGGGTCCCACGCCCAGAAGCGTCCCCAGGATTGATCCGCCCAGATCGCGCCCAGCACGATGCCAACACCCAGCGTCCAGAATGCCAGCTGCAACACCACCAGATTGCAGGCGTCCAGCGTGGCTAAAAAGGTGGCGGCATTCTGTGGGATGACCGCTTCGGCTGACCGCGATTTGCTCGCGGTTGCGGGTTGGGCAACGGGGAAGAAAACCAGCTGAGCCAGTGTACTGGAAAGGCTCAGGGCACCAGTTCCGCCGCCGCTGCCGCTGCCGGTGGGGAAGACCGGTTCAAAGCCATGCCCGCTTCCTTCGAGCTGCCGGCCCGACACGCGCGATAGCGTCTGGTAGTTGCTGTAATATTTGATCAGCCACCAGCTGCCCAGCAGGAAAGCCATGCCGATCATGGAATAGCTCGCGGTCACCATCATCACATGGACGTAAAGCCAGTAGCTCATCAGAACGCCGTTCACCTGCCCGACGTTTTCGCCGATGCTGATGTGAAAGACGTACGGCACGGCAAAGATCGCCAGCAACGACAGCATCCCGACGAAGCTGGCGGCTGCGCCGAGGATGCCATAGCCCGCGGGGCCGGATCGAGCGGTTGCCCCCGCTTCTGATTTTGAGACCCAGACCAATCGGCGCAATACAGTAAAAATTCCCAGTTCGTGCATCATGCCGATCAGCACGCCGAACCACGCGCTGAACATGACGCTCTCGAATTCATTCTTGATCGGCGGGAGCCAGGTTCCCTCGAGCCACCAACGCACGCCGATGCCTGCGGTATGAATCGCAAATCCGATCACCAGCAGGCGCAGCCCCCAGAGCCGCAGGCTCTTCACTCCCACGATGGATGAAATCAGAAAGCAGACAAACGCGAAGAAATAGACCACCGCACCGGGCAGGGTCATCTTTGCCAGGCGGTTGTAGATCACTTCCACATGCCGGGTCAGCTCGGAGGGATAGACGGCGGGGTTGATCTTCGCGATCGTGCTGGTGAGCTGAACCAGGTCGGCATTCACAGCGGCAGCGTCGCGCCGACGCCACGCATACCGCAGTTCCTCGTTGGCAATCAGCGCCGGTTTGATCTGCTCGGCGGTGTAACCCGGAAGGGGAGCGGGAATTTTGTCGTGCTCGGCCTTTGCGGCCGCGACTTCTTCCGGGACGCTCCAGGCCACCTCGCCCAACGTGTGCCAGGAGAGATCGGAACTGCCTACCGCGGGCGGGATGATCAACGGCGGATAAAACAACTCGTTGCCCATCACCACGCTCTGGCAAAGGGCTTGAAGCAATTGATACGCCTGCAGCATCTGCCCGATCGCTTCGCCCTTTCGCGTATCCTCGCCCTGCGTTTTTTGCAGCAGCGACTTGACATCGGCCTGATTCAGAAACTCCAGCGAAACAGTTCCTTCCTTGATGATGCGGTTTTTCTCGACATCGGAAATGGAAGACAAGGTCCGGAAGATCGCCCGCAGCGGCACATTCCTGATCTTGATCAGGTTGGCTGTCTGATAAACATCCGGGTGGTTGGCGATGTCCAGAATGGTGAACACCGGGTCCTGCCCGTCATAGGAGGAGGTGCCGCAGATGCGCTCCAGCGTCTGGCGGGCAAAGCTGTCGAAGGTTTTGACCGTCTGCTGATCCATCACGGACATGATGCGCAGCGGAGCCAGGTCCAGATGGCTCTCGAACTCTTTGGCAGCCGAATCGGTTGGAGTCGCCGCGCGCAGCAGACTCGCGGTTGAAAACAGGGCCAGGATGATTGTGGTAAGAATCCGCTTCATGGTGATTAACCTACGGCATAAGAACGAGAATTCGAAATTTCAAATCAGCTAGAATTAAGGAACCGCAAAACCCTGCCCGGCTAGCCGCTTCAGCGGCTGGTGCTTGCCGTTGAAGCGGCAAGCCCGTTAGAACCGCGTTAGCTCGCGACCAGCTGCTTTTGCTTGCCTTTCCGCACGCTCTTTCCTTCCGCTGTCGCTTTGGCGATCGCGTTTTCCTTCATTCGCCGGACGATGATCGGCTTGAGATAAAACGCATACATCAGCCCGACGCAAATCATGATGAACCCCGCCCACAGCAGCCCGCGCGCCGGGCGGTTGCCGATACCAAGCCCGGTATACACATGCTCCGGTGAGGTGTCGTAGGTCGCCTGGAAAAAGAGCCAGTCGCCTCCGTTAAAATAAATCGGGTGATTCATCCGCGCCTGGTCTTTGTAGCTTTCGCCGGTGAGCGGATCGGTCAGAGTGATATGCGAGATGTAATCCCGGTAAAACGGTTTGGGCGCATCGGCAGGCTCGCCGGGATAGGGCACCAGATCGAATTGATCCAGGCTCAGCTGCACCGGCAGCGGTCTGCGGGTGTAACCCAGCTGCATCTGCACCTGCGTGCCGGCTTCGGGTGGTTTGACAATCCCCAGATGCCAGCGGTCGGGACTCAGCCGATCACCCGGTTCGTCCGCAAAAGGGGCGTAGACGATGCTCGACCAATTGCCCAGCGTCACCCGCAGCTTCGCCACTTGCTGTGAGCCTTCATCTTCCGTATTCCGATCGCGCGCACCGGGTGGAACGATCGTCAGCCGATCCTGCATCTTCAAATGATCCCGCCGCTGGATCTCCAACCGAAACATCGGTCGGTCCACCGGCTGGCTGGCTGCCTGTGCCATTGGCCCGGCAAACGGTGCTTCGGGGGCGGCCGGCATCGGAATGTCAAACGCTTCCTCGCCGCTCGGAAACCGTAAAACCTGCGATGGCACCGAGCCGTAACCGCAAACCAGATCCACCAGTCCGGTGCCATCGGTCGCCGTCAGCAGTGTGTGCTTGATGTTGCTGCGCTGCGGCAAGAGCTGAAATGGATCGTGCATGTGAAATTCAATATGCAGATCCTTATCGATCAGATTTTTTTCCCGCATCCGGCCGCCGATTTTGAAATCGGTCTGCCCAGGCCGATCCGGCCGAACGGATCGGCGAAAAGTCTGGTTCGCGGGATTGGTGATCTGCATGATCAGCAGCGGAGTCACCTCGCCGGTTTCGATGTTGCTGAAAGCCGGGTCGAAGGTTTGCAGCGTGATGGTGTACCCCGTGGTGCCAACCGGATAGGGCTTTCCGAGCTGGCAATCCAGCGGAATCGGCTTCTGATCCTTCACCGTTACATCCAGATGAAACAGCTCGCCCACGGCCTTGGACATCGCCTCGACCATGGCGGTGTCCGCATCGCGATGCTGCACCTCCAGGCCAATCTGAAAAAGCGACTTCTGGCCATTGCTTTCGACTTCAACCGACTCGGGCAGCTCATCATGCTCCGCATCCGAACCGGCCAGCGTCCACAGATGCGGAATCAGCGGAGCGCCCGGCGGGGGTTCGCCCGCCCACTTCATCATGACATCGACGCCGGTTGCACTCGATGCGGGATCAATCCCAAAATCCGGCTGGACTTTGGCATAAGGATAAAAGCCAACCACATCGACCTTCAGATCGTTCTTGCTCCCCATCACATGGGCCAGGTTCTCCATGTGCTTGTTGCCGTTGGCGTCGGCAACCTCCATCGACGGGGAGAGCCCGGTCAATCCCCGATTCAGCAGCGCGCGGGAGTTTCCATACTTCTCGTCGTACTCCTTAAACCGGGGCAGATTGGGCAGCGGGATTTCAATCGGGTCAAGATTGCCGACTCTGACGTAGAGCGAGCGCTGATCCTTGTCGTAAAAATGGTCCACCGCCGTGGGGCCGAAGCGCGCATCTTTGTAGACTTCGATCCGCCCCTCCACTTTTTGCCGGTAATACAGGCTGGTTCCGCAGATCAGCGTGATGATCCCCGCGTGGATGCACCACACCCCATAGCGTGGCGGGGTGAGCGGGATTCGCCGCCAGGTGACGACTATCAGGTTTGCCACCAGAAGCGCCATGAGCGTTTTCAACGGCCAGGCGTTGAAAAACTGCATGTCGGTCTTGTCAAACCAATCCCGGAGGATCGGCCATTCGTCAACGCCCAATTCCCGAAACCAGGGCCGTGCAGAACCAGCGGCAATGTAAGCTGCCGTCAGCGCCATCAGCACGATGCCAAATGGCACGCTGTTCAACAGACGAAATGGAAGAATAAGGAACTTTTTCACGTAGGTCGTTCGCCTGACAACAGCATATCAC
>Ga0116230_10006448_pt1 | contig 11568 bp, 12 predicted proteins | sample S1TSphfallax_3_FD_88678 | JGI IMG/M metagenome (GOLD analysis project Ga0116230, IMG submission 88678) | Host-associated microbial communities from peat moss isolated from Minnesota, USA - S1T2_Fd - Sphagnum fallax MG | ecosystem: Host-associated > Plants > Peat moss > Unclassified | place...
CGGAGGAGATCGACACGGAACGGCTCAACGCGAAGCAAGCGCTCGACGAGATCTGCAACAGCAAGACCTAACCTGCTCGCGTAGGCTGACGTTTTGACGTTTTGGCGTCGGGTCATGACGTCAAAACGTCGTGCCCGGCTAAGGCATATGCCACCCCCCGCCCCGAAACGCGCGCCCTGCGGAACCGCCGCACGCACCGCCGGCTTTGCCGCACAGCGTATAAAGCCTTAAGCTCTCGCGTCCTATAAATTCAATAACTGGATCGCGCATGCAAACGGGTTTCGTCGGATTGGGGGCCATGGGCGTGCACATGGCACGCAACCTTCATAAGGCGGGACTTCTGACCGGAGTCTGGAACCGCTCGGCGGACAAGGCCGAGGCGCTGGCCGAAGAACTCGGCTGCCATGCCTTCAAGAGCCTCGAAGAATTGGCGGGCAACTGCGAAGCCGTCGTGATTTGCGTGTCGGCGGACGAGGATCTGCGGGCCGTGGTGGCGGGCCTCGATGCCGGTTTGAGCCCCAACATGATCGTCATGGATTGCTCGACCGTGGGTGCCGGTACGGCGCGCGACATGCATGCCCACTTGGACGCGCTCGGCGTCGGCTTTCTCGACTGCCCGGTCAGCGGCGGCGTGGAGGGGGCCCGCAATGCCACGTTGGCGATCATGGTGGGCGGTGACGAAGCCGTCTTCGAGCGTGCCCGGCCCATCCTCGACAAGATGGGCAAGACGGTGACCTACTTCGGCGCCAGCGGTGCCGGACAGGCGGCCAAGGCGACGAACCAGATCATGTGCGCCGGGATCATTCAGGCCGTCGGCGAAGCCATGGCGTTCGCACACGCGGAAGGCTTGCCGCTGGACCGGCTGATCGAAACCCTGGGCAAGGGCGCGGGCACGAGCTGGTATTTCGTCAATCGGGCGCCGTTCATGGCGCACAACCATTTTCCGGCCGGATTTCGCGTGCGGCTGCATGACAAGGACTTACGCATCTGCCGCGACATGGCGGCGAAGCGCGGCGCCGTATTGCCCGTCGTCGAATCGACGCTCACCGAATACGAGAAATTGATCGCGGAGGGTTTCGCCGATGAAGACATCTCGGCGATTTATCGATTGAAGTCGCGGCTGTTCCCCGCATGACCCAAACACTGCGAATTGCAACCCGTAAGAGCCAGTTGGCTCTGTGGCAGGCCGAACACGTCGCGACGCTGTTGCGTCAGAGCCATCCCGGACTCGAGGTGGAATTGGTTCCCATGTCCACCAAGGGTGACCGCATTCAGGATCGGAGTCTGGCGGCCATTGGCGGCAAGGGACTGTTCATCAAAGAGCTGGAAGTGGCCATCGAGGACGGTCGTGCCGACATCGCCGTACATTCGATGAAGGACGTGCCGGGGGATCTGCCCGCCGGTCTTTTGATTGGGGCGGTGCTGCCACGGGCCGATGCACGCGATGCGCTGCTCAGCGCAAAGGCCCAACGCCTCACCGATCTTCCCCACCAGGCGCGCGTCGGCACGTCCAGTCTGCGACGCCAGGCGCAGCTATTGGCGGCCCGACCCGATCTCAAAATCGAGGCATTGCGCGGCAACGTCGACACCCGACTGCGCCGTCTCGACAGCGGTGAATTGGACGCCATCATTCTCGCGTGTGCCGGTCTGGTGAGACTGGGCTGGGAATCGCGCATCAGCGCCCGTTTGGAACCGGTGGACTGCCTTCCCGCCGTGAGCCAAGGCATCATCGGGATCGAGTGCCGAAGCCACGATTCCGGCACGCGCGAGCTGCTCGACGTCCTGAATGACGCCATGACACGGACGGTCATGGACGCCGAACGCGCTTTCGCCGCGCGCCTCGGGGGCAGTTGCCAGTCGCCCATCGCCGCCCACGCCACGCTCGACGGCGATCGATTGACGCTCATCGGCCTGGTGGCGGAACCCGACGGCTCGCGAATGCTGCGCGACTCGATCGCCGGAACGGCTGCGGACGCGCAGGAATTAGGACGACACCTCGCCGAGAAAGTACTCGCCGCCGGCGCCGGCCCGTTGCTAGAGCGGTTGCGCACCGGCTGAACATGGCTGCGCTGCAAGGCGTCACGGTCCTCGTGACCCGGCCCGAACGGCAGGCGGGCCCGTTATGCGGTCTCCTCGAGGTCGAAGGTGCGACAGTCATCCGATTGCCGGCACTCAACATCAAACCGCTGAGTGTTGGGCCCGACTTGCTGGCCCGCATCGGACCTCTCGACGCGCTCGACTTGGTCGTGTTCACGAGTGCGAATGCCGTTCACTTCGGATCTTTCTTGGTCGAGGGCCGCGGCCCCACCCCGCCGCCGGCCCTCGCCGCCATCGGCCCCGCCACCGCGCGCGCAATGCAGCAACTCGGCTTGGTCGCGATCACCCCCACCGAAGGCTTCGACTCCGAACGCTTGCTCGAGCTTCCCATACTGGCATCTCCCCTGGGACGACGCATTCTCATCGTCAAAGGCAGTCAGGGCCGCGAACTGTTGCAGGACCGGCTCATCGCGGGCGGCGCCCAGGTGGTCGTGGCGGAGGTCTATGAACGCGCTCGGGCCGTCTACGACGAGGCTGAACTGTCAGTCTTGCGCGCCCTGAGCGGCAGCGGCATCGACGTGGTGACGGCGACGAGCGTCGACGTGGCGGTTGCGCTGCTCGACATCGTGACGCCGCCGCTGCGCGAGCAACTCGAGCGTGTGCATTGGCTGGTGCCGAGCGCACGCGTGGCGGCCGCAATGCGCGCACGAGGCCTGTCGGCGCCACTCATTCAAGCGACGTCGGCCGAAGATCACGACTTGGTCGCGGCCATCAAGCGTTGGCGCTCGAGCGCGTAGACCAGTCGAACGCTTCGAAGAACAGCCGCCCCGCGTCGGCACCGCGCGCCGGAAATGTCTGTCGCACGGCCTCGATCATCGCGGGTGGCCCAGCGGCGTATATATCGTAGCCATCGAGCGAGTGGATGTCCTCGAGTACCGCCTCGTGGACCCACCCGCGACGACCGGTCCAAGCCACGTCGGCCTCCGACAGCACCGCACGATAGCGAAAACCGGGCGCGCGGCGCGCGAGATTCTCGAGTTCCTGATGAGCATACAAGTCGCGCTCGCCGCGCACTCCCCAGTACAGAGTGACCTGCCGGGTCGAGTCATGGTCGATCACGTGCCGCAGGATGCTCTTCAGGGGCGCCAACCCCGTCCCGCCGCCGACGAGCAACAGCGGTGCGGCACTGCCGGGGCGATACACGAATGATCCCAGCGGACCTTCGATGGACAAGAGCCGGCGGCGCTCGGGCTCGGCAAACAGCGGCTCGGTCCACTCTCCACCCGGCACGCGCCTGACGTGCAGTTCGAGCAGGCGCGCGTCATGGGGCGGGCAGGCAATCGAAAAACTCCGGCGTCGCCCGCCGGGCAAGAGCACATCGAGATACTGGCCTGGAGCGAATGGAAATGCTTCGGCCGCGGGAAGCCGCAAGAATAACCCGAGCACATCGTGCGACCATGCCACCGTGCGTTCGATGCGGCACGGCAGCCGCTTGATGCGCGCATCCTCCGCAATACTCACGTCGAACGTGTCGAGAGACAAGTCGTCGAGCGGCTGGGCCTGACACAAGAGGATGAGCCCGTCGTCCACCTCGGCATCCGACAGTCCGAGGGGCCGCCCATTCGGATAGTGCACCGTGCCACGCAGCAGGCGTGCGCGGCACGCGCCGCAATTCCCGCCGCGGCAGCCATGCGGCAAATTGAGCCCGGCCCGCAAGGCCGCGTCGAGCACCGACTCGGCCGGCGCGACGCTGAAACTTCGACCCGATTTGGATACACTCACGCGCACGCTGGTTCCTCCGAGCACCTGAGCTTAAGTATGCACCCCGTCTCGATCCTCGGCTGCGGCTACACCGGCTGCCGCTTGGCCCAACGTTGGATCGACCTCGGGCACACGGTCTTGGGCTACGCCACGCGCGCGACGAGTCTCGACCCAATCGCGGCCACGGGCGCACGAGCGCAAACGTTGAATTTGGACCTGCCACTCGCGGGGCCGCTCGAGGTCGGGGGCACACTGATTTATGACTGCGTGCCGCCGCCACCGTCGGGTGACCGCGATACGCGACTCGAACGCTTGCTCGACAACATGGCCGGCCGGCCGAGCCGGTTCGTTTACTTGAGCACCACGGGGGTATACGGCGATCGCGGCGGCGAGTGCGTCGATGAAGAGAGCCCGCCGCGGCCGCAATCCGCGCGCGCGCTGCGCCGCTTGGCCGCGGAAACGGTCCTGCGCGAGTGGGCGGATTCGCATGCGATCTCCTGGACCATCCTGCGCGTGCCTGGCATTTATGGTCCCGGACGAATGCCCTTGGACCGCCTGCGCCGACGCGAGCCGGCCATCGACCCCAAGGACGCATCGCCCGGCAATCGCATCCACGTCGATGATCTGGTCACCGCCTGCGTCGCCGCGGGCACGGCCGACCGTGCGCACCGTCGGGTATACAACGTCACGGACGGCAGCGAGGACAGTGCCACGGCCTTCCTTGAGCGCGTGGCGCGAATCGCCGACCTACCGCCGCCGCCGCTCGTCAGCCGCGCCGAGGCCGAGACGACTTTTTCCGCGACTGCGTGGTCTTTTCTGCGCGAATCGCGCCGCGTCGACAATGGCCGCATGCTGGCCGAACTGGGCGTGACGCTCGCCTACCACGATCTCGACGAGGGCATTCGCGCGAGCCTCGAGCAAACCGCCTGACTCTTCCACGAGGCCGTGGCCGCGACCGCGCTCACGGTTGACTACGCTTGCTGTTCAGCCATTCGCCGATCGGCTCCCACTGTTTCCAATCCGGCGACGCCAGATACTCCGGCAATTCGAGCACGCCCATGCCGCGCGCATAAGCTCGAACGTAGTTCTGAGCCTCGCGTAAACATCCGAGGTAGGGCACCTTCAGTTTCGACAAATATTGATCGAGTTCTTCATAGATGAGCGTGTATTCGCGCACCCGGTTCGCGACCAGGGCAAGCCGCGCTTGTTTGCGCGACACCTTGCCGATTTCGAGAAGTTCCTCCATGAAGTGGGCACAGGCCTTCATGTCGATGCTCGACGGCAGCACCGGCACGACGATGGTCTCCGCACGACGCACCAATTCGTTGAGTTCCGTCCCGTGCACGCGCGCCGGTGCATCGATCACGAGCACGTCGGTGGAGCGCGCGACGTTGCGCAGTCCCTCGTCGTAGGCCGGCACACCGGCAATCACTGGCAGATCGGCGGGCCGCGCTGCGAGCCAATCCAGACTCGATCGCTGATGATCGTAATCCGCGATGCAGACCTCATGTCCTTCTCTGGCGAACAGCACCGCCATGTTGGTCGCGAGCGTGCTCTTCCCACACCCGCCTTTGGCGTTCAACACCATTATGTGACGCATAGTCCCCAAATCGTTGTTGTTTTCCGTAAGGTAAAACTCGCATGGTGTTTGCGCAACCCCCTTTGCCGAAATGATGGAGTTTTGAGGGAGTGTTATGCTCCTCGCATGCGCATCGAGTTTTTGAAGATGCAGGGCTTGGGCAACGATTTCTTGGTGTTCGATGCCGCTGCCGCCCTCGAGGGTCGCCTGGGTGCGGCGAAACTGCGGGCGCTCGCGGATCGCCACACGGGCATCGGTTTCGATCAAGCCTTGCTGCTGTCGGCGCCGCGGGATCCGCGCAACCGGATTCACTATCGCGTTTTCAATGCCGACGGCGGTGAAGTCGAACAGTGCGGTAACGGTGCGCGATGCGTCGCAGCGTTGATGTTCGCAAGACGTCCCGACCTGGGGTCTGAACTCACCCTCGAAAGCGCGGCGGGTCTCGTCGAGGCGCGCGTGCGGCCGGATGGCCTCGTAGCGGTGAACATGGGCGTGCCGGACTTCGATCCGCGCGCGCTGCCCATGGACGCGCCGGCCGAAGCCGCCGAGTATTCTCTTGAAGCGGACGGCACCGAAGTCCAGTTCGGCGCCGTCTCCATGGGCAATCCGCACGCCGTTCTGCGCGTCGACGATGTTAAAGCCGCGCCGCTCGAGCGTTTTGGGCCTACTATCGAAACTCATCCGCGTTTTCCGAAGCGGACCAATGTCGAGTTCATGGAAATAGTCGATCGCGGCCATATCCGGCTCAGAGTCCACGAACGGGGCGTGGGAGAGACGCGCGCATGCGGTACCGGCGCGTGCGGCGCCGTTGCGGTCGGGCGCGACCGCGGCTGGTTGGACGCAGAAGTGCGGGTCGATTTGCCCGGCGGCACGGCCACGGTGTCGTGGCCCGGGCGCGGAAGCCACCTGTGGTTGACCGGCCCGGCGCAACAAGTTTTCACCGGCGCGGTAGATATATGACGAGGGTTTTTCTTAATTAATTTTTTCGGACGGGGCGCTCGGGCCCCGTTAGAGTTGCGCGCAGCGCATGAGGAATAACATGACAATTAGCCAGGCACGAGGACTCAAACGGGACGCGCTCAACGACTCTAGCGTGGCGGAGTATTTGCAAACCTATCCGGACTTCTTCGAGAGGAACGGTGCATTGCTCGCGAAGTTGCGGCTACCTCATCTGCGCGACTCGGGCGCCGTGAGTTTGGTCGAGCGGCAGGTCGAGGTGCTGCGTGAGCGCAATCAATCGCTCGAGCGCAAGTTGAAGGAACTGGTGGATGTGGCGCGCGCCAATGACGTGCTGGCCGATCGCATCCACCGTTTGAGCCAACGCTTGATCCGCGCGCGCACGTTGCTGGAAACCATCAACGCCGTGGAGACGTCGCTGCGCGAGGATTTCGACGCCATGCATGCGGTCTTGGTGCTGTTTCTCGAAGAGGCGCGGCCGCTCGCGGTCGTCGCGGGCCGGTTCTTGCGGGCGGAGGATCCCGGCAGCGCCGACATCAAGACGTTCGAGTCGCTGTTGGCGTCGGGCAAGCCGCGCTGCGGGCAGATTCGCGATGCGCAGCGCGACTACCTCTTCGGCAAGGACTCCATCGAGATTGGCTCCGTGGCCTTGACCCCGCTCGGCTCCAAGGGAGCGTTGGGCCTACTCGCCATCGGCGCCAGCGATGCGGACCGCTTTCATCCCGGCATCAGCACGGAATTTCTGTCGCGAATCGGCGAGCTCGTGACCTACGCCTTGGTCCGTTGACCGGCTGCCGATGGGGCCCGAACAGACTGCGTGGATCGATCGTTTCATCGCGCACCTGACCCACGAACGCCGCCTGAGTCAGCACACGGCCTCAGCCTACAGGCGTGATCTCGCGCTGCTTGAAAAATTCTGCGAGCGACGCGGCATCGCTGCATGGTCCGCGCTGGATCATGGCGTACTGCGCAGTTTTGCCGCCGCCCAGCACACCGCGGGCTCCGCACCGCGCAGCATTCAACGGCGTCTGTCGGCCGTGCGCACGTTCCATGAATTCTTGGTGCGCGAAGGCTGCTGTGCGGGAACCGCGATTCTGGACGTGCGCGCTCCCAAATCGAAGAAGCGGCTGCCCACCACGCTCGACGCCGACCAGATGGCCCGTTTTCTTAAGTTCAGGGCCGACGACACCTTGTCGCTGCGCGACAAGGCCATCATGGAATTGTTCTACTCGTCGGGATTGCGCTTGAGCGAACTCGTCGGTCTGGACCTCACCGCCGTCGACCTAGCCGACCGCACGATCCGCGTGTCCGGCAAGGGCGGAAAAACGCGCATATTGCCCATGGGTCGCTTTGCCGTGAAGGCCCTCGAACAGTGGCTGGTCGAGCGGGCGTCGCTCCCAGGACTCCACGCCAACGAGCGGGACGCGGCCGCGGTGTTCGTCGGCCGCAGCGGGCGGCGGCTGACGCCGCGCGCGATTCAACTGCGGGTGGGTACGTGGGCGCGACGCCAAGGGTTGGGCGTACACGTGCATCCGCATATGTTTCGGCACTCGTTCGCGAGCCATTTGCTGGAATCGAGCTCGGATCTGCGCGGTGTTCAAGAATTCCTGGGGCATGCCGACATCAGCAGCACCCAGATCTACACACACCTCGACTTCCAGCATCTGGCCAAGGTCTATGACGCCGCGCATCCCCGCGCCCGACGCCGACCAAGCGGCGCTTGAAAGGTCCCAAGGTCGGCCCCATCACCTGATCCAGATGAACCACGCTCCAGATCGTATCTATGGGACGACCATTCTGGCCGTCCGGCGGGCTGGACGCGTGGCCGTCGGCGGCGACGGCCAGGTGACGCTGGGGCAGAGCGTCATGAAAGGCAACGCCCGCAAGGTGCGCCGACTCTATGGGGGCAAGGTCCTGGCCGGGTTTGCCGGCGGGACGGCCGACGCCTTCACGCTGTTCGAGCGCTTCGAGGGGAAACTGGAAAAATTCGGCAACCTCACGCGCGCGGCCATTGAACTGGCGAAGGATTGGCGCAGCGACCGGAGTTTGCGGCGGCTCGAGGCGCTGTTGTGCGTCGCCGATACCGACAGCTCGTACGTCATATCCGGCAATGGCGACGTGATCGAACCCGAGCATGACCTGATCGCCATCGGCTCCGGCGGCGGCTACGCCCAGGCCGCCGCTCAGGCGCTCATGCAGGCGACCGACCTCTGCGCGCGCGACATCGTCGAACGGTCGCTCAACATCGCCGCCGACATCTGCATCTACACCAACCGCAATCTGACCATCGAGGAGCTGTAGCTGCCCATGTCGCAGATGACGCCGCGCGAGATCGTGGAGGAGTTGGACAAGCACATCGTCGGCCAAAAGGCCGCGAAACGGGCCGTCGCCATCGCGCTGCGCAATCGCTGGCGGCGCCAACAGGTCGCCGAGAGCCTGCGGCCCGAGATCACGCCCAAGAACATTTTGATGATCGGGCCCACCGGTGTGGGCAAGACCGAGATTGCGCGCCGCCTGGCGCGTCTCGCCAAGGCACCGTTCATCAAGGTGGAGGCCACCAAGTTCACGGAAGTGGGTTATGTTGGTCGCGAAGTGGATTCTATCGTGCGCGATCTTGTCGATATCTCGATCAAGATGACGCGCGAGGAGGAGATGTCGAAGGTACGCCATCGCGCAGCCGATGCGGCCGAGGACCGCGTTTTGGACTCCCTGCTGCCCCGCGCGCAAGCGGGCTTCACGGGCGACGCCGCGCCGCGCGACAATGATACGCGCCAGCGCTTTCGCAAAATGCTGCGCGAGGGCGAGATCGACGACCGCGAGATTGAAATAGAATTGCGGGCGATGCCGATGGGCGTGGAAATCATGGCGCCTCCCGGCATGGAGGAGATGACCCAGCAGCTGCAGGGCATGTTCCAAAATTTGGGGCCCGGGCGCACCAAACCGCGCAGGGTCAAGATCAAGGAAGCACTCAAGTTGCTCGTCGACGAAGAAGCCGCGAAGATGATCAACGAAGACGAACTGAAGGCGCGGGCGGTCGAGAACGCCGAACAGAACGGCATCGTCTTCATCGATGAGATCGATAAGATCGCGCGCCGCCAGGAAACCTCGGGCGCGGACGTGTCGCGCGAGGGCGTGCAACGCGACTTGTTGCCGCTGGTCGAAGGCTGCACCGTCAACACCAAGTACGGCACCGTCAAGACCGACCATGTGTTGTTCATTGCCTCCGGTGCGTTCCATATGTCCAAACCGTCGGACCTGATTCCGGAGTTGCAGGGACGCCTGCCGATTCGCGTCGAACTCGAACCCCTGGTGGTGCAGGACTTCGTGCGCATTCTGACGGAGCCCGATGCATCGCTGTGTCGCCAATATACGGCGCTGATGGCAACGGAAGGCGTGACTCTGGAATTCCAAGCATCGGGCGTCGAGCGCTTGGCGGAGGTCGCTTTCGAGGTCAACGAACGCACCGAGAACATCGGTGCGCGCCGCCTGCATACCGTGATGGAGCGACTGCTGGAATCCGTCTCGTTCGATGCCGCCGACCGCAGCGGCAGCCGGGTCATCGTCGACCGCGACTACGTCGAAGGGAATCTCGGCGAGCTGGCGCGCGATCAGGATTTGTCCCGGTATATTCTGTAACGCCCGTGAAGACGCCGCAGCCGGTCGAGATCAAGCTACGCACGGCATCGCGTGTCCTCGATGTGCGCTTCGATGACGGGTCCCATTACGAACTGTCGTACGAGTACCTGCGCGTGTTCTCCCCGTCCGCGGAAGTCAAGGGACATGGGGGCGGCGAAGGTATACTGCAGGTGGGCAAGCACGATGTGGGCATCGTCGGGGTCGAACCCATCGGGAATTACGCACTGCGGCTCAAGTTCGACGACGGCCACGATACCGGCTTGTATTCGTGGGCCTTGCTGTACGAACTGGGACGCGAGCAACGGGCGAACTGGGCGCGCTACCAAGAACGGTGTGCGGCGGCGCAGGTCCCGCCCGCCCCTGCCTCTGGAGCACTATGAGCGATTCGGATAAGACCGATTTTGGCTTCGAGAAAGTCGCGTGGGCGGATAAGGCGCGCCGCGTGCAATCGGTGTTCGCGTCGGTCGCGGACAAGTACGACGTCATGAATGATTTGATGTCGTTCGGCATCCATCGGCTGTGGAAGCAATTCACGCTGTCGCTGACGGGCTTGAAACCCGGCCAGCAGGCGCTCGACGTGGCCGGAGGCACCGGCGACCTCGCGTTAGGGCTACTGCGCCAGGTGGGCAAAGACGGCCGGGTCGTGCTCTCCGACATCAACCCCCGCATGCTCGAGCGGGGTCGCGACCGGCTGCTCGATGCCGGTTGCGTGGGCAACGTCGACTGTCTCGTGGCGGATGCCGAGCGTTTGCCCTTCGCGGACGATTCGTTCGATTGCGTGACCATCGCGTTCGGGTTGCGCAACGTCACCGACAAATCCGCCGCGCTGCGCTCCATGTACCGCGTCTTGAAGCCGGGCGGTCAGCTGCTCGTGCTCGAGTTCTCCAAACCCGTCGCCCCGGGCTTGAAGCCGGTTTACGACGCGTATTCCTTCAAGGTCCTGCCATTGCTCGGCCGCCTGGTCGCCAACGACGAGTCGAGTTACCGCTATCTCGCCGAATCCATCCGCATGCATCCCGATCAAGAAACCTTGCTCGACATGCTGCGCGCGGCCGGTTTCGAGCAATCTCGATACCACAACCTGAGCGGCGGCATCGTTGCCCTGCACCGTGGTTTCAAGATCTGACGTGGCTGCCACGCCCACCTGGCTCGCTGCCTTGGAAGCGCTCCTCAATAGAGGAATCGACGGCTCGCAGCAGGCCGCCACGCAGGCGCGGCGCCTGAACGGCACCGCATTGCAGGTCGACATCGAAGGACTCGCGGCCATCCGCGCAAGCGTCGCGGCCGGACGGCTCGCGCTCGTCAATGCGGGCACCGCGGCCACACCGGCGCGCCCCGACGAAGCGCAGGTCGATGCCGGTGCCGGCTCCACCAACGATGCGCATGTAGATGCGACGATACAAGGCTCCCCCCTCGCGCTATGGCAACTCGCTCGCGGCGAATCGCACCGCGCGACGACCTCCACGCCCGCGCGCATTACCGGCGATGCCGAGATCGCCGACGCATATCGGCGCTTGTTCGCGCTCGCGAAGCCCGACCTCGAAGAGGAACTGTCCCGCGTGGTCGGCGATTTTCCCGCGCGGCGCCTGGCGCAACTC
>Ga0116230_10006449_pt1 | contig 11567 bp, 10 predicted proteins | sample S1TSphfallax_3_FD_88678 | JGI IMG/M metagenome (GOLD analysis project Ga0116230, IMG submission 88678) | Host-associated microbial communities from peat moss isolated from Minnesota, USA - S1T2_Fd - Sphagnum fallax MG | ecosystem: Host-associated > Plants > Peat moss > Unclassified | place...
AAAATCGCCAAAAAAGAATGGTTTTTTGTACTTGGTTTGCCAGATTTAGAGCACCTACTCCTACAGGTCGCCAAAAAAGAAGCAGTGTGACACAAAAACAATTTCACTGTCTTGTTATATGTAGCCAAATCGGGCTATAGATCCTCGTGTGGATGGTTTACCGCAGCGTTTCTTTTTATGGCGAAGTTTAGTCATTTTTCTACAAAGAAATTGGGAAATTTTTTTTTTACTAGTGTAAATTTGGAATAAGTTTTGCTATTTTTTGGTGAGCTTTCGCCAAATTTTCGATATCAAAGAAATGAAGGAAAAAGAAAAGAAAAAAAAAGAAACATTGGTTACCACTGTGGCTAAACCAAAAAAGTGCAAAAAAAAAAAAAAAAAAAAAACCCTGCCGGCTTCCCAGTTTCCTTTTTCTTTTTGTTGTGCTTTTTTGGTGCTTTTGTGTGTGTGTGTTTTTTTTTCATGGGCCAGTTGAAATTCCCAGAAATCGTGTGCCCATCTGCCAGTACCACGGTCCGTTCTCCAACCCAGACAAGTGACCAGTACGAAGCTACGACAGAATAGGAACGCCGTGCAAAAGTTGCGATGGAAATAGCAAAGAGCTTGTTGTTGTTGTTTTGTCAAGCTCGTTGCGAAGGCCGCTCGCAACTTCATTCAGCCTTTGCGGCAACAACCGCCTTCGGCCACAAGCTCATGACAACCAGTGTAGCCAAATTTTGTGTGATATAGCCGCCGATGATCCACAGGAAGATTTAGCCAAATTTGGCTGCAAACCAAAAATTGAAAAATATCCATATATATTTTTGGCTTCCCTACTTGAACCCATGTATAAAAATCTGGCGATTTGTTTTTGGGTTATAGCCAAAGTGGTGATGATCCACAGGAAGATTTAGCCAAATTCGGCTACAAGGCCAAATATGAATGTTTTTTGCAAAACATCCTTCTATAAATTTTGGCTTCTTTACGTGAACCCGTGTGTAGAAATCTGGCGATTTTTCTTAAAATTTGATCTAGTTTTGGCTCTTGAAAATCTCGAAAAGCAATGATTTTATGAGTTTAATTTTTAATATAGTATTTTGGCTATATATAGCCAGCCAAAAAAAGCTGACAACAGCACAACATGTTTATCGTGCGACGACGGACGAGTAGGCCGCCCTGAGAGAGAAGCTGTTGCGAAGTTTGCCGCAACAAAACAAAACGTCCAACTTCATCTCCCAAACTTTCTCTCTTTCATCAAATTTTACGCGCGCGCGCGCGCCCAGTAGCTTCCGATGTTAGGCCGCCTGCCAGCCGGCACTGCAGCACAAGGTAAGACTTTTTGCTATTATAATTGTTGTCACAAAATTTCGTTCCGCAATTAGATTGCTTAAGTTTTTTTGTATAATTAATTGTTATCGCAAATGAATCTTTTTCTTAGACTGTAAAATTACTGAAGTTTTTCTACAATAGCAGCTTGTGTTGTAGCTTGTGTTGTTAAAGTGATTGCTATTTTTCGTGTTGTCTTAAATGAACGACTTGCTTAGACTGTTGTAAAATGGCGTTTTGTTTGGTTTGCCAGTAATAGGATTCTTCTTGGAAGTTGAATCGGATCTGTTATGATGTCGCCCGATCGCATCGACGACGTTGCAACGGGAACAATTTTCGTGCGGTGCGTGCTGGCCCTGATCCTTTCAACAGACTTGATGATGTGGAGATCTACAGTAGGTTTTCTTCTCTTCTCTTCCTTTCTGCTATTCTCCTGCTGCATGTTGAGGCGGTATTTGTAGATCTGCGTCATCAACACTTCCTGTGAACAGATTTTATGCGTCGGATGTAACTTGTAGCACGGCTATAATTGTTGTTGTTGTTGTTGTTTCCGGCCTCCCTGTGCAGCTAGACTTGTTGTTTCGAGAGGAAATATTTGTATCAGTATATAGTTGAAGATTGGCGGATCCGGTGGAAGGAATTTCTGAAAGAAAGTGCAAGAGTAGCGAGGATGAAGTTTCCATCGTTTTTGAAGATGAAGAGGACGCGGTCGCTGCAGACTCCGGCATCGCTGTCTGCACCGGACTGTTCTTCTTCTTCTTCTTCGTCGTCGTCGTCGGAGCTTTCGCCGCGTCCTGGTGGAAGATCAGGGAAGGAGTTGTTCCTGGAGCGGAAGCCGGTGTCGCTACCGAGCAAGGCTGCCTCCTCCTCCTCCTCCTCGACTTCTTCATGGATGTGGAGGGAATCGAGTGCAAGGAGCGCTAGCAGCGGGGAACAGTTCCTAGATCAGAAGCTGCCTCATCATGTAGGCATGACGACTAGCTCTCGCGAGCTCTCCTCATACAGTGTGCAGTCACGGACGTTCGACGCTTCCAGCGAGCTGGCGGAAGCCTTCAGATATTTTGACAGGAACGGAGTCGGAAAAATTTCGGCTGTGGAGCTCGGTCTCGTGCTCTGTTCTCTGGGGATAACGTACACGGACGCGGAGCTTGAGATGATGGTGAACGAGGTGGATGCGGACGGCGATGGTTTTATCGACTTGCAGGAGTTTATTAACCTGAACAGATTGGCGTCCAAGGCAACGTTGGGGTCCGACTCCGAGAACAACTCGGACGTGGAGCCGGCCCTGAGAGATGCTTTCCACGTATTCGACGTGGAGAAGAAGGGTTACATCTCAGCAGACGCGCTCCATCGGGTGTTGTCCGGCTTGGGAGACGACGACGGCCTTACGCTGGAGGATTGTCGGCGCATGATCAATTCTGTGGACCAAGACGGCGATGGACTCGTAGACTTCAACGATTTCCAGCTTATGATGCAGCACGATAATCTTGTGTGCTGATCAAGAAGCTGAAAAGCCGGAGAAGAAGATTGCGGATCTTTGGTTTGCGAAGGCTCGAAATCTTCTGCCTCTGTACAATAGAGTTCCGAAACTACGTTGGAAAAGCGGCGATCGATCAGAGTCTGCGGTTGCTGCTAAGGAAGTGCAAACACTGTGCTGGGACCAAATCGCTTCATGAGAGCACTCTTTCGTTTCCAAGCATCATGTACAATATTTGAGACCCAGTGATACGCATGAGGAAAATGGCAAGTGGTTATATTGCTACTTCGATAAATCTATTGTCGGTAATCGCACCAACTTTCCTCTTCAAATGATGTTTTGGTTTCTACTTTCAGAAGAGTTCAGGGTTTAAGGGTTAGGACATTTCTGATGGACAAGAAGTCATAGAGAGTGCATTCTGAGGGGTCACCAAGTCAATGTAATTATCACAAAGAGTTTCCTGTCATGAATTCCTGTGATGATGGTGAGGGCAAGAGGCTATAAATGATAGTCTCGCCAATGCCTATTTAGGTCTTTCCTGCTGCATCAAGAGCTTTTTGCAAATCCTAATTAGCCTTTTTGTAACTGTTACTACAACCATTGAGGTATTTTATTATATTGCATTTTATTTGATTTGATATTCTCTGGTTCCTGAACATTCTAAAGAAGAATTTGAGGCCATCAAATTTGCAAAAGACACTATCATTTGAGCTTGTGTATGTTCTTGCCTTTGTGCATCTTCCTCTTGTAAAAAAAACATAGTGATCTTCCATTTTTTCATCTCTTGCAAGCAAAGTGGGGACCTTAATAATGTCCATAGCTCCTACTACCATACCTTGAACCAACCTTAAATTGACTTGCACAAACACCAACCTCTTCATTTGCAAAAAACTCGACCTATTATGTAAAAAGTTGTAAATTTTTTGACTCATGAAAACAAAACAAAAGTGAAATGACAAACAACAAAATATGGTAATGCAAAAAAACCTAACTTTTTCCTTTTTTTTGTTTGGACAAGATTGAAGCAGCTCCAATTGCATTCACATGCCAATGAATTACAATCTTGTGATAACACCCAGGTTAATCCCAAAGCTTGAAATTTTGGAACATGTCTTCCAAACTTCTCCCACCAAGATATATGAAGGGCCCAACATGGGGTCTCACAAATTAGTAATTTTTTGTGGAAAAGACCCTTCCTTGCACAAAAACTTAAAAAATTCATCATTGGGATCATGACAATGAATGCTCAAGTAAGATGTCCATGTCCATCTTGTAGATTAGGAGATTTATATTACCCAAAGGATGGTGCCATGGGTGTAGCAAGATAAAGTGAACAACATGATTACCTTATCAAAATTGGAACAAGTAGATTTAAAATAGCAACAAAACCCATTATAGGATTGTGGCACGTTGAATGTTTTCATTTCAATGATTAAATATAATATATGTTTACACTAATGTGCATTGGTTTTCATATTTTAAATTGTAAAAGTAGGTATTAAGTAGGTTTTTCAAAATGCAAGTAGCTTTTGATGTTTACAAATTAATTTCATTAATTTTTCTAACCAAAAAATAGGTTTGACACATTTTTTCAATTGGTTTCAAATGTATTTTTTAATCTACTTTTAATTTATTTTTTTAGGTTTTTTAGAATTAGATTTTTATGAACTTAATAAAGCAAACTAATTATTACTTGACACATACTTTCACTTAATTTGATGTTATTTTATAGTAGTTACATGAGTAGCACAAGGTTGAAGTCAAGACATCTACTTTTTCTATCTACTTTATCTTGCTTTGATTCCCATAGCACATGGATGTAAAATATGGGTCACAACATGTATTGGACAATGGAACCACTTGCATCGTGATGTTCACCTCTAACCAACTTGGAATAATTGATCTATTGGCAATCGATTAATTATCAAATGCATGTTTCCCACCTTCAACATGAACTTGTAAAATAGTCCCATAGTAGAACCTTCCTTATTAACCAAATGTTAAACAATGTAAAAAGGTTGTAAATCCTTCATGATATTTTCAACATTATTCCAAAAAGAATTAACCAACACAAGGTTTTTGAACCTTTTTGCATTAAGAGTCCCACTATCCTACCATCCTTACCGTGCATCACAAATAACCATTTTCTTGAAAGTAGGATAAACTTTTAAAAGTCTTTCTAAAACTAAAAATAAATATGCATATTTAGTTTTGGAAAACTTCAAAAGTTCCAAATCTTGGAATGTCCTATAAATAGCCAAAAATTTTGGCTTCTTCATCATAAAATTCACAACATGTTTGATTTTATTGAAAACATATTTCACCCATGGAAATTTTGTGATGTCCTTAATGAAAATATCTAAATATATAGTGTGGAACACAAGGTATCCAAACAATTGAAGGGTAATCCTTCATAACTAAATCACCCATGGACCTACCATTAAAAGCATTGCCTATGATCACTTGCATAACACTTTTAGGTCACACTGTCTTTTAATGTCATTTTTGATATGCACATAAATGCACCTTACAGTCATGAGTTGACCAACAAGTTTAAAAATGTTTATTGCATCAAGAAATTAACATGGTCCCTTTACAAGAAAACATAAGAATATTGATGATGAACTTTTTTTTCAAATCATTTCATCCATTTGAACCCAATGTTTTAGCCATATTTTTTCCATAATTGTTTAAGAGGTTCCAAATTAGTAATAAAAATTTGTACCTTATCATGAAGAAAATTGGTTCTTAATGCATCGCTTCCTTGCCCATGAAAATCATCCATCCTAATTTTTGCAATAAAATTAATCATGGTTTTCCATGCAAGGGTTTTTTTTTAAATGGAAAGGGGTGTTGCATTTGTAGATGCACTTTTGTATGTCTTTTGTAGCTTGTTGCTTAACATGTTATGCCATCTCTAATTGCGTATAAGAAGAACACAACTTCAATGATGGTTTGGAAGGTACGGACTTTAATTGGAGTCTTAAACATTGTGCAATTAATGTTGACATTGTAGACATGTTAGAATTTCCCATTGCATCCATTGGAGCAAATTTAGGTGAAAAAAATGGAGACATTGCTTCAAGAACATTGGGACATGGCACAACGTCATGGCCTCATAAACCACCCAAATGTGCTTTGACCTTGGTGGGCACCCATGTATGTTCCACCTCACAAGAATTACACCTCCACCTTTTTGTGCATGGTGCATTATGGTTGCCAATCATCATGACATAATCCCATGCACTATTTTGTTGGTGACCCATCCTTGTTACATGTGGAAAATAAAAATGTTTACATGAAACATTCAAAAAACCTTAAACTTAACCCTAAAGTTTTTCGATGGCCACATCAAAATTTGCATTTTGAGTTCACCAACACACAAAAATGGTCCTAAAATCTATGATCTAAGTGGTTAAAAAATATTTTATTCTAAAAATTGGTAAATTGAATGTAACTAGGAGGTAGAAATTCCTCATATACACCAAGGAATGCACTATAATTAGATGAGTGGGGTAATTTTTAAGAGAAATATAATATGATAATATCACGTCTAAACATTAATTTGTTAAGTCCGGTGGCCACTACGTGGAGTTCATTTTATCCACTATGTTGTATAAAGTCTTAAATTAATTAAATATGTGTTTAAATATAAGGTGGCTAAAATATGCACATATTAAAAAATTAGATAATAATAAGGTGTGAATAAATAGAAATTCAAAAGCTAATACCCCCTTTAAAAATGGTTGAGTGACACACGTGGTCCCCAAACTTTACATTAAGTGTTCCCCCCATGAGATATTTTCAACAATAATAATAGAAATTTTTAAATGATGTAATTTGGTGACCATGTTGGGGTAACAATTGATGTAATATTTGATAAAATAAAATAAAAATTATTTTCATGTATTAGCTATAACATTTTTATATCACACGTTGTGATTTTTCATGTTTCCCATGTTTTTAAGTTTATTGTATATGGGATTTTTTTAATATGTTGTTTTTATCATCCCAATTTTTTATGTTTCCATTGAATATCACCCCATTCACCTTTTACAAATTGAAAGAAACATTTCATGCGATATTATGTCAACATTGGTTGCTAGGTATTTCATAATTCATTTGTCCACAATAATTAAATCAACATTTGCAAAGGTGATTTTGTCACATGTGTATGATCACAAAATGTGCTCTTGAGAAAGAGCAACCATGTACAATTCATAATCCATTCATGAACTTTTCACATATATAAATCTATTAAATACTTACATGAAGGATGACAAGGTGGATCATGTAATACCTTTTTTATCCTATTAAGCTTTTGCATAAGAATCTGACCACTTTCATTGCAATACCATTGTTTATCTATGCATGTACTAATGTTGGTCAATTCTTGATTTTTAAAAGAGCCATTAGGTTTAGGTTTAGAATTTTTTATAGAATGGAAGACCTTTATGTTTCAAGTTTAGGGAATATTTTTTAAAACTAAAACCCATTAGTTCTAAGGTTAAGGTGAATTTTCTTGACCAACCATTCATGGTTTGATGTGTCGTACCTTAATAAGAATTTGTGAAAATATTACCAAAGGGTGGTAACCTACACAATCAAAAAAATGTTTTTTAAAAATAGGACGCATAATTTTACTCACCTTATTTTTGCTTGTTCGATTTTGTAATTACCAATGTGTGCCACAACAACAATGGTGACAAGGTGCACCACAACAATCCTAGGGTGAAAACTAGGGTTGTAAGTGGTCTAATGTGCCTTCGCAACAAAATTGAAGCCCTTTAAGGCTACAATGGGGGTTGGAACAAATCAATGAAATGCAAAAGTAGTTACATTCCCAAATTTTTCCTCAAGTTTGGAGTAGCCATTCTTAGAAAGCCCACACACGCTACTTTCATTAATAGTGTTTGAAATGTCAAGCTTGCCACTAGTGATAAGGACTCCAACATCAATCCATTGCAACCAATGTCTAAGATCCCAACATGACAATTGGAGCTTAATACCAAGGCCCAAAAATAGGCCAAAAAAACATTTCAAGTGAAGATGGAAGAACAATTGGCAAAGGGCAAAGGAATTGTTAAAGGAAAATGGATGGGGCATGCAAGGGGAATAATGCTTGGGATGGCATTTTTAAAGAACATTGCACCTTTTGTTTTAGACATTTTTGTTGTCCATGTTAAGGATTAAAGTGTAGCTAACATGGTGGAACTTTGTGTTTGAATGGATAGGAAATATGAATATTTACACAACAATCTATGTCAACAGAGGTTTAGATTATGACCAATGTTGTTCATGTATGAATGTAAGTGCCATAATGAAATCCATTTACACTTTGTGTAACTGTAAAATTATGTAAATCTATTTTGTGTTGGCTATGTAAAAAAATCATAAATAAAAAACAAAGTTTCTTTTGTTGAGCTCAAATTAACCTAACCCAATTTTGATTAAGATAAAGTAGGACAACTAATGAAATTTTGGGGTTAACCTTAAATCTAAAGGATTAGGTTAAAACATATGTCTTTATCCCAATAGGGCTTGAAGGGAGGTGGCATGGTTAATATTATGGGGAAAGTAGGTTGGCCGGATTAGGACAAGGTTGAATTTCTTATGCTTGTCCGAGATTAGCTAACCTTTATGTATAAAGGGGTACAAACATGGTGAAGGATGTTTCCTAGAAACTTTTAGTAATTAGGGTTAGGGCAAGACAATACTAGTGGCACCTCCAAGGAGTTGAAAAGCAAGGAACTTGTTGTTGATTTCTTTTTCTTTTTCCTGGATGATGAGTGGGGCACCGGGGGGTTATGAGAAGGAGGGAATGATGATGATAGTTGTAAGGAGGGTAATGAGATCATGAGAGGGAAAAGTAGATGAAGGTGGGAGGCCACAACATCATGAAGCAACCAACTTTTCAAGGTGCGACCAAGTCAACATTTGTCTTGGTGAATGGAAGCAAGATCCTCAAGTTGTGGTAGTGCAAGTGTGGGGGGAGAACTCATGAATATGGTGACTAGGAGGCAGTTAGTGGAGGTCAAGAAAAGGTAATCAAACCATTATTGAAATGAAGAACTAGGAGTAGAAAAGATGAGGAAGTTTGTGGTTGTGGAAAAAAGGTAAAGGTCTGGCCTCTTATGCAACATAAGTAAGAAGAACTAGAACTTAGGATATCTTGTAGAGGAAAATTAAAAAAAAGATTATTTTGGGGGATGTGGTTGAAAGCTTTAGAGATATATGTAGTTGGGAGGAAGTGTAATGAAACAAAGTAATGTAGAGATGGTGTTAGGGTTTAATAAGGAGGAAGGAATGGAAAACCTGAAGATTGAACTAAAACTACATTGTAACCACTTCTTGGAGGTGTGGCACCTATTTTGTTGGTAAATTGCATGAGCCTAACCTAGTTTAAGGTTGTAGTTGGTTAAGTGCAAGGAAAAAGGAATGGTAGAGAATTAGGATAATTGTTTACAACAAATAAGGGGAAAAAGATTTTAAAAAAGAATGGTTAGAAAAATAAGTAGGATAATTGTTTACACCAAACAAGGGGAAAAGGATATAATCAATAACCAAGGAAAAAGGTTTAAATAGGATATTTGTCTATAGTAGACATGAAAAGAAATATAAAAAGAGAAATAAGGGAAAGGAGGATTCTACTAGGGTTTGAACACAATTAGACCATGTCCTTTGAAATGGTTGTTGGATAAGGGAATGGATAAAAAAATATGTAGATTATTTAAACAAGAATTACAAGGTAAAGGTGGTGGGAATTGGCCAAAAATTTGTGATTCCCCCTTTCATAATCTCCAAGGGGGTAATGGGGAGTGGCCTAAAACAAGGTGTTAAAGGTGCACTAAATTTGTGCCTAACATCTTTGATTGAAATTTTTAATAAAAAAGACCACATTTAAACAATCGTAATTTTAAACAAGTTGATTTTAACATGTCCATTGTGATTAGGTGGTCATTTTGATTAGTCAAATTAAAATAATTTATTTTTAAATGTATTTTCAAAAATAAAATTACAATGGTAGGCATTTTGAAAAAGGTGAGTAACAATTGGTAGCTTAGTTTATTTACCCAACTTAACCTACTTAGCCCCTTAAACATGAACATATGTTGCAAGTATTAAAAATTGAACCCCTCACCACGATGATGATAAATCAAGTCCTTACCAATGAATTACAACTTCATAAGTTTTTATAATTGTCAATGTTTTTATTTGACATTTTATATTATATATAATAAATTTAATGTAAATAATTAAACTTATAATTAAGTAGGTAGGAGGTGTATTGGCCATCTAACTACTTACTAACCTAACCTAAACTTAGTTTACCCACCCATGCACCTACCATAATAGCTAGCTTAAAATAACCTAGGTAGGTAAGTATGTAAGTACCTACCTACCTACCTATTACCTACTTGCCCTACCTAGATATTATTCAAATAGGTAGACATTATGGTCGGATGTCATTTTTGTTTATACAATTTGATCAAATTGATTTGATTAAAATCAAATGGGTCATCAATAGTCAAATTGATCAATTAATAACTAATGTCCATTCATAAGGTGACCCCTAGTCAAAATGGACATTTCACTAGGTAAAAAATTTCAAGTAGTCAACTTGAACAACTTGAATAATCATGTTTTTCTACTAGTGAGTGTAAGTGTGAAACAATTACATTTATATGACTTTATGTGTCCATGTAAAATAATGTAAAAACAAAACATGTCATTTCTTTGTTTTGTTTGGGTTTGGGGTTTGGGTCTAGAATATTTTTGGTGATAGGTCAATCCAAGTGATCCATTGTAAATAGTTTTTTTTTTAAAAATTTAAAAACTTTTAAAATATTTGTGTTTTGGGATGCATGACAACCAATTTAACTAATAAATATGCATCATAATAAGTAACCAAGCTCTTGTAAAGTCCTTGCACAAAAATGATGATGAACAAAGTTAGGAATAAAAAATTTACTAATGCAATGAAGTGAGGCAAAATATTGCTTAGAATAGCATCACAATTTGTCCCATATCCTTTGCCCAAAAGTTTGCTCTTGTGTTGCATTTAGGTTGGTAAAAGGAAGCACTACCATAATCCCCTAATGAGAGAAAATGCTTTTATTTGGGGAATATAAAAAGCATCATAAAAAAAAATTGTTGATGGGCCAATCAAAGTGGCCCATTACAAAAAAAAAAGCATTGAGCTTTGGGATGCACCCACATTTGGATGTACTCACAATTAATATGGATCGCAAGTAGGTACATTTACATGACATTGTGTAAATGTATTTGATAAATATTTACACTACTCCCCTGTAAGTTAAAAAAAAATTGGGCATATAAGTGTAAATGATTTACACTTCATGCACAACACTAGTTATGACTTCTGTATTTTTAGTTGTTCTTTTTTCCTTATCATTGGTAGAACACATTAATGGATTTTGCATTCCTTATGGGACCTGGGCCTTGGGGTTGGGACCAAGTCCTTTTGACACTATGGCACACCAACTCCCCAGAATAATATTGTTCATTGTACCCCAGGGTCCTAATTTCCATGGGACTTTGCCTCTTCTTGGGACTTATGAAATTGGGCCTTGGGATGTAGTGTGAAGCGGCCTTTAGTTGCAAGGAGTTAGATAATGTGTCCCAACTTTGTAGAAAGTCCTTGAATCAATTTGTTGGTCCTCTAGTGTGGTTTGTTGTATAATAGTGATGCAGTTTATAATATTCCTATCTTCAAGACAAATGTAAATAATCTAAGAACTCACAAGGGAATCTTGATTATGTT
>Ga0116230_10006450_pt1 | contig 11567 bp, 3 predicted proteins | sample S1TSphfallax_3_FD_88678 | JGI IMG/M metagenome (GOLD analysis project Ga0116230, IMG submission 88678) | Host-associated microbial communities from peat moss isolated from Minnesota, USA - S1T2_Fd - Sphagnum fallax MG | ecosystem: Host-associated > Plants > Peat moss > Unclassified | place: USA...
TAGGCCTAGTGCTTAATACCCTCGCTTTTATGAAGAGGTATTAAGCTAGGCCAAAAATGGTGTCCAAAAGTTTTAGGTGACAAAATAATGCAACATGTACCCAAGAGGCTACCTTTTCTTTCTTTGATACAACTTTGAAGTTTTGTATACATCAAAGATTTATAAATTTGGTCTTCAATTAGATTGTATGAATTTGAGTTTTTAACTTTTTTGCTCCTTACAACTGTTGGGTTCAATTTTTGCCCTTTGTTTAATAAAAAATAAATTGGATATGCAATGCATGGTCATAGTTAGGAACAAAGCAACAAACTTTCTTTCCAATACCCCCTTAAATGGACGCCCAACAAATATATTAGACAATGCTTTGCAATTGGTGAGTGAAGGACATCTCAATTGATGTTGTTTTCTATACCCAAAGTCTATAGGGGGTGTAATGGGGTCTGAAAATAACATGCCTCTTCATATGGGGGTCCATTATAGAAACACGAATATCCAACTGTGATTCATTGCAATCATAGCTTCTGGGTCACCTATTGTTATTTCTATTAAGTAGTTGTGAGGTGGATCCCAAATTATTTCAAAAAGAATCTAAAACCTTTTTTAAACAATAAAAATTAAAGAACGTGAAATTTTGAAATTTGAACAACCCCACCCCCAATATAAATTGGCACTTCCAAAACATAATGATGGACTTGCTTCCCTTTAGCCTATCTATATAGGTTATTCAACTTTGGGCAAAAGTTATCCTATAAGGTGTGGTGGGCTATTGGGAACATTTGGGAAACACATTAAGAACTTGGGAACATGTTGAAAATGCATTAAGAATATCATATGAATACATTGAGAACTTGATGTGAACACACATGATTGACAACTTTATGTGTACTTTATGCATGTTTTCCTTTAGGGAGGGGACAAGGTTTTTGAAGATTTTTTAAATATTGATGTTCCCAATGTCTTTTCCTAATAATATTCCTCACCTATTTTTGCTAAACCAAATGCCCTCATCTTTGATATACCTTGAGTGAACTAGGCCTACTTCCTAAGCAACTTAACTTTAGCCATTCAGTTGATCATTTGCTTGGCGAATGTTGAGTCTACCTTAAAAACTCCGGCAAAACCAAATCATGTGTACGTATTAGCACCAAAATGGATGTCACATGGTGCATGCAGTTGATAAGCTTGCAAGTTTAGCCTTTCAAGCCTACCTTTACTAAATATGCAGCCCTTAAACTAAATTAAGGTCTCTGAACATTTCCCATGTATGAATTAGGATCTAAGAGCACCTATGCCATGGGCGACATTAGGGCCTCTAGGAGTGAGTGTTTATCACATCCAACATTGTGTTTCCAAATCTGGATTCCCCACCCATAAACACGAAAAAGAGGACACTCCAAAGTGAGAGATCGTTTACATAAGGCAATCAATATAGCTGGCCAATCAGGAGCCGTCTTTTTGGGCTGAAGCTACTACGGCCTTTCAATGGAAAGAGGCCCTTATTAAAGTCTTTATAGGTGATAATGGAACCTGGAGTTGCAGCCTATGAAAAAAATTCTGCACTCTTTCATGTGATGCAAAAGTTACTTTCAAACCCAGAAAAGATGGAGCCTTTTTTTACTTCCTATTTTATCACATGTCTTTTGCTTCAAAAGCAAAGGACCTGGTATCCTGAATCCATAAAGATACTCAAGTACAAGGTTTCTTTCCAAGATTTTGTGATGTAGCCAAAGTGGTAATCATTCACAAATTAATTTAGCCAAATTTGGCTACATACTAGATATGAAAGTAGGCAAAAAACAGAATTGCGTTATATTCTTGGCTACCTATTGGAACTTATCATAAAAATTTGGCAAATTAAAAACACATTCTTCAACATTTGGTGAACTTGGATCATTTTTTCCATGAAAGTTCCTTGTAGGTCAAAATCATATTTTTCAGGTTGAAATTTGTGGAAAATTTGCCAGTACAAGAAACATTGTTCAAGTAGGGAGTGTCATTAGTGTATGAAAAGTCACCTTGATAAGCATAAATTGTGGGGGAGAGAGGGGGGTTGTTAAAAAATTTCACATGTACAAGAAGTTACACAACATATGCAAGTTGTCCATCCCCCCTACACATACCAGAAAAATCCAATGATGTCTTTTTAAACTCCAAAATGCATGCCACATGGCACTCTTTATTGATAAGCGTGCATTCTAGTCTTTTAGGCCTACCTCCACTAAAAATTATATCAAAATTTTGAGAATTATAATGGAAGGGTTGGTAGTTACAATGACTTTGACCCATCTGGTAAAAAAGTTGTCTTATAATTTATTCCACGATCATGCATTTCAACATCCATTGGATCATTAAAATATTGGTGTTTGTTTTGAGATTACTTATGCAATTTGGTGGCCTCCAGATACCATTTCATTTCTTGACCTTGCCTACCAAGACAAGAATATTGTGTTTAGATTCATTATAGAGTATAGCTTAAGGATTTTGACCCCTAGATAGTAGGTCTATTTATATATACATACATATATATATATATGAGGATTTCAAGATATTTTGGCTTGTGTTGAAACTTGAGATTAGTTATAGAGTTATGATTTCTTGAAGGATTTTGGTTTCTTTTAGAGGATTTTTTTGAAGATTCTATTTTTGCATGGTGAAACATTTGAATTTGCATAATTCTTCTTTTGCCTTAAAATACCTTTTAATGTAAATGGCAAGGCCACAATTTGACACACCCCTCGTTGTTGTAGCCAATGCATGTATTGTGTTTTTGGCCTTTGGTCCATAGCCAACTATATTTCAAGTACTAATTGACAAGGAGCAAGATAGGACAGACCCATGTCCTCGTTAAAAGCCTTTTACTCCTCCTCAATGATATGTTCTCTTGTAGTTAGTGTCTATCAATTGTTATGAACCTGACATTGTGCTTTTATGAAATATCTATTTATTAAAAAATTCTCTAAGCACCCATACATATCATTTTTCAATGTGTTACAATATGGTGGCCACTAGATAAGCTCCATAAAATATTCTTAATTTGTGTATTCTTAATTTATTGCATTGAAACTTCATTGGGCATGTGCTTGGGTGCATAGCCTCAGCCTTTGATAAACTAATTCCATCATGCTTTGAGACATTTACTATATTTGAACACATAAAAAATCTTCAACACATTGTAAACTTGTGATAGTTTGGTATAATGGCCCAAAAAATATCTTCTGAAGTTTTGAGTAATGGTGGCCCATGTATAATAGTATGTTATTAGTTTACAACATATCCAACTTAATTTCATCCTTGCTCAATCCTAGTGGAAGGCCATCAATTTTGATTGGAATACATATAAACACCCATCATAAGAGAAGGAAAATAACACCTATGCTAAAGATGCTATGACAAAACCAAATGCCGATGGTTGCTAGATTGAACTTGTTCCTACCACTAGGTTAGGAAAAGGCTAAATTAACAATCTAATCCATCAAATTATTAAACACATGTTTTAACATATATGGATGAAATTAATGCCACAAATGAAACATAAAACATGGATTAATTTATATTCACGCTCTAATAGATGAATGAAAATGAATTTTCATAAATTTAAATCATAACATCAATGAAATTGACAACATGATGAAAGGTATCACATGAACGAAAATGGTCAAATGATGAAAATTTGTAGCACAAATGAATCTACATTTATGGATATAAAAAACCATCATTCATATTTATTGTTTATTTATATGTAGTGGTGCGATGCCCATTATTTTCATGGGCTAGGCCAATAGAAAGACGATTTGAAATTAGGTAATGTGCCAATTATAATTTAATGTGCTTCATAATTAAAATTAAGTCATGTCCCAATTATAGTTGAGTGTGCTTTGTGATTACTATTAGGTCGTATGCCAATTATAGTTTAATATGCTTCATGATTAAAATTAGGTCATTTTATGAAGGAAGGAAGGAAAGATGAATCCAAAGTTATATTCTTGGCTTATCATAGTTTGCCAAACACAATTCCATGTTAACATTTGTTTATTGTTTCATTCCATTAGCCTCCTTCACTTGCATGAAAATGCATTTCAATCTTTGCAACAAAGGCAAGACTTACCCTTAGTTACTTTTGTTGCATTTGTTGCGTGCAACAATTTATCTTTCATCCTTTTGCTCGTGGGGGATTAATTTTCTTATCTTTTGTACATTTTCCATGGACCTTAGGATGCCTCACCCACAAAAGACATTACTATATTATATCACCACTCTATATAATAAGTTGTCATTTTATCAACAATTTTGCCAATTCAAACATATCTACCCCTAACAACAAATGAATGTGTGCGCACTATGGTGAACAAAAAATATTGTCACAATTTTTTTTCAAAATTTTGCAATTTTGAACTTCCACCAAGCTAATATTAAAATATATTTTTATAAATCTTACTCAAAATAAATTATTATTATTTTGATATTAAATGATTATAAAATATATTTGTGATTATGCAATATTCATAACGATATATTACAAAGTGCAAACATATTGCAAAAATCATTCAAACAACTACCAAACTTGATGAAATATTTAGTCATATATTAAATATAAGTTAATTGTACGATTTCAATTCCGTATGAAAAGTTCCAATTATACAATTTCACAAAAAACATATGGATGAATTTTTTCATTCAAATAAGTGAAAGTGTGAAAAATAATAATAATCTTGAGAAAATATTCTCCTTTGAAAGGTAACATGAATTGTGTCAAAAATCTTGTGTCAAAAATCCATTTTATTTGTTGAACCCAAAATGCTACATTAAAAAATAAATAAAACCTACCCCAAAATAATATTAATTATATCTTCAAAATAATAATTTTTTTTTACCAAGTTGGCCCCCTTCAATGTGCTTTCACCTAACATGCATGAATAAACAAAAATTAAAAGAGATGTGACAAAGGGAAAAAATAAAGGGGGTAAAAGAAAAATAATAAAGTAAGGAATGTACATGGTGCATAGACTTGACGTCATGTTGAACAATGCAATAGAATCAAAGGCCAAGATGCCCATTTAATTTTGCACTCATTTTCACCAACATTATCCATGTTTGCTCAAGCATCATATTTCAAGAACATCGTTTTAATAAGCACAAATGAAGATTTTATTGTTTTTCTTTTTTCACCTTAAACATTAATGATTTGCTTGCAAGGCTTTTGCACTCCTTGTCAAGAAAAAATGAAAATTAGTGTAATAGTACCATAAATTAATAATAATCCAACTTACTTGAACTTTTCAAATATCTTTTTAAAAATAATAAATTGTTATTTTGGGAAAAAAATTCTCTTTTTATGGAGGTAGTATCAAATCATTTTTTGATACTTCCAAATCCACAATTTAAGATTTAAATTCATCACACAATTTCAATTGAATTTGGGGGGTATATTTTTTTTGTCTTGCAATAACTTGAGAATGGTGATGGTTAAACAATAGCCAAAATCAATTACGTTAAAAAAAAATTGAGACATAATTACAAGAAAAATTTTATGCCCAATATTTAATGTGCATATTTTGACACCACAACTTCAAAATCCAAAAGAAAGGGGCCTTATGTCATTGTTCTTCTCATCAACTTGAAATGAAATTTCTTTATTTTGTTTAAATATACTTCTAGAGGAGACAAAGTCATATAACTCACAACATGGCAATCCAATAATATTACTTAAATAACATGCCAAAAACAATTATGCATGGGACAACCTCCAAAAAATTAGTCTTTTGAAAGCCACAACCATCTCCTTCAAGTGAAAACCACAACTAGCCATAATGAAATTTCACCAACATCAACGATTGTGACTTTCCTCTTGGTTTGTCCAACTTGTGTGCTTTTAGTTTTAACTTTTTGTAGACAATGTCAATGCCGCCTATGACCATGTTGAACACAACATGTATGACATCTATCCTTTCAACCCAAAGTTTTGTCACAATGGGTTTGAATAAATTTTCAATTGATTCAAACAGTTCAATCAATGGGTTCAAACAAACCATTCATTCTATATGGTTTTTGCTAATGTCATTTATAATCAATTTCAAAGGCACCCACTCTTAAGTCATTGCTTAAGCATTTAAGACTAATATTTGCATATAATTTGGATGGTGAAATGGGTGGATAAACAAAAATTAAATAATATTTTAAAGGTAAGGATTTTTTTCCCCACTATCATGAATTCCCATCCCCACAAAGAACAATATACTTGTTTGAAATTTAAATATAACTAAACGAACTTTAGGTGATGTTATGTCATGAATAGAAAAATTGTCACAACCCTAGCCTTGGGCTTACAACCAAGGCTCAAAGCATATTTCTTTTGAAGGATTCAAATGACATGTAAAGATTTGGGGCAATAAGTATCTTAATTTTCCCTAACTCCCATTGAGGAATCTCAAGAATTTTGGCTAATTCAATAAAGTCCATGTGGATAACTCCAAAACACTATATAAAGGAGGAAGTTAATGCTTCCTCCCAAGTCTAAGTTGTTTAAATTTAAGTTGATCCAAAGCAAGTCAATGACCCAATTTGGTTCCATTTGTGTTAACCACTTGCATTGTCTGGCTTGTGTAAATGAAATGACTATGATGTGTTCATGAATAAACAAACTTGTTACTTTGTCTTAGTTTTATGTTGAAACTTTTGCACATCCTTCTTGTTCTAATGCATGGAATTAAAGAAAATGCCCCTTGTTCTTCCTTCTTTTTGTTATTGTTATTTTTGGGAATTGCCTTAGGATACACTTGGGTGCATATGTTAAAAAGTAAACTTTGATAGGGTAAATGTTATCATTGTAATTTGAATTGAATTGGATTAAATTTGAAAACAAAGATTCCAAGCAACCACCCACTTTTTTTGGTAAAAAAAATGAAAATTAGTTCTCGCGCCTACATTGTAATCATTCCATACATATGTAGAAAAACACCTTGATCAAAGATGAATGTGAATATTGGGATTGAAATAGTCATTCACTATACTACAATGTTCCATTAAAATGGTGTGAAAAATAGTAACAACTTTGAAAGTTTCTTATCAATGATGATTCCTTCATATACTATGTCACCTATAAAAAGTAGAAATATGAAAATACACATGTTAATTTGCCTTTTCATATCCATGTAGGTGGGTTGGTGAAAAGAGTAAGGTAGTTAGGCTTGAAAGAGGTAATTATGTATGGCATGTACAAACATACATCAAGAAAAATATTGTGTACATGGCAAGACCACATCCACTTCCTTTTCACACTTATAATACATTTTCCTTCCATATTAGGCAACCTTGCATGCCTACCATCATTTAGTTTTCATCAAATCTTTCCTAATTTTCACACAATTTATTTGTCTACATCCAACTCATCAAGTTTCATTTAATTAATCCTACTCATCTAGGCAATTCACTATTATTTAATCCAATACCTAGTTTCATTTGGTCCATCCAATTTCATCTAATTTATCTAACTTTCATGGAATTCAATTTCATTCAATTTCATTTAATTATTTCAAATTCATTCATTCAATTTCATTTTGTGTTGTACAATATTCCTCCATTCCATGCAATTTTCATTTCATTAGTCTCATTTAATTATTAAATATGAGTTGGTGTCACTTTAAAAGGTAAAAACATAAAATTCCCCATGTGATATTCATGATCCCCATGATTCAAGGTGATGATATGAAAGGGTACATGGTACACCTTTCATGTTAATAAAAAATTTAAAAGATTATGATTGAATTTTCAATGATGAAAATCATTTAAAATTCAATAATTCTTACACCATAAGTCTAAAAAGTTATGAAATCACCTCAATGCACCCTATTCATCAAGGGCTTTCCAATGGCACCAATACCACAACTAATGTTCCCATGGTTTGGGAAGTCTGAATGTAACATTCACAAAGTAAACAAAACAAAATTAATTAAATTCTTTTATAGATAGATTTTCAAAAGTAGTTACTTTCAAGGTCTTTCTACTTTTTTAATTATTTAAAAAATGGATAAATGACCCAAAAATCAAGAATATGTAAAAAACTTAAGAATTGTTGAACATTCATTGTTACCCATAAATTTATCTTTAGGCCAAATTTTGATCTAATGTGTTGAAAAGGAATGAAGCTTGGATTTATTACATGATATACTATAGTTTTATTTTGGCACATTCATTCTAAATGTCATATGTATTAAGTAATAAACTTCAAAACATATTATTATTATTTTATATGATATTCTTGAGGTCATGCACTTTACCTCAATTAAGTACACATCAATTACTTCAAAAGAGAATTTCATTATGATAAAACTCAACATCCATGACTAAAACAATTTGTGATTACGTTTACAATTTAGTCATATAGTCACGTGCCCCATTTAGTTTTGTACATGCAATTGTCTTTAGTCATCATTGAGATTCCATGACTATGGTAAGTCTTGAAGTTTTATCAAATTGATTCAATGTGTTGCATTGGCCCCTTGTTTGACCACCAATTTTGGTCTTTCATTCCACTACATGAGGGTTTGTTAATATTTAAATTAAATGTATTGATGAACTTTAAGAAAATGAATAAATGAATAAATAAGTAGTGGAATTAAGTTTATTGATGAACTTTATGAACATGAGAAAATAACATATATTTATAATGATATGTTTCACATTTAACACATGTATGTGCCTTTTCATGTTAGTTTTGAAAAGTTTTTGAAATAATCAAATTTTGAGTAATATTTTTGTGAATTACATACAAACAAATACACACACACACACACACACACACACACAAATGGCATGCTTGAAGCCATAAACTTTGGATATATCCAAAGAACATGGTTTTACTTAATTATAAGATTTATGTGATGACATTATTTGTCACAAGTTGAAATTATGGTTGGATGGTTAATCACTAGGTTTGTGGCCATGGAAATCAAAGTTCAATTCCTTTTTATGACATTGACCTACATGAATACATAATCAACTAACATTCATAAATTTTACTAGGCATTTACATCAACATAATTGACTCCAAAACCATATATATATATATATATATAGTTATTTATTTATTATTTATTTATTATTCTATTATAAAGGTCCAACAATAATATATATTTTAGTCATCTAGCCATGTCACTAGCCACAAATGTTACGTAAAAATGGTGTTTGAGTACATAACCATGTAGTTAGATGTATGAACAACAAATGTAGTCATGGATGCAAGCATGTGTGCCAATGTTTAAATTAGTGTAATGTTGGCAAGTGAAAAGTTGGTTTAATGCCCAAGCAATATTAATGTGAACTAAATGTTTTTTTTTTGTTTTTTGTTGATGTTCGTGAATTCTATTTCCCTTGTTAAAATTAGATATAAACACCTAAAATGTGACATTATTTTGGTTTTAATTTTTAATTAATTTGATTATAAGTCCAAGTTTAATGAATTCAAACATTTTAGAATATGAAGGTCATGATGAACTCCAATATATATAAAGGAAGTACCTCATGTAAATTTTTAAGAAAAAAATCATGATAAAAAGAAATATATTGTATTCTATTTTATCATTATTCATGGACTCATCCAAATGGATACCTAGCACATCAATATCAAAGCATTCATTAATGTATTTGATACATGAATCAAGAATTAAACATTACCATGTTTTGATGCACAAATTTATCATTATTTATACCAAACCCACACATTCACATCAATATTATGTATTTACCAAAACAATTACACCTACTACCTATCACATAAGTATTATTCCTTTATATATGTATGGGGGTGGGGATGAAAAATAATTACCACCTACATAGGATAAAATGAAAATAGTATTTAGGAAATCATGTTGCATTAAAGTGGCACTAGTGGTCCAATGTAACACCCAAACTTTCAAGCTTGTATAGATTTTTAATATGTTTGATTCAAGTTAGATTCTATTTTCTATGTATCGTGATTATATGCATACATACATATATGCATAAGCCAATTAAACATTTAAATAATACATGTTTAAGCCAAGTCTAAATTGAGTGGCCAATTCAATTGGTGCCCATGATTAAAGATTGAAAGAAATGGTGTTTAACACCCCCACTCCTTGGAAATATTTGGAAATTTTGATAATTCATTATATTATCACATGTGTCGGTTGATCCACAACCCTTGATAGTTGAATTGTTGATTCAATTGCAATATGTGTTATTTTCCTGTCAATGGATTCGCCATTAAAGTTATGTTTGCACCACTTGGAAACGGGCACTTTGGGAATGGAATACATGTGATCCACTAACCCAATGATTGCAACATGAGATGTAATGATCAATGGCAACCATTTGTGTGGTTGTTGCTTCATGGATTTTGCAATATTCCTTCAATTCCAAAGCTGCAAGTTGCATTTCTTTGCACTTATCCACAAGCATTTGAGTCACAATTTCTGCAGCTTTGTTGTAAGAGCACCCCTCCTCTTTACTAATCAAGAACACCAAGTTGGCCACTTCTCCAGCCACCAATTCCTATTGCCATGAATTGGATCATTATCCACATTAATATTTTAAATGCTTCAAAAAACTGTCAAGGTTATCCTTTAATTTCATCCTAGTCATGAAATTATTATTGGTGGATCAATTATTTGAAAAAAAATTGGTTTGAATTATAACTAAGCAAATTACATCACAATTCTTAAATTATCTACCTTACATGTGATGAAATGGTGGGATATCAAATGTTGAACATATGAGTGCAATGAAATATTACCTTTGGAAATGACCAAATATCATTGTTCCAACAAACTGCATCTACTGTGGCCTCCCGTAAGCGTTGCATGGGTGCACTATAATATATTGTGTTTGGTAGAGATACATCTTGGAGAAACTCTATAAGAACCTGCCATGAAAACCTTTAATCAATTTAGATCAATGAAAGTTTAGAAAGTTAAAATGATCAATTGGAATAATAAACATTCAATTATAAGTTGGACATTTCATCAAGAAATATTTTATCTGGTTTTTTTTTGAAATGGGTATCAACAAATTTTAGACCAATTCAATGATTTTATTCATTCCATGCAACATGCAAATGACATCCTAATTGAGCTCTAACACAAGTCATCAATTGTGGATATAAATCCTAATGGGGACATTTAGTGTAAAGTTTGGGATCTACACATGTCAAATGACCATTTTTAGGGGGGGTATTAGATAATTGTCCAACCTTTTTTTTATCACCCTATTATTATCTATTTAAAAAATATATACATATTAAAACCACCCTATATTTCTTATAATCCATTATTTCACATTATTACATACCTTATATTATAATTAAATTAATTATTTGAATAAGATGTACCCTATTTTTAACTAATTAACTTATAATTTTTACCCAACAACCAATATATTGTACATTATATTTTTACTCATGTATTTTTTACTTTTTTTTACTAGTGTTGCCCCACCCCCCCCCCCCCCCCCCACCCCCACACCCCCATCCACAAAAAAATAACCACAACACTACAAATTATAAAATAACTACTTATATTCACTCCACAGCTTCA